>MDSY01103263.1_pt1 | contig 13620 bp, 16 predicted proteins | sample 811131 | NCBI WGS metagenome assembly MDSY01 (sample SAMN05326643, study PRJNA326480) | marine metagenome | isolation source: seawater | place: Atlantic Ocean: South West | collected 2010
CTTCATCTGCTAGTCTATTAGCTAATTTCCATGCGACTGAAACCCTTTTATCTATTGGCTCTTTTTTTAATTGGTCATATACAAGATTTACTGCCCAAGATAAATTAACAGCTGTTGGCCTAGATTCTATTAATACTTTTTTTGCAGCAATTAATGATTCATCCGATAAACCTTCTGTTAAAGCAATAGCTATTCCATAAGCAGCTGTAACTCCTATTAAAGGAGCTCCTCGGACTCTCATCGATTTGATTGCCTCTACAATCTCATTCAAGGTACCTAGCTGAAGTAATTTAAATTCAAAAGGGAGAAATGTTTGGTCAATAATAGTAACGCCTGAGAGGTCCTTATTTGGCCAAATAGTCCTATAATTATTTCCCTCTACCAACATGAATTTAATCTCCTAAAATTTAACAAAAAAGTGTCCACAAAATCTGTGGATAACATTGTGAATTAATGTTGTTTAAAAATGCAACCTATGAATTTTAAAGGTTTTTTTTTAAACGCTTAATTTTTAATCGTAAAAAAATTTCTTTTAAATCAATAAGTTACTGTATGTCATTGAGAATACTCATTTTTTTTAAAATACTTAAAGTAACCGTTGAAGTCATGTGCATAACTCCCTTAGTTTAGGTATTGCCTCTATAGTATTAATCCTTATAATATCAGCTGTTTTTGAAGGTTCTAAACCTCTTAAGCAACAAAAAAACTCAGCAATTTTACCCAGCTCTTTCGGTTGATTGTGTTCTTGATTACTTAACCATGCTGGAGGCATATCTGGAGAATCAGTTTCTAATACAATGGACTCTATGGGAAGGTCTTTTGCAAGTTTTTGTATATGTGTCGCTCTATCATATGTCATAGCCCCTCCAAAACCTAACTTAAAGCCTAACTCAATTAATTGATGGGCTTGCTGAAAGCTTCCATTAAATGCATGGACAATCCCTCCTGTTACTTTTACTTTTCTTAGATTCTTTAAAATTAAGTCGATAGCTCCTCGAGCATGAATAATTACGGGTAAATCTAATTTTTTTGCTATTTTTAATTGTGCAATAAAAATATCTTCCTGGTAAAGGTAGTTATCTTTTTTATGAAACAAGTCAATACCAATCTCACCAACAGCTACTGAATTGTTCTCTGATAAATAATTCTCTAATAATTTTAGATCAGCATCTTCAGATTCATCTAAATACATTGGGTGATAACCCAGCGCATATGAGCAATGCTTATACATATTGGCTATATTGATAACCTTATCAAAATTATATTTACTCACAGCAGGAATGATTACATGATCAACGCCTTCTGCTAGGTATGCATTAATAATCTCTTCAGAATTTTGACACAAGAGCGAATTATCAAGATGACAGTGTGAATCAATCCACATGGTGCTTACTTACTATAGCTTGAATTCTAATATCCTCTCCAATATTCCTAAAGTCACAAATTGAAAGCTTTATTTTATCCTTCATGCTTTTTAAGATTGGGGAATTAAACAAGCCATTAGCATCTCCACCCATAATGTATGGCGAGGTGTACGTGATAAATTCATCTATAAGTCCTAACCTTAATAATTCGCCATTTAGATCTGGTCCCGCCTCAACTAATAATTCATTAATCTCTAGAGTGTTCAAATAACTTAATAATTTATCAAGGTCGATTCTATTGTTCAATAATGGCATTTTTACAAACATTGCTCTAGTATTTTTTAACTTTTGTAGATTTAAATTTAAGTCATCTCCGTAAACAACTATTACATTATCTTGCTGTAAAATTCCTGAACTCTCTTTAACATTAAGATGGCTATCAAGAATAATTCTTAATGGTTGCTTTTGCGAAGAAATCTTTCTAACAGATAATCTTGGGTTATCGCTGTTGATTGTGCCTCTTCCAGTTAAAATTGCACAAGATTTTGACCTCCATTTCTGTACATCCGCTCTGGAGGCTTCACAAGTTATCCATTGGCTTTGACCATCGAACAAACTTGTTTTTCCATCAAATGACATAGCAATTTTAGATCTAACATATGGCTTAGAATTTATCATTCTATTAATAAATCCTCTATTAATCTTTTTAGCGTCTTCCTCCATTATTCCTGAGGTAACATTTATTCCATTTCTTTTAAGGTAGTTGGTACCTGATCCGTTTACTAAAGGGTTAGGATCTTTCATTGCTATAAATACATTAGTTATACCTGCTGAAATTATGCTTTCAGTGCAGGGGGGAGTTTTTCCTTGATGATTACATGGCTCAAGTGTGATGTATAAATCAGCTCCCTTACTCAAAGGTCCAGCTTCTTGAAGCGCAAGCACTTCTGCATGATCTTCACCATAAACTGAATGGAAGCCTCTTCCGACTACTGTTCCCTCCTTAACAATTAATGCTCCTACAGATGGGTTTGGACGAGGTTGGCCTTGGCTTTTTTTAGCAAGCGCTAAAGCCTGACTCATAAATTTGAAATTTACTTTATCACTCAACTGCTTAATCTAAATCTTTAATAGCATCACTAAAGTCTTCAACATCTGAGAAACTTCTATAGACAGATGCAAATCTAATATAAGCAACTTTATCTAACTTTTTTAATTCATACATAACACTCTCTCCCAAATCTCTAGAGTTTATTTCCCTTTCACCTTTTGCTAACAATTTTGATAAAATATCTTCGACTGCTTTATCAACATACTCGACTGGCACAGGTCTTTTGTGAAGTGCCCGCGTTAAAGAATGTAGTAATTTTTCTCGACTGAACTCTTCTCTTTTTCCATCTTGCTTTATCACATGAGGTAAGGTTAATTCTGCATGTTCATAAGTAGTAAATCTTTTTTGACAGGATTTACACTCGCGACGGCGGCGTATTGTCCTTCCTTCGTCATTAACTCGAGAGTCAACTACTTGGGTGTCATCATCTCTACAAAAAAGACATTTCATATAATTCTATTCGCCATAAACTGGGAATTTCTTAGTTAGCTCATTTACATTTTTTTTGACTTTCTTGATTACACTTTCATCATCAGGACTATCTAAAACATCAGCAATGAAGCCGCCAACTAGAGAAGCTTCTTTTTCCTTAAAACCTCTAGTGGTTATTGCTGGTGTTCCAAGCCTTATTCCAGATGTAACAAATGGACTTTCAGGGTCATCAGGAATTGAATTCTTATTAATAGTAATGTGAGCTTGACCTAATAAAATATCTGCTGCTTTTCCAGTCAAGTTTTGCGGGCGTAAATCAACTAAAAATACATGGGATTCAGTTTTCCCAGAAATAATTCGATACCCTCTAGCCTGAAGCGAGCTAACCATAGCTTGTGCATTTTTAATAACTTGTGCTTGATAAGTTTTAAATTCTGGTTTAAGTGCTTCACCAAATGCAATAGCTTTACCTGCTATTACGTGCATTAAGGGTCCTCCCTGTAATCCAGGAAAAACATATGAATTAATTATTTTCTCAAATTCCGGCTTAGCTATAATAAATCCGCCTCGTGGTCCACGAAGAGACTTGTGAGTTGTAGAGGTAACAAAGTCTGCATAAGGTACTGGGTTTGGATAAACTCCTCCAGCAACTAAGCCCGAATAATGAGCGATATCTACCATAAAATAAGCACCTACTTTTTTGGCAATTTGACTCATTCTTTCCCAATCAAATCTTAATGCATATGCCGAAGCCCCTCCAATTATTAACTGTGGTTTTGATTTAATAGCTAATTTTTCCATCTCATCATAATCAATCTCTTCCTTATCATTAAGCCCGTAAGCAACAATATTAAATAGCTTTCCTGATAAATTAGCCGGCGAACCATGAGTGAGATGACCTCCATGACCTAAATTCATACCCATTATTGTGTCACCTGGTTTTAGCACAGCAAAATAAACAGCTTGATTAGCCTGGCTCCCAGAATGTGGTTGAACATTTACATACTCAGCACCATAAAGTTTTTTTAGCCTATCTATAGCTAACTGCTCAACTTCATCAATAAACTCGCAACCACCATAAAACCTTTTTCCTATATAACCTTCTGCGTATTTATTAGTGAGCTGAGAGCCCTGTGCTTCCATTACAGCAGGGCTTGTATAGTTTTCAGATGCAATTAATTCTATATGCTCTTCTTGTCGACGAGTCTCATTAACAATTTGTTTCCAAATTTCTGGGTCTACCTTTTCAAGGGAATTAGATTTATTAAACATATGTATTAAATATTCTTAAAATTTATAAAGTAATTATTTTATCACGGCTAAGATAGAATTTTCCTATTCCTATACCTAAAAATCAATACGTTACGACTTTAAAGTTCCGCTATAATTCAATTAATATAGTTTAAATATAGGTAAATAAAATGCACTGGACAGATACTCTTAAAATTGCTGAATTACTTTATGATAATAATCCAGAACTGGATCCTAAAACCGTAAGATTTACAGATTTACGTCAATGGGTTTTAGATCTTGAAGGCTTCGCTGATGACCCTAGCAAATGTGGTGAAAGAATTTTAGAGGCAATACAGTTGGCATGGATAGACGAATATGAATAAAGAATTCCCTGAAAAGAATATTTTTAAAGCCTATGACATTCGCGGTATAGTTGGTAAAACTCTCAATGATAGTTCAATAGTTCAAATTGGTAAATCAATTGGTAGTGAGGCACTTAAACAGAATCAAAAAAATATATGCGTAGGATATGATGGTCGACTCTCTAGCCCTCATATATTTAAGTTATTATCCGAAGGGTTACTTTCAACAGGAGTTAATATAACCAATATTGGGTTAGTCACAACTCCAATGCTTTATTTCAGCACACATCAGCTCAACACCAAGTCTGGCATTATGATTACAGGTAGCCATAACCCCCCAGAATATAATGGTTTTAAAATCGTCATCAACGATAAAACTTTATCTACTGACGCGATTCAAATTTTATATAGAAGAATTATTAAAGAAGATTACTTAGTAGGTGAAGGGGAAATGAGTAATACAAATATCAAGCCTTCCTATCTTGAAGAAATTTATAGTGATATAAAATTAGCAAGGCCTATCCGTATAGCAATTGATTGTGGGAATGGTGCTGCAAGTATTTGTGCTGAAGAATTGTACAAGGGTATAGGTGCTAAAGTGGAATCACTTTTTTGTAATATTGATGGTAATTTCCCAAATCATCATCCTGATCCATCAAACCTAAAAAATCTTATCAGCCTCCAAGAGGTTTTAAAAAATGGAAGTAGTGAGCTAGGTTTAGCATTTGATGGTGATGGCGATCGCCTGGGTGTTGTATCAAAAAAAGGCGAAATTATATTTCCAGATCGCCAGCTTTTATTATTTGCAGAAGATGTATTAAAAAAGAATCCTGGGGCATCAATAATATTTGATGTTAAATCAACAAGGCATTTATTCTCATGGATTAAGGATAAAGGGGGGATACCAATTATATGGAAAACTGGGCACTCGTTAATTAAAGCAAAGATGAAGGAAACTAAAGCAATTCTTGCTGGGGAAATGAGTGGGCATACATTCTTTAATGATCGATGGTATGGATTTGATGATGGTATATATGCAGGTGCTCGTTTGATAGAAATTTTAAGTCATTTTAAAAACCCTTCAGAAATTTTAGAGGCCCTACCTAAATCATTTAGCACTCCAGAATTAAATATAAAATTAATTGAAGGTGAGCAGCACAAAATTATTAAGACATTACAAAGTAAAGCAAAATTTTATAATGCAAATGAAATTATTAAAATAGATGGTTTGCGAGTTGAATATGATTATGGATTTGGTCTTATGAGAGCTTCCAATACAACACCAGTCATAGTTTTACGCTTTGAAGCAGATTCAAATAAAAATTTAAAATTAATACAAAATGAATTTAAAGAGGCATTAAAAAGATTTGTCCCTGATGTTAAAATTCCCTTTTAACTAACTTAAGCCTGACTCACTACAAGCAATTTTTAGATAAGCATCATTCATAGTATTTTTATTAATTTTTTGCCATTCAAATGGAGTGCCCTTTGAAAAAATTATTTCCCCCTTACCCATATTTTCCTCATAAAGTGAATATCCCATAATCCTTATTCTAGAATTTTTGCAATCGAACTCACTAAAACTTTTAACTGATAAATATTTATAATCAGCAACTTCTTGAACAATACTAAAGTCTTCAATTGTCCATAATCTTAATTTTAAGAATTTCTTATTTGGCTTTATATCATTTAAATTTGCATAATAATTTGAGCCCGTAGCAGAAGAATTATGAATTAGCGTCCATTCTGCAAAAGATAAAGTTGGGGTGATAGAAAATAAAAAAATTAAAAAATATCTCATACCCTATATTCTAAAGCAAATAAAAAAAGCCCGATATAAAATCGGGCTTTTTCATTAGAACAAATAAATTATTTGTTCATTACGTACATGGTTACTTCAAAACCAAAACGCATTTCTGTTGCAGCTGGTGTTGTCCACATAATATTTCTCCTTAAAGAAAAGTTAATTAATTAGATTTGGCTGAACAAATTGGACAAGTACATTTCCAATTATGAAGCGGCCAAAGAGTAATTTCTGTATAAATGATCAATTACTTGTTCATTACGTACATAGTTACTTCAAAACCAAAACGCATTTCAGTTGCTTGAGGTTGTGTCCACATAGTATTTCTCCTTTTTTATGGTTAATAGAAACATTAAACATAAAGCAGATCATTGAAGATGAAGTTACAAGTAACTTCAAAAGTTCAACTTGAGATTTACATTAATTATATTATTCCTGATTTTCAATTCAGCTATGATGATGAGCATGAAGATTATCTAATGAAAATCATTAGATAATCTCATCCTCTTTTTACTTTTTAAATTAACTTACTAACTTCAATTCAGTTATTAAGGTAATTGAACCTCTGACCCATCACTTGTATGCCCTTTACCGCCTTGTGCTTGAGAACTGACATCATCAGTTGGATGAAATGCTTTAACTGGTTCTGGAGCTTCTAATTGAACCTCTGATCCATCAGCAGTAAAACCCTTACCGCCTTGTGATTGTGCGCTAATATCATCAGTTGGGTGATAAGCCTTAACAGCTTCTTCTTGCGCAGCACAGCCCACTATAAGAAAACCTAAAGCCGTGATTAATAATAATTTCTTCATTATCCTACTCCCATTTAATTTAAATAAAAATACTTTAACAACAGAGATATATTAAGGTAAGTAAACTTCTGACCCATCACTTGTATGCCCCTTACCGCCTTGTGATTGTGCGCTAATATCATCAGTTGGGTGATAAGCCTTAACAGCTTCTTCTTGCGCAGCACAGCCTACTATAAGAAAACCTAAAGCCGTGATTAATAATAATTTATTCATTAACTACTCCTATTTAGTTTAAATAAAATTACTTTAAAACGAACCTTAAAAAAAAAATTCATTCGTTATCTAATACTGTGTCAATTTTATGGCACTGTGTCAAATAATTAATCAAGCCTTAATTAATTTTTTAAGTTTTGGTAATAGCATATGAGCAATGGTTAAACTTGCCAGAACTGGAAAGATAACTAACAAATCACTGAAAGCATAAGTCAGGTTAGTTAAAAAAATAAAGGTAGTAATTGGTAAAGTGAATAACATAACCCAAAATATATCAGGAAATAATTTGAAATTTAATACTAAAATAGCCCTTAAACCATGTAGCCCGCAAAAATATAAAGCAAACCATATTAATGGGTTTAAGTAGTATGCTAATGAAATTAAAATTAAAAATTCAAATAAAATTAATTTAAAAGTAATACTAATATTTTTTTCTATTGGTTTAAGTAACTTAAATATTAAATAAGAAAAAAAAATTAAGATACTAATAATGGTCAATATTCTTATTGAAGCAAAAATTTCAGTACTGATATTAGTTGATGTAAGATCATAAAATAAATCTTTAACTAAAACGGGTTTAAAAAGTAACGGCAAAAATGTCATGGTATATCCCCAACAAATCTTAGGTACCAAAACTCCTTTCCCAATGATGCTTAAGTCAGATAGCCCAAAATGAATACATGATAGAAACAAGAGTAATGCTAATCCAAATATTGGTGAATATAACCAAAAAATAGCTCCCAAAAAAACTAATAGTGCGTATAAGCTATACAACCAGAATCTACTTCTTTTCTTACTTGAATACTCCCAGATTATTTTCCCATCCATTGCTCCATGCGCAATACCAAGAGTAGCAATTAAAAAAAGAGACAGGAAAATAATACCTTTACTGCTAGTAACATTTTCAAAATTTGTAGGTGTGCCAAATAAGCTTAAATCATAATCTAAGGTTTGTGATCCTATAGATCCAAAAAGTAATAATAAAGAAAAAAGAATGAAGCATATTTGATGCTTATTGGGCTTTGTTATCATTTTTTAAACAAACCTTTCAGCATTATAATTTTAGGCATACTTACCAATATATTAATCAAATCAAATTTTGAAGCATCGTCTGATAAAAACCTAATTAAAGCTGAGGTATTTGCCTTACTAAATAGTGTAACAAAAAGATAAGGGCCTTTTTCTGGAAAATTATAAATTACATTTAGGAATATTTTATCTAAACAATTTAACAAAGGACTAGGTTGGTATTTATATTGAGGTAAATTATCAATACTAATTTCACTATAGTTTAATTTTAATACCCAATTAGCTATTCTTCTCATAGAATATCCTGAGGAAGCTCTAACCATACCTGCACTAGTACCAATCTTTAGTACACCTCTCAAGTCATCAGGACTTATAATCGCCATAGGAATAATTGCTTTTTCTTTTCTCTGAATACTATATGTCCCATATTTTTTAAGTAGTGCTTGATGTCGCGTTTCTATATCACTCAAACTTGGAGATGATGAAAAAACTGTTGTTTCAATAAGCGCTCTTTTACTTGAAAAAGGAAGGAGGTAAGTAAATTCAATTTCATTTTTATTTTTTTTAAATACCATTAACTGCACTTCATTTTTATTCCACGTATCGGTCTTAACCACTATCTCATGCCCAATAAAAGCTTGCTTAACAAATGAAGATTTGACCTCATGCTCTTTAAAGTTAATGCGACTATCAATAATAACCTTCCCAAAGTAATTTTGGTCTAAGGTCTTGATTTCATGCATATTAGCTTTATAAATTATTGTGTTTACTTTCTTATTATTAATTACTGTAATTTTACTTTTGCAATCCTTAAGTAATTTTTCTAAAACCTCTTTCCCATCAAAACAAACATACTTATAAGGGCTAATATCCTTGATAACTTCTTCTTTAACATCCCTAACAACTATTTTTTTCCATACACGTTTCGGTTTTAATTTAAAAGTCTTTGTGATATTTTGCAATCCTGGACCTTCCCATATACAGAAAGTTTGGTCTTGTTTGATTATTTTTTTTTGCTCTAAAAGAAGGATTGATTGGCTGTTAAACTTTTTTAAATATTGATTTAAAAACATTAGGCTTGATAAACCTGCACCAATAACTATTAAGTCATATGTTTTTTTCATTTTAAATGTGTATCAGGAAGTTTTGATAAGGAATGATGAAGTTTTTGGTTATGTTTTTTAATATATAAATTTTTTCTCAATTGGAAAAGTGCTTTGAATGTAATAATTATTTTCTCAATTTTATTAATATACACACGAGGCGCTTGATAAGATATTCTATTTTTAATAATACGTTTACCGATAGCTTGATAAAGCTTAGCAGCAATAATTACTGCCCTGGCAGTTTTAAATGGCAAATGAACAATTCCCTTCATTGCGCTAGTATAGTATCGATCTGCTTCCTCAAGCAGAAGATTTCTCGCATTATCAATTACCTTTTTATCAGCATCTGAAGGATTTTTAAATTTTTTAATACTTAGCTTATTTACCATCTTTTTTGGTAAGTATATTCTTCCAATCTCAGCGTCATCTAAAATGTCTCTACAGATATTAGTAAGCTGCATTGCGATACCTAGATCAATAGCATAGTATTTTAATTCCTTATTTTTTATACCGATAACATCGCACACCATCAAACCTACACTTCCTGCAACTTGATAACAATAAATAAGTAACTGATCAATATTTTTTGGTTGTTTGTAATTTAGATCACTTACCTGTCCCTTTAGAAATTCTTTCACAATGACCTGTCTTGGAAGAGATTCGCTTTTAAACCCTTTGAACTCTTCAAATGCACCATAATATTTATTTTTTTTTATTGCTTCAGATGGAAAAAGTACATGGTGTAGATTTTTTTTACTACCCTTATTGTCAACCAAGTCATCTAAGCGGCGACAAAATGCATAAACTGCATAAAGAAGGTAAGCGACTTCCTTCTCTAAAAACCAGGTAGCCCAAAAAAAAGTTTTTCCATGTTTTCGCATTATGTTTGAATAATTTTTCATGGATACATTATTTTTTCAACAACTTTAGCAGAATTAATTACTCCAGGCACGCCTGCTCCAGGATGAGTTCCTGCACCAACATAAAATAAGTTTTTATATCTATCATCTTGATTATGAGTTCTAAACCAAGCTGATTGAGAAAGGATAGGAGCTATTGAGAATCCACTTCCAAAAGGAGTTCTATAATTTTCTTTAAAATCTTTGGGAGTCATTGAAAAAATTTCTCTGGCATTTTTCAAGATGCCAGGCATGATTGTTTTATCGAGCTCTTCTAGTATTTTTTTAGAAAATGATTCCTTGATCTCATCCCAATTTTGATTTCCTTTTAGATTTGGAACTGGGACAAGGGCGTAATAACTATCCTGCTTTTTTGGTGCAAAGGATGGATCTGTTCTTGTAGGTCTGTGTAAATAAATTGAAAAATCTTCTGCTAGATGATGACGATCGAATATATCTTTTAAAAGTTCTTTGTATCTTGGTCCCATCCATATTGTATGGTGTGCAATATTTTTATACGATTTGACCGAGCCAAAAAATAATACAAACAACCCCATTGAATGTTTTGCATATTTTTTAATTAAATAATTATGAAATGAAATCTTTTCATTCTTTAATAACTCACCGGATACCTGAACTGGATCAGCATTACTAACAACATAATCAAAAGACTCACTTTTACGATTTATAAAATTAACTCTCGTTATAACTTTTCCTATTGTGGAAAAATGACTGACATCAGAGTTATAATTTATTTTTATTCCATTACGAATCATTAAATTTTCCAATTCCGATACTAACTTTCCAGTCCCCCCCATACAGAAATATATACCCCATTTTTGCTCTAGTGCGTGTATTAATGAGTAAATTGATGAGGTCTTGAATGGATTTCCTCCCACCAATAATGGTTGTATTGAAAATGCTTGTCGAAGATTAGGATGCTGTAAGTGCCTAGATACAAAACTGAAGACAGACTGATATCCTCGCATCTTGATTATTGCTGGTGCATATCGAATCATTGTTGCGACCCTACTGAAAGGATGGCCTGCTAACTTTTCATACCCAAGCTTAAATATTGCTTCTGATTCTTTAAGCATATTCAAATATCCTGATACATCTTCAGGAGATATCTCTCTTATTTGATCAAGCATATTTTCACGATCTGGGCCGTAATCAAAATCTGTTTGGTCATTAAAATGAAATCTGTACCACGGGTCGAGTGGTTTAAATTCTAGCGAATCTTCTAAATTTTCTCCTAACAAGCTAAATAATTCATAAAATAAGTTAGGTGCTGTTATGACTGTGGGTCCAGCATCATGAATATAATTTTTTCTACGAAATACCTGGGCTCTTCCACCTAATTTATTTAATCTATCATATATTGTTACTTGATTCCCCCTTGCTCTCAGTCTTATTGCTGCTGCAATCCCTCCAAAACCTCCACCAATAATTGCAATTTTTCTCATAATAACTGTAGCCTTTTATTAATTTCATCTTTTAACGATTCAATCACTGGTTGAATGACTGCTGGTAATCTATGGATATTGGACATAGCATTAATTAGTATTTCACCTATTTCATCCCGAGATCCCTCAAAGTCTTTTCTTGAAATTAAGTTACCTAACTTCATTGGTTCATCTATTATTATTTTCTTCTCAGTATTTGATAGATTTTTTAAGATTTTTAACGCCATTAAATTTGGACGCCCTTTAAGTAAGTCAGACGATGCTTCCTGCTCACAACCAACAATATTTTCAATATCATTTAGATATTGATAAGCAAGCCCTAGTTCGATGGAGATTTCTTTCAAAGCCAAACATTCATCTTCAGTTAGCTCTTTGCATTGAAACATACCCATCATAGGCATTGCGATTAGAGGTGCCGTTTTTTCAATTGCTATTTTTCTTAATTGATCATCATTTATATCTTGATGATTAAAACTTACATCTAAAGATTGTCCAAAAATAATCTCTTTTACTGAGCATGATAAAAGTTTTAGTAGTATATTCTGATGCCAACCTTGTTCTATTTCAGTCAACTTCCTAAAAGATTCAGCGATTAAATAATCACCTGTACAAATAGCAGCAGGAATGCCGAACTCTTTCCACAAAGATATTTTACCTCGCCTTGTTGAATCTTCATCACAGATATCATCATGTAAAAGAGAAGCGCTATGAATTAATTCGCATACCACTGCCCATTTTATATAAGTTTGGCTTGATAAACCCAAAAGCCCCCCTGAAGCTAATGCCAACCTAGCTCTAATCCATTTTCCTTTTGAATTATTATGGTGTCTTAACCAATCAGATATGAAACTTTCTTTTACCTCAAAACTATGAGCAAATTCTTGCTTAACAACATCAAGAAATTCATCTGCTTCTGGTGGGACAAAAGATTGATTCCAATATTTTTTTTTCATAATTACTATTTAACCATAAAAAAATGTGCAGAATTATCACACTTTTTAATAACAAATTTAAAGCGAATTAGGCACCCACATCTGATTTACGTTGAGCAATCATATAAATCATTACCCCAAAAATTCCAATTGATAATACATCAGCTAATGTATAGCCTACTTGAATTCCAACGTATGAAGCTTTTTGGTTAATCATTGGGAATAAATATATGATTGGATAAAAAGCCCATGAAACAATAAGGAGCCATCTTGTGTTACTTATCAAATTTTGAACACTTTTTGGTTGCTTTAAAATTAAAGGTGTTAAAGCTATTACAAGATTATAAAGAATATATAAAAATGGAATCATCGCCAGCAACCAATAAACCCATCGATCACCTAGCTGACTAAAAGTAACTGACCCTTCTCCAAGATAGCCCAATAAAACCATGCCTATTGCTGCCAATACTAACTTTGTACCCCTAGAATATGTTTCTTCTTTGCTTAAGCGCATCACAAGTACTAATTGAAGTAATAACAAGGGTACTGTCAATAGCCAACTAAGATATCGGTAAGTAACATCGAAACGAACACCAGATACTATAACCTCACCAAAAATTAAGGTATAAGCATTATTGAAGCTTTCAAACATTCTTAAGTGATGATAAAAAGCAATAAGACAAACTAAACCAGACAATGTAAGGGCTGTTTTATATGCAGGAGCTACTTGAGAGCGCTGTGCAAAAAAGAAAACTGTGCTTGCACCAAAGGCTGCTATAGCAAAAGACAGTGAGTTATATATTAAGTTGAAATCTACTACTTCCATCTTATCTCCTAATTTGTAGCTTTAAAAAAAA
>MDSY01073499.1_pt1 | contig 13618 bp, 12 predicted proteins | sample 811131 | NCBI WGS metagenome assembly MDSY01 (sample SAMN05326643, study PRJNA326480) | marine metagenome | isolation source: seawater | place: Atlantic Ocean: South West | collected 2010
AATTACTCCAGTTAATGTTTTGTTATAGATAGATTATCTTTATAATCTAAATATTACAAATAAACTTTTAAAGGACCAACCATGACAGATTTACAAACATTTAGAGAAGAGACAAGAGATTGGCTTGAGACTAATTGTCCTCCAGAAATGAGAAAACCTGGTGACGTGTGCTGGGGCGGAAGGAATCCTCAATTCTCACACCCTGATCAAGAGATTTGGTTGGAAAGAATGGGAGATAAAGGATGGACTTGCCCTACTTGGCCTAGTGAATACGGAGGCGGTGGTCTTTCAAAAGAAGAAAATATAATTCTTCAAGAAGAAATGAGTGCAATAGGAGCTAGATCTCCTTTAGGAAGTTTTGGTATATGGATGCTGGGCCCTGCTCTTTTAGAATTTGCAACAGAAGATCAAAAAAAAGAACATCTTCCTGGAATAGTAAAAGGTAAATATTGGTGGTGCCAAGGATATAGTGAACCAGGATCTGGCTCAGATTTGGCTAGCCTGAGCACTAAGGCCGTTGAAGAAGGGGATAATTACGTTATAAATGGACAAAAGATATGGACATCATATGCCGATAGAGCTGATAAGATCTTTTGTCTAGTTAGAACTGGACCTCAAGAACCAAAACATGATGGGATAAGTTTCTTACTTATTGATATGGATCAACCAGGGGTTACAACAAGACCAATCACACTTATAAGCGGAAAATCTCCCTTCTGCGAAACTTTCTTTGATGATGCAACTGCTCCTAAGAAAGATTTAGTTGGAGGCCTTAATAAGGGATGGACTGTTGCGAAAAGACTTTTGGAACACGAAAGAACTATGATATCTAACATGGGTCTTGCGGGAGGAGGAGACGGTAGCGGCAGTAAAAAAATGTCTGGTCTGGCAAAAGTAAGTAAGCAATATGTTGGGGAAGACAAAGATAAGAAAATAGCAAATCCAAGCTTAAGATCGAAAGTAGCTAAGCATGAAATGAACTCGAGAGCCTTTGGACTAACTCTACAAAGAATAGGTGAAGAAACAAAAGTTGGAGCTCCAAGTCCTGCTGCAGCCATGAGTAAATATTATGGCACTGAACATAATAAATTGAGGTATGAATTACTTTTAGAAGCTATGGGTTCTAAGGCTCTTGGATGGGAAGGTGAAGGTTTTTCTCCTGAAGAATTAGCTATTACTAGAGATTGGTTAAGAACTAAGGCTAATTCCATAGAAGGAGGCACTTCAGAAGTCCAACTTAATGTAATATCAAAAAGAGTCCTTGGACTCCCTGATTAATAAAAAGGATATACACATGGCTTTAATACTTAACGAAGAACAGCAATCCTTAAAAGATATTGCCAAGGACTTCCTTGAAAAAAATGCACCTGTTACTCATTTTAGAGAAATCAGAGATACAGCTAATGAAACTGGTTACAGCCAAGAAATTTGGAAGGAGATGGCTGAACTTGGTTGGGCTGGTATTTTGGTTTCAGAAGAATATGGAGGCTTTGATTTCGGAATGATGGGAATGGGAGGAATCCTTGAAGAAACTGGTAAAACTCTAACCCCCTCGCCTCTTTTTTCGACTGCTGTGTTAGGAGCGAGCCTTTTAGAGATGGCTGGTAATGATTCTCAAAAATCAAACTACCTCCCAAAATTGGTCTCTGGAGAGCTAACTACAGCTTTTGCCCTTGAAGAAGGAAGTCACCATAATCCAACCAATATAACTACAAGCGCTAAAATGGATGGAGAAAATTTTGTAATAAATGGTAAGAAAACATTTGTAATTGATGGGCACTCAGCTAATTTAATTATTGTTGCTGCTAGAACTAAAGGAGATGATGGTCAGAATGGCATCTCTTTATTTTGTGTAGATTCAAGCAATAAAGATCTAAAAGTAACAAAGCAAAGCATGGTAGATTATAGGAATTCCGCTGAAATAGAATTCAAAAATGTCACTGTCTCCAAGGATAGCCTACTTGGAGATCTTCATAATGCTTATTCTATTATTGAAAATGTTCTAGATATTGCGAGAGTTGCTATAGCAGCTGAAATGTTAGGGAATTCATCTAAAGCTTTCGAGATAACCCTTGAATACTTAAAAGAAAGAAAGCAATTTGGTGTTTTAATTGGTAGCTTCCAAGCCCTAAAGCATAGAGCCGCTGAAATGTATTCAGAGATAGAGCTAACTAAATCTGCAGTTGTTTCTGCAATGAATGCTATAGATGAGAAGTCGAATGATATAGCTCGACTGTCTAGTCTTTGTAAATTTAAAGCTTGCGAAACTTCTCACTTAGTATCGAATGAATCAGTACAAATGCATGGAGGTGTGGGGGTTACTGATGAGTATGATGTCGGACTATTCTTAAAAAGATCTAGAGTAGCAGAACAGATCTTTGGTAATGCAGATTATCATGTAGACAGATACGCAACTCTAAGTGAATACTAAGAGAGGTTTTCTTATCAAAAGCCTTTAAGTTTGATTATGAGTTTCGTAAAAGGGGTAGTCTGTTTCTTATTGGTGATCTTGAATACTCTTTTTTGGTGTATATTCCTACTTAGCCTTGCTGTAATTAAATTATTGATCCCCCTTGAGTCTTCGAAAAGAATTTTTACTCATCTAATTATATTAATTGGTGAATGTTGGATATTTTGTAATGGTTTATGGATTAAAATTTTGCATAACCCTAAGTGGGAAGTGGAAGGTTTTGAGAAACTGGATGAAAAAAATTGGTATCTCAGTATAGCTAATCACCAATCTTGGGCAGACATCTTTATCCTACAGTCTATTACTAATAGAAAAATTCCTATGCTTAAATTTTTTATGAAGGATGTATTAATTTGGGTTCCTGTTATAGGTCTGGCTTGGTGGGCATTGGATATGCCTTTCCTTAAAAGATATTCTGAGGAAAAGATAAAACGAAACCCAGAACTGCGAGGAAAGGATGTGGCTTCCATGAAAAAATCTTTTACTAGGTTTTCAAGGTATCCTGTTTCAATCTTTATTTTTGCAGAAGGCACACGATTTACCAAAGAAAAAAAAGAAATACAAAAATCACCTTTTAATAATCTCTTATTACCTAAACCTGGCGGGATAGGCTTAACCTTATCAACGATGCCTTATGTTAATAAATTAATAGATTTTTCAATTAAATATGAAAGCCATGAAAGGACTTTTTGGGCTTTTCTTTGTGGAAAAATGAACAAAGCGACCATTAAAGTTAACTTACTTGATATCCCCCAAGAACTTCTAGGTAGAGAATATGGTGAAGATAAGATTTATAGAGACGATTTAAAAAATTGGATATATGATATTTGGAAAAAGAAAGATAAATTTCTTAGCAGCTAAGAAAGGAGAAATTAAATGATAGACCTTTATTACGCACCTACTCCAAATGGATGGAAAATAAGTATTATGCTTGAAGAGGCAGAATTGGAATACAATGTTATTCCTGTAAACCTAGGGGCTGGGGATCAATTTAAGCCAGAGTTCTTGGAAATAAGCCCAAATAATAGGATGCCGGTAATAGTGGATAGCGATGGACCAGGAGGTGAAAAAATAAGCGTCTTTGAATCTGGAGCTATTCTCATGTACTTAGGTGAAAAATCAGGTAAATTCTTTCCACAATCTGATAAAGATAGAATTAGAGTTTTAGAATGGCTCTTTTGGCAGATCGGTGGCTTGGGCCCTATGGCTGGCCAAGTTAGTCACTTTGTAAATTATGCTCCAAACTTCCCAGGAGATCATTCATATTCAGAAACGAGATATAAAAATGAATATGATAGATTACTTGGTGTAATGGACAATGTTCTCAGTGAAAGAGAGTTCCTCGCTGGGGAATATTCTATTGCAGATATGGCGTCTTTCCCTTGGGTCACAGCATATAAAAGATATGAAGTTGATTTGGATAGTTTTAAAAATGTTAGAAGATGGTTTGATTCAATTAAAAATAGGCCTGCTGTAAGAAAAGGGATGGACGTTGGAAAGGAGAATAGGAATTTTGGCAAAGGTATAACAAAGGAAGCTCTTGAAACAATGTTCCAACAAACGTCTAAAACTATAAGAAAAAAAGATTAATGAAGTTCCAAATAGCAGGTTACGACGTAGAAATTATCCATCACGATCCAAAAATTTATACGATCCAAGAAGCGATAACACCTGAAGAATGTGAACATTTTAAAAAACTCACTTCTAATTTTATGGAAAGATCTACAGTTAGCGCATTAGGAAAGAAACAAAAGAAAGGGGATTTAGATAACAGAAGGACTAGTAGTAATTGCTGGGTAAGACACGAACACGATAAAATTACACACAGAGTTGGCTCAAGAATTTCAGAGCTGATTCAAATGCCATTAGATCATGCAGAAGACTTCCAAGTCCTTCACTATGAAGATGCACAAGAATATCAACCCCATCTAGATACTTTTGATCCCTCCTTAGACACAACAGGTCAATACTTAGGGAATGGTGGCCAAAGGATAGTTACCGCTCTAGCTTATCTAAATGATGTTGAAGAAGGAGGAGAAACTAATTTCCCAAATATAGATAAAAAAGTATTTCCTGAAACTGGTAAGATCGTTGTCTTTCATAATTGCATAGAGGACACTAATAAACCACACCCTGATTCTTTACATGGAGCTTGTCCTGTACTTAAAGGAGAAAAATGGGCATTTAATCTTTGGTTTAGAGAAAGATCTAGATCTAGTTAACTGGAAATGTCTTTGTATGGTATATTTAATATCGCTTCAATTAATCTATAAAAATTCTATATGAAAAATTTTTTTTCAGTTTTACCTTTTTTGATTGGCTTAATAGTTGCAGTTCTTTTAATGAATCAATGGATGCATAATTGGAATAATCAAGGGAACCAAGCACAAGACTTTGCGTTAGGATTACAAAATACAGCTTACTTCGCTCAAGATGGTGATTATAATTTTCATTGCAGTGATTTTATAGAACGACCTCTAGATAACTGTTTCCAAGATTATTTGAGTTTCTCTTATCCTGATCCACTCATTCTATATCTAGGTAATTCACAGCTGCATGGCATTAATCAGCCTGAACTTGGTTTAAATTCTTCGTCTAATATTTTATACGAGCATCTAAAAACTATAAAAGATATTCAGCTATTAACCCTTTCTATGCCTAATATGAGTCTACAAGAACAATATGCTACTTATGAATATTCATCTACAAAACTTCCAATAAAGACATTAATCCTTTCTATAAGCTTTGATAACACTAGAGAATCAGGAATAAGAGATGGACTAATAGATTTATTTAGTGATGCTAAGACTTCTTCAAGACTTAAGAACAGCGAAACAGGTTTAAGGCTTATTGCTAATCATGGAGACAAAGACGGTGCAGGAAATGATTTAGCTGCGCTAAAAGAAACACAACAAGAGCAAGCCGAAAAGTTTTTAAATGCTTCATTAGGAAAATTATGGGAGTCTTGGGACAAAAGAGGTGGCCTTAGATCTTATTTAATAATTAATTTATATCAATTTAGGAATTATGTCTTTGGTATTAACTCTAGTTCAACGAGAAAGAAGATACCTGCAAGGTATGATGAGAACCTTAATGCCCTATTTGATATTCTACAAAGCACTAAAGATAGAGGTATTAAGACTTTAGTATATTCTGTTCCATTAAGAAAAGATGTAAAGATTCCTTATGAGCCACAAGAATATATAGATTTCTTAGAGGACATAAAGAAAATAACTTTAGATAACGGAGGTTTATATTACAACCTAGAAGATTTAGTGCCTTCAAGATTTTGGGGAACAGTAGACGGTATTAATGCTACTGGCGGCAAAGAAGAAATAGATTTTATGCATTTCCAAGGTGGAGGCCATGAATTGCTTGGAGCAGAACTCATTAAAATAATAACTGAGGAAGAACTTCACTATCAAAAATGATATTTAACTCATTAACTTTCTTAGTTTTCTTAGCAATAATAGTAACCGCGTATTGGTTACTTCCTAATAGGCTAAGACTCTATCTAGTATTCCTTTCAAGTTTAACTTTCTATGGCTTCTGGAGAATTGAATTCATACCAGTAATGTTGTTTTCTGTAATTTTAGATTATTTCATTGGCATAAAGTTAGAAAAAATTGAAGATCAAAAAATTAGAAAGAGGTATGTCTTATTAAGCTTATTAGGGAACTTGGGACTCCTCTTTTATTTTAAATACCTTATTTTCTTTTCCAATACAGCAATAGGCATAGGTAATCTTTTAGGGCTTACACTCGACCCTATAGCACTTAAAATAATTCTGCCACTTGGAATTAGTTTTTATACTTTCCAAACAATAAGTTACACAATAGATGTATATAGGAAAAAAATTGCTCCAGAAAAAGACTTTATTCTTTATGCCTCTTATGTGACATTCTTTCCTCAGTTAGTGGCAGGCCCTATATTGAGGGCAGGAGAAGTTATACATCAGCTATCTCATAGAGCTCAATTTGAATGGGATAATATTTCTACAGGCTTAAGAAGAATCTTTTATGGTTTATTTCTAAAGGTAATACTAGCTGACAATCTAGCTCCTTTTGTTGATACAGGATTTAATATGTCAATTGCTGAAATGAGTGCCTTGGATGTCTGGACTCTTAGCTTTCTGTTTGGTTTTCAAATTTATTTTGATTTTAGTGCTTATTCTCATATAGCTTTAGGAAGCGCTAAATTAATGGGTATTAATTTTCCTGAAAACTTTAATTTTCCGTATTTGGCTACTTCTCCTAGAGATTTTTGGAAAAGATGGCATATTTCTCTTTCAAGCTGGATAAGAGATTACCTCTATCTCCCTTTAGCTGGTGTTAAGCTTTCTGCAGAAAGCTCTTCTGGTGGTGGTCTTGAAGTTGCTGTAACTCAAGATAAAAAAGACAGAGCTTTATTTTCTTCTTGGGCAATAATGGGTTTATGGCATGGAGCTAACTGGACTTTTGTTGTATGGGGTCTTTATCACGCAATTTGTATATATGTGTATAGATTAATTAATACTAGCAATTTACTGGCAAGCATTAATATTAATCATGTCCTTGGTATAGCATTAACGCTGCCAATAATGATGCTTGGATGGATTCCTTTTCGTGCTGATTCTGTTTCAGATACTTTTTCCATGTGGATCAAAGTAATAGATCCTGCCTCTTACACTTTCTTGGGAATGAGAGAAAATGCCTATCTGGTTGCGGCTTTAATATTGATAGGAATTTTTATTACTAAATTTGTAACAAATTTTGTTAAAAAAAATATAAATATAGAAGGTTACTTATTTAAAAGTCTAGAAACTTTATTATATTTTATTATCCTACCTCTAGTTCTAATATTCCTACGACCAATCAATCAGTTTATATATTTCCAGTTTTAAAAATTCTTTTAAATTAAGTCTTTAAATAAAGTTCTTCAATTAAACTGAGTCTGTCATTTCCAAAAAACATATCATCTTCATTGATAAAGAAAGTTGGAGAGCCAAACCCTCCCCTATCAATGAGCTCTTGAGTATTTTTTGATAGTTTATTTTTGATAGATTGATCTTCAATGTAACTAGTAAAAGACTCCTTATCCCATTTAAAATTACTAATGATTTCATGAAGGACTTCAATGGATGAGATATCCTTCCCTTCCGACCAGTAAGACTTAAAGATAATCTCCACATATTCTTCAATATGTGACTCCTGAATAGCGAAAAAGGCCCCCCTCATAGCCTTAACGCTATTAATTGGAAATAATTTTGGCCAATTTATCTCCACTCCTCTAACTTTAGCCCAATCATTTAGATCTTTCCTAGAATAAATAGATTTTTCCTGTACAGGATTCTTTCTTGACTCATAGACACTAGGGTTTATTGAATTAAAGACTCCTCCAACTAAAATCGGCTTCCAAACTATCTCAAACTTATATCTCTTTGATAAATCTAGAATTCCTCTAAATGATAAGTAAGTCCAAGGGCTACTGCAATCAAAGTAATACTCTATTTTTTTCATTTATTCATACATCCTAAATTAGCCAGAAGTTGAATTAAAATATCTGAAAATAACGATAAAGTGAACCTAATTATTATAAAATAAACAATATCTAGTTATATTTCATTAATGAAAAAAAAACAATTCACTTTAGGCTTTCTTTTATTAGTTTTACTTCAAAGTACAATTGTCGCAAAAGCTTACGAATGGGAAGAATATACTGCTACAAAAGAGCAAAAGTTATTGGTCAATGAAATAATAGAATCTCTAGAATCCAATCATTTTATTAAAAAAGACTATATTGATATAAAAGATGAAGCTTCTAAACTTTATTTAGAGAGACTAGACCCAAATAAAACTATTTTTTTATCAAGAGAATTAGTTGGATTTGAAGAAGAAATAAGAAAAAGTAACGAGATTGATCATGGACTTCAACAAGCTTTTTTAATATTCAAAAAATATAGAGAAAGGTATCTTGATAGATATGATTTTCAATCAAATTTCTTAAATGAAGTCGTTAAAAAAGACTTACAAACTAATAAATTGCTATTAAGGGATAGATCTAATGCAAATCGTTTAGATTCTATCCCAGAGCTTAAAGCACTTTGGAAGGAATTAATTATTAATGATCTCATACAACTTAGACTCTCTAATAATTCTTTAGAGGAATCAAGAAACAAAATAATTAAAAGGATAGATAATCAATTAAATTATTTCAATCAAACAGATTCTGAAGATATTTTTGATATATATGTAAATTCACTTTCTTCTATATACGGTCCTCATACAGCCTATATGTCACCTAAAAGTACAGAAGATTTTGATATAAATATGCGCTTATCTTTGGAAGGCATAGGGGCTCTTCTGACCTCGGATGGGTTATACACATCTATATCATCTTTAATTGCAGGGGGTCCAGCTGAGAAAACTGGTAACTTAAAGCCTAATGACAAGATTATCGGTGTAGGGCAAAGCGATTCTGAAGAGATTGTAGATGTCATTGGATGGAGATTAGATGATGTTGTTCAATTAATTAGGGGGCCCAAAGACTCAGTAGTTAGACTAGAAATTATCCCAGCAAGTTCGCTCGATGACACAAATACTAAACAGATTGAGATAGTAAGAAACTTGGTAAAACTAGAAGATCAGGCTGCAGAAAAAGAGCTAAGGAACGTCGAAAGAGAAAACAGAGATTACAAGATAGGGGTTATAGGTTTACCTGCTTTTTATTTTGATTTTGAGGCCTATCAAAAAAGAGATTACAACTACAGAAGTAGCAGCAAAGATGTAAAAAAATTAATTAACGAATTAAAAATTGAAGGAGTTGATGGCTTAATTCTTGATCTAAGAAATAATGGTGGAGGTTCATTATTTGAAGCCAATGCTTTAGCTCACTTATTTTTAGGAAGAGGAACAACAGTACAAGTTAAAGACTCTAGAGGCAATATACAGGGTCTAGGAGAAAGATGGGGTTTTCCTTTCTTTGATAAACCGCTTTTAATTTTAGTAAATAAACTAAGTGCGTCTGCATCGGAGATATTGGCAGGAGCTATTCAAGATTATGACAGAGGATTGATTGTTGGTACAACAACCTTCGGAAAGGGCACTGTTCAAAGAGTAGATAGCTTGTCTATAGGTCAGGTTAAATATACAGAGTCTAAATTCTACAGGGTTTCAGGAAGCAGCACTCAGAATAAAGGCGTGGATCCAGACATTATTATGCCTACGATATTTAATCTAGAAGATATTGGAGAGAATAAATTAGATCGAGCCTTAGAACATGACAATATCCCAGGTATCAATTATAGAAATAGGAATAGAGTGAACCCATATATTTCAGATTTAAGAAAAAAAAGTGAGGTAAGAGTTAAAAATTCAATACTATTTAAAGATCTTCAAGAAAAAAAACAATGGCAAGAAAACAATGAAGTTACGTACCTGGAATTAAATTACGATATTAGGTTTCGAAAGAAAACGGCGATCGAAGATTCACTACTCGATATGGAGAATAATTTAAGAAAAAAATTGAATTTGTCTACTTTTGATAACTATCAAGATTTCCTAGACAGAGAAGAAGATCCTGATGTATTAGATTTGGATTCAAAAGTATTAGATGAAGCATCTAATATTCTTGTTGACCTAATTGAACTTAAATATGAATCTTTAATAGCTTCTAATTCAGAAAGCTTATAAATATGAAAATAGTATCATTTAATATAAACAGCATAAGAGCTAGACCTCATCAAGTTGAAGCTATAGTTAAGAAACATAAACCTGATGCTATAGGCTTGCAAGAAACTAAAGTTCATGACGATGAATTTCCTTATGAAATAGCTGATTCAGTTGGATATCATGCCCATATACACGGACAGAAAGGTCACTATGGTGTTGCAATTCTAACTAAGGATAAACCTAAGAAAATAATAAAAGGCTTTGAGCAAGATAAAAAAGATTCCCAAAAAAGATTCATCTCAACTAGCTTAAAGGTAGGCAAAAAAATAGTACACGTCTTGAATGGTTATTTTCCCCAAGGAGAAGAGAGAGATCACCCTATTAAATTCCCAGCTAAAATTAAATTCTATAAAGACTTAATTAAGCATATTAAGAAAAATTATGACCCCAAAGACCTTTTAATAGTTATGGGAGACTTAAATATATCTCCTCAAGATATTGATATAGGGATAGGAGAGGAAAATAAAAAAAGATGGCTTAGATCAGGCAAATGTAGTTTTTTACCCGAAGAGAGGGAGATGTTAGATAAATTAACTTCTTGGGGTTTGTATGATTCATATAGAACAATTAATCCAGAAGTGGATGATAGATTCAGTTGGTTTGATTACAGAAGTAAAGGCTTTGATGATAAGCCTAAAAGAGGTTTAAGAATAGACCATATATGGGTAACAAAAAAGTTAAATACTTTAGTTAAAGAAGTAGGTATAGATTACGACATTAGAGGAATGGAAAAGCCTTCAGACCATGCTCCAATTTGGACAGAATTTAAACTTTAGATCTTTTAATTCTAAAAAATTTTTTAAGTAAAGCAGAGGATTCTTCCTGCATTGGGCCTTGCTCAAATTTTACATAATGGTTAATAAAGTTAGCCTCAAGTAAATTTCCATTACTTATTACAGCTCCAGACTTTTTATCTTGAGTGGCAAAAATTACCTTATCAAACCTGGCATGAATTAGAGCACCACAACACATTAAACAGGGCTCAAGAGTTACAAACATTTTTGCATTAGTTAATCTATAATTTCCAACCTTCAAAGCAGCTTTTCTTATAGCTACGATTTCTGCATGAGAAGTAGGATCTGTTTTGATAATAGATTCATTGTAAGCTTCAGATATAACTTCATTCTCATAAACCACAACAGCCCCTACAGGGACTTCTTCTTTCTTAAAACCTAAAAGTGCTTGCTCATAAGCCCTTTCCATAAAAAATAAATTGCTGTTCATTAAAGTTATAGATGAATATTAAAGAGGCTTTGTCATTTTAAACATTCTGACACTATTGCCCATCTTACTTTTATATATTATTTCATCATTTATTTTATATCCTCGAGCTTTATATAAATGAATACCAGATAAAGTTGCCATTAATTCACATCTCATAAAACCTGAATTAGAAGCTTCTTTCTCTGCTAGTTCTAAGATTAAAGTTCCTATACCTTTCCTGGCCCAGTCTGGGTGTGTATACATTGCCCTAATCTTTGCAGCATCTTCAGTTGGATTAAGAAATTCATCAGAACGGTTAGGCGTATGATTTCCTCCGAAAAGTGTTTTTCTATTGCTCCATCCTCCACAACCAACTAACAATCCTTCTAAATAAATTAAAAAGTATGTCTTATCCTTTATTAATCGATCATCTAAACCCATAGATTCAAAAGAAGCTTCTAATTCCTCCTCATTTATATAAACTCCTAAAAGTTTGCTAATAGAGTGCTGCATTAGCCCTTCTATACAAGGGATGTCTTCTAAGTTGGCTAATCGATATTTAAAATCCATAAAAGGTACATATTAAAAAAAAGGTACATAAAAAAAGCTTAATTTTATTTCTTTTTCTTTATTCTATAGTTCTAGAAGTTTATTAAAGTTTGCATTACTAATCAACGCTCTATAAAATGCGTTTAACTCGTGCTTTGGTTCTATTGCAGCGATTTGAAAAAGTGGCAGAAATGGAAGTTTATTCTTTCTTTATCACTTTTTATATTAAACAACTGAGAATTGGACCCTAGCCAACTTTTATAAATTAATTTTGGGGAAACATTTTATGTTTAAATTTAGAATAAGCGGTTTTGCTATCGCTCTATCTCTAGTCTTGCTTCCAAACCTACCTTCTTTTGCAGTAGCAGCTGACGAAGTAGAAGAAGTTGTAGCCGTAGGAACAAGAAGAGAGGCCAGATCAGTTGGGGATTCTCCAGCTCCTGTAGATATTATTAGTGGATCAGATTTCACTAATCAAGGAGCAGCAGATCTTCCTGACATGATCAGAACACTGGTACCTTCTTTTAATGTTAATACTCAACCAATTAGTGATGCAGCAACCTTAATAAGACCTGCTAACCTAAGAGGACTTCCACCCGACAATATGTTGGTGTTAGTCAATGGTAAGAGAAGACATAGAGGTGCTGTAATATCATTCCTAGGAAGCGGAATATCTGATGGTGCTCAAGGGCCTGATATTTCTGCTATTCCTTCAATTGCATTAAAGCAGGTTGAAGTACTAAGAGACGGAGCTGCTGCGCAGTACGGCTCAGACGCGATTGCAGGTATCATGAACTTTGTCTACAAAGACAATGCTGAAGGTACTCAATTAGAAATCAGAACTGGCGAGTATAAAGACGGAGACGGAGACATGTACAGAGTCGCTGCTAACGTTGGAATGCCATTTACCGCAAATGGTTTTGCAAATGTTTCTATTGAACTTCAAGATTCAGATCCTACTAACAGAAGTGTTCAGAGAGGAGATGCTCAAGCACTTTATGATGGTGGAAATGCTGCCATATGGAACTATCCTGGAGAAGCACAGATTTGGGGTTCTCCTGAAGTTAGTGATGACATTAAGCTTGTAGCTAATGTAGGTCTAGAACTGGATTCATCTAAAGAGTTTTATCTGTTTGGTAATTATGCTGAAAGAAAAGTATTAGGTGGTTTCTTCTTTAGAAATCCTACCAACAGAGGCGGTATTTTCTCTACAGACGGTGGAGTAACTCGTTTAGTTGGTGATGTAGCTCAAGCAACTACTGGTGCGGCTAGAACATGTCCTGTAGTTCCAGTCCCTGGTACAGGTGCTGGTTCAGCAACAGACACTGCATTAGCAGCCATAATTGCTAATCCAAACTGCTTTGTTTTCAACCAAGTTTTCCCAGGTGGATTTACACCTAGCTTTGGTGGAGACGTAATGGATTGGGCTATTGCTTCTGGAATTAGAGGTACTACAAGTGGCGGTACGATGTATGACATCAGCCTTAGCGTTGGTGAAAATACTGCTGACTACTATATAGAAAATACTCTTAATGGATCACTAGGTCCTAAATCTCCAACGCAATTCAACCCTGGAAGTTACATCCAACTTGAAAAGAACTTTAATGTTGATTTAGTTAAGCAAGTTAAAGTTGATGGTTGGGCTTCTGATCTTAACGTTGGTTATGGATTAGAGTTCAGAGAAGAG
>MDSY01074466.1_pt1 | contig 13618 bp, 11 predicted proteins | sample 811131 | NCBI WGS metagenome assembly MDSY01 (sample SAMN05326643, study PRJNA326480) | marine metagenome | isolation source: seawater | place: Atlantic Ocean: South West | collected 2010
GCAATGGTCATGGGGCCGACACCTCCTGGCACCGGGGTAATAAATGAAGCTTTTTCACTAACTCCAACGAAGTCTACATCGCCTTTTATGGCATATCCTCTTATTTTTGAAGCATCTGGAACACGACTTATCCCTACATCAATGATTACAACGCCCTCCTTGACCATATCTGCGGTTAAAAACTCTGGAATGCCCAAGGCAACAATGATTATATCGGCTTTTAATGTAAGTTCTGACAAGTTCTTCGTATGGCTATGGGCAAGCGTAACAGTGCTATTTCCAGCAGCTCCTTTTTGGCTCATTAGTATACTCATAGGACGACCAACGATATGACTTCTACCAATCACGACGGTGTGTTTGCCCTTGGTTTCAATTTTTGATCGTTCCAACAATTGTAGTATCCCGAATGGTGTGGCCGGTATAAACGACTCCATTTCTAAAGCCATTTTTCCAAAGTTTTCTGGATGAAACCCATCGACATCTTTCATCGGGTCTACTGCGAGCAAGACCTTATTCTCATTAATGTGTTTTGGCAAAGGCAGTTGGATTATAAAACCGTCAATTTCTGGATTTTCATTCAGTTCTTTTATTTTGTCCAACAAGGCAACTTCACTTGTTGTTTTTGGCAATCGTACTAAAGTTGATTCAAAACCAACTCGCTCACAAGCGCGAACTTTACTCCCTACGTACGTTAAACTTGGACCATCATCACCTACTAGTACGGCTGCCAAGTGAGGTGATCGTTCTCCGTTGTGTGCCATTTGACTCACTTCGATAGCAATTTCATCTTTAATTTCATTAGAGATTTTTTTACCGTCTAGTATTGTCATAACAAAGATTGTATTTAGAAAAAGCAGTATGAGAAGAAAGTGATTCTCAACGCGGCCTTCACAGTTTAGTATTTTAAATTTATCCTATTATTTCATTTTATTCATTGCCTGCATCATCTTGGCGCCACCGCCTCCTTGCATCATTTTCATCATCTTGCTCATTTGATTGAATTGCTTCATGAGCTGATTCACTTGCTGTACAGAAGTTCCACTTCCTTTTGCAATTCGTTTTTTTCTGTTGGCATTAATTGTTGCTGGAGTGCTTCGCTCTGAGGGTGTCATAGAGTGAATAATTGCTTCGATTCCTTTAAATGCATCGTCATCTATGTCGACATCTTTAATGGCTTTCCCCGCTCCGGGAATCATTCCGATTAAATCTTTCATACTTCCCATTTTCTTGACCTGCTGGATTTGCTTCAAGAAATCATCAAAGCCAAATTGATTCTTGGCTATTTTTTTCTGAATTTTACGAGCCTCGTCTTCATCGAACTGTTCTTGTGCTCTCTCGACTAGTGAAACAACATCTCCCATCCCTAGAATTCGATCTGCCATACGCGACGGATAGAACACATCGATGGCATCCATTTTTTCACCAGTACCAATAAATTTGATTGGCTTATTTACAACACTTTTAATAGATATTGCAGCACCACCTCTGGTGTCACCATCGAGCTTTGTTAAGACGACTCCATCGAAGTTAAGGCGATCATTAAAAGTTTTTGCAGTATTTACTGCATCTTGACCAGTCATCGCGTCGACTACGAATAAAGTTTCTTGAGGTGCGATAGCCTTATGAACGTTTTCAATTTCAACCATCATAGCCTCATCGACAGCCAAACGTCCCGCAGTATCAATAATAATAACGTTGAAACCCTTTTGTTTCGCAAATGCAATTGCATTTTGCGCAATAGAAACAGGATTTTTATTTTCAGGCTCACTATACACCTCAACTCCAATTTGATCTCCTACAACATGTAATTGATTGATTGCAGCTGGACGGTATATATCACAAGCTACCAATAAGGGATTTTTTGATTTTTTTTGATTTTAAATAATTTGCAAGCTTTCCAGAAAATGTTGTTTTACCACTACCCTGCAATCCCGACATTAATATAACGGAGGGGGAACCTCCAAGGTTAATTCCAGCTACATCACCACCCATTAATTCGGTGAGCTCGTCTTTTACCAGTTTAATCATCAATTGCCCCGGCTGAAGCGTTGTTAAAACATTTTGCCCTAGGGCCTTTTCTTTGACCCGATTTGTAAATTCCTTTGCAATCTTAAAGTTTACATCGGCATCTAATAAAGCGCGCCGAACCTCTTTTAAAGTCTCTGCTACATTTATTTCGGTAATACTACCATGTCCTTTAAGTACATGTAGTGCTTTATCTATTTTATCGGTTAAATTGTCGAACATGGTTTTGCTTTCTTAATAAGGGTTCAAAGATAACAATTGAGGGGCTAGTTTCAAAGAAAGTTTAAGTTAAGAAACAATACTTTTTGAAATGTTTTTTCACCTTTTTTGGACACGTTTTTGCTGCACCAAAAACAACTATCTAATTCAATTAAATACCATTCCGTCAAACCACTTTTTTATTAAAAAGCAATTCTTCTCTCACAAGATTCCAAAACTTTGTGTATCTTTAAGAGAAAAGAAAAATACAATGACCAAAAACTATTAATGAGTACTTGACATAAGCAAAGGCGTGAAAGCTATGGTTCCGCATGCTATATTGAAGTTAAGACGCTCTATTCTCAATACACTAATTTCAATATACGAACCAAACTATAGATCTTATGAAAACAAGACACACTACCCTGATATTAATCGTTTTATTTGTTTTAACCCCCTTTAACCATCGCGCACAGAACAAGAATGAATCTCAAGCATATTGGGTTCATGAGGACCCTATTTACCCTTCAAAGGTATCCGACTTTGAAGAGTACAGTTCAACATTGGTGGAAAATTGCAAAAAATACAATATCAAGCAAGCCAATTGGTTTACTATTTCTACAAACGATCTGAAGTATTTTTCAATATCTCCCATAGAAAATATGGCAGATTTAGACAAAAGCCGTTTTTCTCTTCTAAGAGATGAAATGGGTGAAACAGAATTCAATGAACTCTTCAACAAATTCGATAATTGTTACGATGCACACACGGATTATATTATACATTTAGACAAAGACCTATCCTACGCGCCAAATGGCAATGTAACTCCTCAAGATGGTATGGAATACCGCCGGATGCAGTTCTATTATTCTACTCCCCAGAACTTTCAGAAAGTGCTAGAAGTAGCTAAGAAATTTAAAGAATTGTACGTCAAAGAAAAATCTCAAGAATCTTATCGACTGTATCGCAGTGGTTTTGGTGCACCAGGGCAATTTATCATTGTCGCAATCTCAGCTAAAAGCTCGGAGGACTACGAACGGATTTTTAAATCAAATCAAAATTTACTTGGTAAAGAAAGAGACCCCTTGTTTGATGAATTAATGAAGAATATTATTAAAGTAGAAACTTTAGACGGCTATATGCGCGCTGATCTATCATATAGCCCAAACTAGAGCTTAGGCCTTTAACAACAGCGTGATCAAAAAATCAAAGTCCAGATATAAATAAGTTCAACCTCTGTCATGGCAGAGGTCAACAGTTTTGTTCGTGTTATCAAAAAAACTAACTATCTAAAGTGGGATCAAATTAAAATTCATGGTTGGAGTTGTTTTTATACACTATTACCTTCTTCGACTTCTTTTAAAATTGTTTGAGTCTTTCGTGTTGTTCGATTGTCTATTATTTTGACGTCCTTTTTGCTGTTGTCGTTTATTGTCAGCTTTTTTCTCGAGTATTTCTTTTAGAGATTCCGTTGGCTCAAAACCTTCAATAACTTCACTCTTTAAGCGCTCTCCTAGCAGTTTCTCTATAGCTCGAACATATTCATTTTCATCTACACTTACAATTGAAATAGCCTCTCCACTCGCTCCTGCTCTACCTGTCCTACCAATGCGGTGAACATAGTCTTCTGGAATATTGGGAAGTTCATAATTTATTACATGAGGTAACAGCGGAATATCCAATCCTCGTGCCGCAATATCTGTAGCAACCAAAACCCGCACTTTACCTGCCTTAAAACCGGCCAACGCCTTGGTTCGTGCCCCTTGACTTTTGTTACCGTGAATCGCTGCCGAGGTAATCCCGCTTTTACTGAGTTTTTCACTTAACCGATTTGCCCCGTGCTTGGTTCTTGTGAAAATAAGAACTTGTTGCCAATCACCCTCAGAAATGAGTTTAATAACCAGCCCTGTTTTTAGTCCCTTATTCGTTTTATATACCAACTGATCTACTTTTTCAGCAGTTGTATTTTCAGGCGCAGCTTCTACCATTACTGGATGATGTAAAAACCCGTTAGCAAGCTGTTTTATCTCCTTTGAAAAAGTAGCAGAGAACAACAAGTTCTGTCTTCTTGAAGGCAGTAAAGCAAGAATTTTTTTAATATCCCTTAAAAATCCCATGTCTAGCATTCGATCGGCTTCGTCTAAAACTAATACCTCAACCCTGGCTAGTGATAGCGCTTTTTGGCTATGCAGATCTAGCAAACGCCCCGGAGTGGCAACCAGCACATCAACCCCTTGACGCAACGTTCGAATTTGTGGATTTGCACCAACACCACCAAAAACGACTGTAGATCGTATATCTGTGTACTCGCCATAGTCCTTAAAGTCTTGAAGTACTTGTGCGGCTAACTCCCTTGTAGGAGTTAAAATTAAACTCCGAATGGGTCGCTTATGCAATGTTTTTTCTTCTGAGAGAATTTGCAATATCGGCAATGCAAAACCCGCTGTTTTGCCTGTTCCAGTTTGCGCAGAAGCCAACACATCCTTTCTTTCTAGTATTTTAGGAATTGCTTTTTGTTGTATGGGAGATGGAGTAGTATAACCTTTTTTGCTGATGGCTTTTAGCAAGGCTTCCGACAGCCCAAGAGATTTAAATGACATATATATTTTTTCTGAAATGCACCCCCGCTTCAATTCTAAATATCGTTGGATGGCACCTCTTTAATGAGCTGCGAAGGTAGTTGAATATTATTGGTATGGAAAAATTAAAATGTAAAGAAAACATTGGTGAAAAAGCTTTAAAGCGAAGCAGATCAAGTCAGATTTAAAATGACCATCTACCGGCAACATTAGTGTTTTAATTAACCGCAACTACTGTTTCACTTATGCAAAATGAAACGGCAGACACTAAGGTTACCGGTCTTTTAATGGTCTTATCAACTTTATTCAGACAACTATTGTCTTCATAGCACACACCAAAGTTTTTGACGGACAACAAATCGCATCAAAGCAAATGTTAATTTTGGGTTAACACAAGTGTGTCTTCAACAACACCGTCACTATTTTTAGTGACGAACGTTAATTCATTTTCAGTTTGGACTACTATTTTGTATTCATCATTATTTACTTCACCAAACAAACTGTCCATGTTTAAGGCAAAATTAAGCTCTCCATTTTGATGCGTTACAATCCATACTCCATAAACAACGCTCCCACCAGCATAAGCGAAGACTGCATTACTATCTCGAAAATCCAAATTGTAATCCTGATAACCGGAGGTCTCATCTACTCCATTATTCAAAAATTGTGAAACATACCATGTTCCATCCTTCATGATATTTCTCAGTTCAATTACTTCAGGGTGAATCTCTTCTGTTATTGACTCGCAATTTGTTTCAGCCATTACAGCTGCTAATTCCTGATTATTTGTAACTGTTCTCAATTCGCCATTCATAACAATGGTCATGTCGTAATCAATTGCCATAATAATATCGTCTGCTAAAAATGTCAGATACTCATACAATTGACTATCGTTATTCATGGTGACAAATCCTGTCTGCTCACTTTCAGAATTATAGGTGTAGCAAGAAATAGGGTATAAAAACGAAACACATGAATATGTATCTGATATAAAATTCGGGCAATTAATTTGAGTAGTACTCATTTCCTGTAGATTGTTAATCATGTGTACCGAATAGTCTTCGAATACAATTTCAATTGGAAAAACAAGTTCTATAACATCCTCATCCGTCTGGCTTTGATTAATAATTAACAAAATAGTTTGTATATCTGCCAAAGACTCCATTAAAACGACCTGTGAATTCACATTAACTGTAATCGGAAACTTTAAGGAAAAACAGCTATTCCCATCTATTAAATCGTCTATTGATCCGTTGTTTTGCGAGGCACTTAAAAGTATTTGTCCTAAAACTGAGTCTGCTGTAATTGTATCTGTTGGCGTCTCATCGATAAGCTCCGATTCTTCTTTTTGACACGAGGAGAGAAAAAACCCTACACAAATCGCAAAAAAACAATAGGTATAGAATTTCTCTTTCATAGCAATTAGTTTTTAATCTCCTCTGCAAATAAAACAAACAACGTTCAAAATACCCTACCCCATATTAAAAAAAAGATTCTTTATATTTGACTTACATAAAAAAGTATGAAACAAAATACTGATATTTGCAATGAGTCGGTCTTCCAGAGCGTCTACAACGATTTAAACAAAGAGGTTTGGAGATTTATATATTACAAGTGCGGTGATGCTGCACAAGCAGACGATCTTGTGCAAGACGCCTTTATTAAATTATGGCAAAACTGTGCAAAAACTACAATGGGGTCGGCTAAATCATTTTTATTCACTATCACTAGGAATGCATTTCTTAACGAGGTGGCTCATAAAAAAGTAATTTTAAATCATGTAAAATTTCAATCAATAAGAGTTGATAATGAATCGCCAGAACATATTTTACAGCAAAAAGAATTCAACGATAAAATTGAAAGTGCTATTTCCAACCTTACTGAAGGACAACGAACTGCTTTTTTACTCAACCGACTTGAAGGAAAAAAATACACCGAAATTGCAACAATATTAGATATTTCTGTTAAAGCGGTTGAAAAGAGAATGAGTCTTGCTCTCAAAACGCTGAGAAAAGAAATAGGCAATATTTAAAACTTCGAGTAGGGTATTTTGAACCTCGATTGTTTTAGCTTCGAATACAATATTATGGATAAAGAATATATTTTACATAAATGGATGAACGGTGAAGCTTCTTCAGATGAAATAACGAAGCTTAAATCCTATCCAGAATACGCTTCTTACATGAATATTGCCGAGGCGTCCGCCCAATTTGATACCCCAGACACGAGTAGTGAAAACAATTATAATGAAATAATTCAAAAATTAAAAACAAAAAATAAAGTCCGTGCCCTATTCCCGACAGCTACTTTTCTAAAAATCGCAGCTGCGATAACGGTTCTATTTGCAAGCTACCTCTATGTTGAAAATTTGGACACAACAATAAAATCGCAAATTGCAGAAAAACGCAACCTATACCTTCCAGGTAATTCGGAGGTGGTCATGAATTCCAACTCCATTATTAAATACAACGAGAGCAAATGGAATGAAACAAGAACGTTAGAGTTGGACGGAGAAGCATATTTCAAAGTTACCAAAGGCAGCACCTTTGAAGTAAAGACCAATGCCGGAACCGTAAAAGTTTTAGGTACGGCTTTCAATGTGTTTGCTAGAGAAAAGTCGTTTTATGTCAGCTGTTATGAAGGACTTGTGAGTGTTACACTCAACGACACCTTAATAATGCTGCCTGCTGGAGACGATCTCATGATAGAAAATGGTGCAATACAGATGCACAAAACAAACACAACGCTTGAGGCTCCAGACTGGACAAAAAATGAAAGTAGTTTCCAAAATATTCAAATAGGCTTGGTTCTAGAGGAACTTAAAAGACAATATCCCATTACGTTAACCACAAAGCTTGATGATACAAAGCAACGTTTCACCGGAAGTTTCTCACACAACGATCTCAACCTGGCGTTGAAGTCAATTTGCAACCCGCTGCATCTAGAATTTATTATTGAAGAAGAACGTGTCACCATTTATGCAAAAGAAAGTAACTAAATGTAATTTTACTTTTCTTGTCTTATATCTCCTTTTGAGTTGCAGCAACACCTTTGCTCAAACAACAAAAAAGAATACTCTAAGTGAAATTTTTAAGAGTCTTGAGAACACATTCGACATTCGCTTTTCCTATTCTTCAAATGACTTTAAAGAGCTATATATAGAACCAATTCCAATAAATAAATCTTTAAACGAGATCCTCGTATATTTAGAACTAAAAACACCCTATACCTATACAAAAATAGACCAGCGATACATCACAGTTGTTTTGAAAGTTCGAGAGGAAATTCGGTGCTTAAAAGTTATTAATGCATTGACAAACGAACCACTCAGTGAAGCGACAATTATAGGCAGTAAAATGACTGCAACAACAAATGATGACGGCATCTTCTCGGTATCAAAAAACGATAATTCTGAAATACTAAGCATTCTTTTTATGGGCTTTGAAACGATTCAAATAGCATCTGAAAGATTGACAAAGGATTGTCTCAAAATATACTTACAGCCTGCTATTTCTGAGCTAGACGAGGTAATACTCAAAAAATATTTCACTACAGGTATAAGCAAGAAAACAGATGGGACATTTGTTATTAACACCACAGACTTTGGCCTGCTACCTGGCCAAGTAAATGGAGATATATTGCAAATTACCCAAGCATTGCCGGGCGTAGAAAGCGTAGATGAAACAATTTCAAACATCAATATAAGAGGAGGAACACAAGATGAAAATAATATTTTATGGGACGACATAAAAATGTACCAAAGCGGACACTTTTTTGGCTTAATATCTGCGTTTAATCCAGATTTGACAAAAAAAGTTAAGGTTTATAAAAATGGTACAAACCCACGTTTTGGGGAAGGTGTTTCAGGGGTAATCGATATGCATTCTGAAAATAGAATACCTAATTCTTTTATCGGAGGAGCTGGTTTCGATTTAATTAACGCCAACGTCTTTGCCGAAGTCCCAGTTTCTAAATCTTTTGGATTGCAAGTTTCAGGAAGACGTTCGGTAGACGACGTATTAATGTCTCCCGTTTTTAGCATCTACGAGGATAGAATTTTTCAGGACACCGAGATCACAGCGACCGAAAATAATGTGTCTAGTGCAGAAATAAATTCGACAAATGATTTTAAATTCTATGACTTTAGCGCAAAAGCGCTCCTAGACTTGTCTGCACAAACTAGTTTCCGCGCCAATTTCTTAACCATACAAAACGATTTAGAGTTTACCGAAACACTTTTATCATCCTCAAATTCAGAAACAAGCAGCTTAAAACAAGGCAGTACTATTGGTGGATTTTCCTGGCAACAAAACTGGACACCGAAGTTCAAAACTAATCTGCTTGGCTACGGCTCTTACTACAGGCTAAGTTCGGTAAGCGAGCAAGTATTTACAACCCAGAAATTGACGCAAGAAAATGAAGTGTTAGAAATTGGTATAAAACTAGACGGTACGCTCCTATTATCAAAAAAAAATGAACTCCAAATAGGATACCACTTTTCTGAAACTGGCATTTCAAATACGCAAGATATAAATACCCCGAGGTTTCGTAGTTTTCAAAAAGACGTTTTGCGAGTGCACATAGCTTATGGCAATATCTCCTTAAAAGCCTATGAAGATAAAACAAACCTCAACTTTGGTTTACGCACTAATTACTTCACCAAATTTAATAAAGTTCTTTTCGAACCTCGATTTACATTACATCAAAAACTAGGAAGTGGATTTTCTGTAGAACTTTTAGGGGAATTTAAAAGTCAAAGCACCACAAAAAGAATCGATTTTGACAGTGACTTTCTCGGAGTAGAAAAAGGACGATGGGTTCTAGCCGATAACGATATTGTACCCATAGTCCAAAGCAAGCAAATTTCAGCAGGAATTGTATACAAGAAGTTAAATTGGTTTGTCAATCTAGAAGTATTTTCGAAGCAAGTAGAAGGAATTACATCCAGAAATCAAGGCTTTCAAAATCAATTTCAATTTGTTCAAGAACAAGGAAATTACAATGCTAATGGCTTGGAATTCGTACTTAACAAAAAAACCAAGTCATTTAGCACCTGGCTCAGTTATCTATTGATGAAAAACGACTACACTTTTGAAAACTTAAACCCATCTCGTTTCCCAAGTAATTTCGACATTAGACATACTGCAACACTAGCGAGTACATACAAACACAAAAGCTTAAAGCTGGCGATAAGTGTTAATTGGCGCAGTGGAAAACCATACACAACGCCTTTAATAAGTGATGAAACGATTAACATCAACGGCAATGAGTTAATTCAATATAATAATCCGAATAACGAACGACTTTCCGGCTATTTTAGAACAAACCTCTCTGCCGAATATGTCTGGAATTTTTCAGAAAAAGTAAAAGGCAAGTTCAATATTGCAGTCTTAAATTTATTAAACACCAAGAACATCTTAAACAGACGCTATGCCATTGACAGAGATGAAAGCAATCAATTACGATTGAATCAAGTTGACGAAATCTCCTTAGGCCTTACCCCTAATTTTTCATTCCAATTACGTTTTTAAAAAACAGTATAATAAAAAAGGGTTCATATTAGATTCGTCTATATCAGCAATACGCGAGGGTAAGCACATAAGATTGCAAAAGTAATTATGTGTTACATGCGCTTTGGCACATCTATTCCCAGTAGATAGAATGAAGATTTAATCACTTCGGAGACAGCGCTAGCCAGTTTTACCCTAAAGCCTTTTTCTGCTTTTGTATCAGCTGCCAAAATAGATACATTTTGATAAAAGGAATTGAACTCTTTCACCAATTCATATGTATAGTTCGCAACAAGTGCAGGACTGTAATTTGTTGCTGCCTGTTGAATAACATCGGGGTATGATTGCAGCATCTTAAGAACAACCTTTTCTTTGTTATGTAATTGATAATCTATAAAAGAAATGGAATTTGCCGACCCTGCTTTTCTTAATATAGACTGAATACGCGCATAAGTATATTGAATAAAAGGCCCTGTATTTCCTTGAAAATCCACACTCTCTTCTGGGTTAAAAAGAATCCTCTTTTTGGGATCCACCTTCAAAATATAGTATTTTAGAGCACCCAACCCAATAGTTTGGTATAGAGTTTCCTTTTCAGCTGCAGAGAAATCATCTATTTTACCCAATTCCTCACTAATTTTTTTGGCAGTTTGAGCCATCTCAAAAATCAAATCATCAGCGTCAACAACAGTACCTTCTCGACTTTTCATTTTTCCGGAGGGCAGGTCTACCATACCATAACTTAGATGGTATAAATGCTTTGCCCAATCGAACCCTAATTTTTTTAAAATTAAAAACAATACCTGAAAATGATATTCCTGCTCATTCCCTACAGTGTAAATCATTCCTTTCACATCAGGAAAATCCTTAACTCTCTGGATAGCAGTCCCTATGTCTTGCGTCATATATACGGCAGTTCCGTCACTTCGCAAAACAATTTTCTCATCTAGGCCTTCCTCTGTCAAATCACACCAAACAGAACCATCGCCTTTTCGAAAAAACACACCAGACAAAAGCCCCTCATCGATAAATTCCTTTCCTAAAAGGTATGTGCTGCTTTCATAATAGAGTTTATCGAAATCAACACCAATATTTTTATAGGTTTCATTGAATCCCTCATAAACCCAACTGTTCATTTCTTTCCATAACGCAACAGTATCTTGATCTCCTGCCTCCCACTTTAGCAGCATGTCCTTAGCCGCTAATAAAATTGGAGCATTAACCTTTGCCTCTTCTTCAGGTTTACCGGCAGCCATTAATGAAGCTATTTCTTTTTTATATTCTTTGTCGAATTTGACGTAATAATTACCAACCAACTTATCCCCTTTTAATCCCGAAGATTGTGGCGTTTCGTTATTCCCGTAGCGTTGCCAGGCCAGCATGCTTTTGCAAATATGAATACCTCTATCGTTGACAATTTGTGTTTTGTAGACATTTTTTCCAGAAGCTTTTAGAATTTCAGAAACACTATAGCCTAAAAGCACATTACGAACATGACCAAGATGTAATGGCTTATTTGTATTTGGTGATGAGTACTCCACCATGACGGCATCTCCTTTTGGCTTGCTCTTTCCGAATTCTGAAAAATCTTCAATACTTTTAAAAAAATTCAAATAATACGAATCTCTAATCACAAGATTTAAAAAGCCTTTTACAACATTAAATTTTGAGACTTCTACAACATTTTCAACCAAATAGTTTCCAATGGCTTCCCCTATAACTAATGGGTTTCCCTTTACAACTCTTAACATTGGGAATACTACAACGGTAACATCTCCTTCAAAGTCCTTGCGAGTAGCCTGAAATTCGACCGTCTTTAGGTCTACTCCATAAATTTGAGTAATCGCTTTTTTTATATAAACACTAAGTGTTTCTTGTAAATTAGGTGTCGACATTTTCTATGTACTACTGCGCGTTAATATGAATAACACCGCGGGAAAAGATACGGTGTTAGTACGCAAATATACAAGAATTTTAGGGGTTAAAATCAATGATTAACGCTATAATAAAAACACTTAAAAACGAACAAATAAGAGAATTAATTCCTTGGACATCAATATTTACAATCAATGAAACAACAATTAAAACTTTATCTTATTTTCTATTTTTTGAAAAAATAACTGCAAGTAATGCCAAAGACCCGAGACAAATCATTCCCCAGGATTGACTCGTCGACCTATGGCCTTTGAAACTATCACTTAAATCAATAAATAAACTTCCATTGGGCATCAATAGAGTATCCAACCCAAATACAATCAAAACAACACCTGCAATGCCCAATACGAGTTTTAATATTTTCACTTCTATTTTTTCTAATTAAGGAGAGCGTCGTGACTGTTATAATATTATTTTTTTGGCAGAAAAATCTCAGCCATCATGCATCTAGCACTTCCTCCTCCGCAGGTCTCTATTGTATTGAGATCACTACTCAATATCTCACAATGATTCTCAATTGCCGCAATTTGATCTTTCCTCAAGCTTTTGTACGCAGCACTGCTCATTACCATGTATTTCGCATTTTCCCCCTTCACCTGAAGCATATTTCCAGCGAATTGATGCATCTGTTCTTCAGTAATTACAACAAGCTCTTTTCCAGTTTCCTTAAGTTGCTGCACAATATGCTTCTTTTCCTTTTTATCGTCTATGGTATCTAGGCAAATCACTGCGAATTTTTCAGCGAGAGCCATCATAACATTGGTATGATAAATTGGCATTCTCTTGTCTTTTATAGACTGGTTTGCTGTAAATATTACTGGGAAGCAGTCAAAGTCTTCACAAAACTCAATCACCAATTCCTCATCTGCACGTGCAGATAACGCACAATATACTTTACCGTGAACTCTATCTAGCAATAAACTGCCAGTCCCTTCCAAATAGAAGCCCTCTTCCTCGGCTGGAGTATAATCCATAAACCCCTTTATATCAAATCCTTCTCGCTCTAATCGATTTATTATTTCCTCGCGCCTTTCTCTTCGACGATTCTCTGCAAACATTGGGTACAAGCCAACAGTTCCATTTGCGTGAAAACTAATCCAATTATTTGGAAATATCGAATCTGGCGTATCCTGCAGAGGGTCGTCGTTTTCGACTATAACATTTACACCTACGCCTCGCAGCTTAGCAACAAACGTATCAAACTCGGCCTGTGCTTTGCTATTAATCTCACTGTTTTTTAGATCGATATCCTCTTGGAAATAATTGTTTACAGATGTCTCTTCATTCATGCGAAAAGCTACTGGACGGATCATTAAAATAGTATCGGTAATTTGTTTCATTATGAATGGGGTATGTCTGTTAAAAAAAATA
>MDSY01114977.1_pt1 | contig 13617 bp, 11 predicted proteins | sample 811131 | NCBI WGS metagenome assembly MDSY01 (sample SAMN05326643, study PRJNA326480) | marine metagenome | isolation source: seawater | place: Atlantic Ocean: South West | collected 2010
AAAAAAAACTAATAAAAAAAAAACTAATAAAAAAAAAACTAATAAAAAAAAAACTAATAAAAAAAAAACTAATAAAAAAAATAATAAAAAAACTAAAAATACAAATTAATATCTGTAAAAAGAAAGTAAGGCTTTAAAATAATTATAAGATTTATTTTTATAAATTGATTTTAATACATTAAAGGCTATCTCTATTTTTTCTGGGCCTAGATTAAAAGCTATTTCTTCTAATTTATAATAAAGATAATCCATATCATCTTCAATATAATCAACTTTATCCTTTCTTAATGTTGCAAATTCCCAATCAATCACTCTAAAATCATCTAATTTATTAGACCACATAATATTTTTCCAATGTAAATCATTATGAGAATAATCATAATTATCTAAATTTCTAAATAAATTTATTAATTTTTTTAATTTATGTTGGTCCAATTTTAAATAAATAAACATTTCTTTTAAGGTATAATCCATTCTCCCCATTATTATAAAATTTTCTGTATATGATATAATCGTAGGACTTAAATTAGATTTATTATTAATTTTAACCATTTCTTTTATGGGTATAGGTTTTCTAAGTGAATTATTATTTTTTTTTAAAATTTTTTTTACTAAATTCGGATTATTGGGTATCCTTTTAATTATGGAATATTTATTTTCATTTATAATTTCTTTTTCTGAATATAAAAATAATAATGAAAATAGAAAAAGTAATCCTATAAAAAATATTATTTTCATCATTAATATAAATAAATATTTTCTTTATTTATAATATGTCTCAAAGGAAAAAAATATCAAAAAAAAAAACTCTTAAAAATACATGTTTAAAAAAAAATGTGGGTTCAAACGTTCCAAACATTATTTTTCGAACTAGAGTAAGAGATGACAAAATAAAAGGAACAAATCCATTTAAATGGAAAGATTTATCTACCAAAGAGATATTTAATAAAAAAAGAATAATAATTTTAGCTTTACCCGGCGCATATACTCCAACATGTTCCTCAACACATTTACCAGGTTATGAGAAAAAATATGATGAAATTTTAAAGCATAATATAGATGAAATATATGTTTTAAGTGTGAATGATGCATTTGTAATGTATAATTGGTGTAAGAAACTAAATATAAAAAAAGTTAAATTTCTCCCCGATGGTAACGGGAAATTTACAGAAAAAATGGGCGCATTAGTAAAAAAAGAAAATCTAGGTTTTGGTAAACGTTCATGGAGATATAGTATGGTAGTTAGAAATAATATAATTGAAAAAATATTTATAGAAGAAGGAAAAAGACACAATTGTCCAACCGATCCCTTTAAAATATCAGATGTTGATAATATGTTAAAATATTTAAAAAATAAATAAAATATTGATATATATAAAACATACCTATAATAATTGTATTTGGTCTAATTAAAAAAATAATAAGAAGATAAAATTTAACTATTTATCTTTTACTATTTATTTTATCTCTTCTACCATTTTTTATTTGATTTGTTAATCTATTCTGCCTGTCTAATTGATTTTTGAATATTTTCTTCTAATATTTGTAATTCTCTATTTTTTTATTTTAAAATATTAAAAGTACGATTTTAATGAATGTCAAGAGCATAAACGTACAAATTATAAAGATTATTATAAAAATATAATATACTTTGTAAGAAATTACTGGATGAAATTGCCAAATTAATTATACAAAAACATATTCTTATAAAACATGTCTATATGAGACACCAAGTTGGATTTGTCATATACCTTCGAATAATAAAACTAACTAAATGATTTTATTTTAACATTTTTTTTTAATAAATATTCTACAAAATATTTAATTGTAAATTTTTTTTGTTTTATTTTTTTAATATTATCAATAATAATTTTATTTTCTAAAAGATAAAAATTTTTTTTAAAATCATAAAAATTGGTTTCATTTATTATTAAGGTTGTGTTAAAATTTATATTCTCAGAAAATAAAATCAAACTTTTATATGATTTATATAATTCTAATAAATTTATACAATTAAGAAGAGTTCCTCCTGAACTTAAAGAAAAATTATCTATTATAAAAACTATTTTATTATTAAAATTAAATTCTTTTAATAAATTAATTAAATAAGTATTTTTATTTTGTATTATATAAATAATTTTTTCAATATTTGTATCTAAAAAAAGTTTTTTTAAAAAATCATTTTTAAAACCATTATTATCAGATGATAATATTAAAAGTAATATTTTATCCATATAAATTAAAATAATAAATTTTTAATAAATATAAGTTTATAAATTTAATAGAATAATTATTTATTTTTATTAAGTTTTTTTCTTTTTTTCCGGTTGTCTCTTTTCTTCTTAAATTTATTTTCTTGAGTTGTCCTTTTATTTGTTTTTCTGATTTCTATTATACACATTGATACATCATCCCAACTTGTTCCCCATTTTTGTTGTTGGGTGTTATAAAACATTCTCTTAATTAAATTTTCTTTAATTTTATGAATATTGGATTCATCTAATTCTAATTCAATTAATTCTTTATCAGACATAGTATCAAAAAATCCATCCGTACCAATAATTTCTCTAGATATATTTTTAGAATAATATACAACATTGGTATTAGTAATCATCATATTATTATATTTATTTTCAAAGGAAGGACTATCGATAACCCATCCATTCATTCCGGTATTTCTATAAACCGGTGATTTAATTTTTGTTTTGTCTCTTATATCTCCAAAACTTGAACCAGGAAGACATTGACAAATTCCTTCTACTGTATTTCCAAAATTACTATATGGATATTTACCTTCTTTTAATTCTTCTTTGCATCTATCCATACTCCTTATACTTTGAATTCCTCCTTTTTCTAAATAATTCTCCTTAAAATCTGAAGGTGCCATTTCATAGAACTTTTTCATTAATTCAATATCTTCTTCAGCAAAATACTTTCCATCTTTATAACCCAATTTAAATGGTTTAATAGGTCTTAAATTATTTTTAACCCATGGAATTTTATATTTATTAGGGGTATTAAACCTTCCAAGATAAATTTCTTTAGGAATACTACCAATTTTATTACATTTTGAAATATATTTATTATATGATTCTATAGTATCACAATTAAGTTCCATAGTATCTTCTACAATTTTTTTATTTTCAAATCTTACTAAAATACTATCACCCGCATTAGTTGTTAGTGAAATTAAATTATCATTGCTATCTAAAAATTTAATATTAAGAGTAAGAGTTGACCCCCCTATATTAAATTTATTGGTTTCCGGAAAATCATTAATTAGTAAGTTATCAATATCTTGAAAGAATGTTTCCATAAATTTTTCAATTTCATCTTGTCGATTAAAGATTTCTTTAATTCTATTTATTTTTTCAAAAATCCCTATAATTGAGAAGAAGACAGAATAAAATGAATATTCAAACCCTTCCGTAAGTAGAGGTAATGTTCCACTATGTCCGTCGGCATTTGCCATAACAAACACATTATTTTTATGATAAATGCCAAATGTATCTTGGCCCAATTCCCAAATTTGGGGTATAATATCTTTAGATAAGGAATACCTTTCAGAAATTTCATTAATTTTATTAGTTTTTTCAGGATAATTAAAATTAATATCTTTCCCTATATTTTTTTTTCCTTTGCCCCAACCTGATAGGATGATTAAGTAATCTCCAATATTTGTTCTATATGTAGTAGACATTTTTATTTATGAAATTTAATATTATCGATGTTCCTCCTATAAAAGTAAATCAAAAACTCAATTTTAAAAATTCAATAGTATCCAAACAATTTTTTATTGGTAATCATATAACAATTTATAAGAGTAGCAAAATATATTTTGATAATCCCATGTAATTTTCACAAAAAAAAATATTCTTTAGTACTATGCGTCATCAGTTCATTTAAAATGATAGTTAAAAAGTATTCAAAAAATAAACTTGGATATTTGTTATTAATTTAAAATATGATAGAAATGAATAATATGTAAAACAATGATTAACGAGAAAACGAAAACCTAAAAAATATATAGATTAGGCTCGGTGTTTTAAATGTTCCGAGGTATAAAATAATTATGTAAAAAGAAAATTGAAAATAAATTTATATGTAATAGATAACAAAAATAAAAAAAAATGCCAAATAAAACAATTTATGGAAATCATCATGACACAGAAGTCGTAGTGATTAGAGGGAAAAACGCACAAAAAAATAAAGGACACGAAAAGAAAAAAAAATATGTAGGCAATTCCCAAATGAAGAAATTGGATGAAAGCACAGAAGCAAATAAAATTAAAAAAGTTAATAGTAAAATTTCACAAGCAATTATTAAAGAAAGATCTAATAAAAAATGGAATAGAAAACAATTAGCTCAACAAATCAATGAAAAAGAAAGTGTTATTGAAGAATTTGAAACAGGAAAAGCAAAATATAATATTAAAATTATTCAAAAATTTGAGAGAAAATTAGGAATTAAACTTACAGGGAATGAATTTAAATAATTTTAAGAAGCAAAACAAGAGTCCATTGCTATACCGCAAATATTAGGATTATCGGCAGACATATAAATATAACCATCCATACCCCAATCAGTCCCCCAACTATTCTTTACTATATAATATTTTTCCTTTTTTTTAGTTTTACCGAAACCTACCAGTGTTACAGCATGGTCCAATGAATTAGGGTCGCATTCGTCTGGACTATAAATTCCACTTTCATAATTCATAAAGTCTCCACCTGCATTAATTGCAACAGATAAAGGACCAACTCTTAATAGAGCATCTAACATTAGTTCTGAATTATTTTTTGGAATTAATGTTAAATTATTAACTAAACTTCCCAGATTTTGTGTTAAATTACTAAAATTACATACTCCTTGTAATCCTTGGTATGGGTAGAAACTTTCATAGTCTATACCTTTTGTATAATTTCCTTTTAAATTATTAGGTTTTAAGCTTCCATTCATAATATATTCTATCGCAAGATAAGGCCATCCTCCACCACACCCATAACAGTCGGGGACACAATCCACTAAATCCTGTTCGCTTAAACTAACGAGACTACCAGTATTTCTTTTATGAGCGGCTTCGATAGTTGCTGCCGCACTGAACGACCAACAACTTCCACATTGTCCCTGGTCTTTTACATCTGTTACTTGACTGTCTGCTCTCCAATCTACTTGGGTATATTTTAATTTTGATAATCCCTTTCTATAAAAATTATAATTAGATGAATTTCTAAAAAAAGGATATCCTTCATAACCATTGGAAACCTCAAAATATTCTAAATCACTAAATTTATTTAATTCTATTTTGTAATTTTTATTACTTTGATTTAGAATTTTATAATAATTTTTTTCAAATATATAATATCTATGCCAATACTGATATGTATTTGGATAACTTTTATTATATTGATTTAAATAATCATTGAATTGTTTTAAATATATGTAACTATTGCTATCTAAAAAATAAGACAAAGTATTTAATTTTTGATTGTAAAATAATATATCTGTTGATTTTTCAGTATTAACAGATGAAAATAAAATAGTGCTTAAAGTAATAAATAAAAAAATAGGATTCATATTATTTTTATATTATTTTAAATTTTAAATTATTTTTTATTTAAGTAATAATTCGGGGAGTTATAGACATGGATTCCATTTCTTGTAATAGTAACTTACACGAATAGGGGATTCTAACCTCTGCGAATGATGTTTGGTTATCACAATTTTTACAAATATTAATATCTCTATCTGGATTACAAATTCCTTTTAATCCACATTTATCACAAATGAATAATCTATAATTATCTGAAACATCAAGCATTCTTTCTTTAAGAAACTGGACCGTTCCATGAGCTATCATACAATCTCTTTCCATCTCTCCAAAACGAAGACCACCATCTCTTGCCCGACCCTCTGATGGTTGTCTTGTCATTAAACTAATAGGTCCATGACTTCTACTATGGATTTTATCATCAACTAAATGTTTTAGTCTTTGATAATAAGTTGGGCCCATAAAAATTTCGGCATTTAATTGTTTTCCAGTTCTTCCATTATATAAAATTTCATTACCATATTTATTATAATTAAATGATTCAAGTAATATCTCTGTATCTTTTATATCAAAATCTGTGAATGGGGTAGCATCACCAAAACCACCTATATTAACACAAACTTTTCCTAATAGAGTTTCAATTAAATGAGCGATAGTCATTCTAGAAGGAATTGCATGTGGATTAATTATTATATCTGGAACGATCCCTTCTTTACTAAATGGCATATCTTCCTCCCTGAAAACTATTCCGGCAGTTCCTTTTTGGCCGTGTCTAGAACAAAATTTATCTCCTATTGTAGGAATTCTTTCAGACCGGACTCTAACTTTACAAAATCGGTGGCCGTCGCTATTCCTATTTATATATACTCTATCAATATATCCATTTTCATTATTTCTTAATGCGGTTGAACTATCTCTAAAAACATATCCGTCATCACTATTTTTTATTGGGAAAACTTTACCAATAATAATATCATCTCCGTCAACATATGTATTTTCAGAAACAAAACCATTACTTTGTAATTTTTCATAATTACAAGGTTTCATATTTTTAGTATATTTTTTATCTGGATTCATAAATTTATCCTCTTTTCCAGATGATTGATTTTTTTTTTCGTCATCTCTATAACATCTATAAAATGTTGACCTAAATAATCCTCTATCAATAGCACTCTGATTAATAATCACAGAATCCTCCTGATTATATCCCGAATAACTTGCTATAGCGACTATAGCATTTAAACCATTTGGTAATTTATCCATATTAATGAACTTAGAATTATAAGGCTTTACAAGAGGTTTATTTGGATAACTAAGTATATGTCCGAGGGTATCCATTCGATCTCTAAAGTTTGAGGTATAAATACCCATAGCCTGCTTTCCCATAGCAGATTGATATGTGTTTCTAGGAGATTGATTATGGTCTGGAAATGGGATAGTTGATGCCATTATTCCCAATATAGAAGAAGGATGAATTTCGCAGTGAGTATATTTCTTATCATCTTTTATATCTTTAGGATACATTGAAATTAAACAAGAATGAGATTCTTCTACATCAATGAATTCCACAATACCCTCCTCTATATGTGTAGTGTGATTGATATTTGTTGTATTACATATTCTATTGATTTTATCTAAACTTTTTAAAATAAGATTGTTCCATTGATATTCTTTATTTTTAATTTTGATAATATCTTCCTTCGTTATTCTTAACTTATTATATAATTTATTATTAATAATTTCATTTTCTACAATAAATAAAGGTCTTGTACATCTTCCCCCATCCGTATAAACGTGTAATTCATCATTTTTAATATTCCAACATAATGAAATATGTATATTGAGAATAGCTAATCTCCTATATCTTTTTAAAGTATCTAAAATTTTTTTAATATTTTTGTGAATTCCTATCCAATTGCCATTTACAAAAATTTTACCATAATTTTCAATTTCATCAAATGTTACTTCATCCTCTTCAGAATCACCAATTTTTATTAAATCAATCATATTCATATTTTTAATTTTTTCAATAACTGGAATGCTACTAGTCATTCCGGTTACTTGTGTCATAATAGCTAAATTTTTTACCAATCCAACGGCACTTCCTTCGGGTGTTTCAGAGGGACAAACCACACCCCATTGTGTATTATGTAATTTTCTAGGAGCAATAAGTTTCCCAGTCCTTTCATTAGGTGTTGATAATCTTCTTAAATGTGAAATTGTTGAAGTATAATTTAGTCTACTTAATACTTGGGCTATACCCACTTTATTATTTGATGTTTTTATACCCCAATTACCAGTTGCCAAGGCAAATTTAATACCGGTTTCTATAGTCGTAGATTTCAACAGTTTATAAATATTAGTTTTATTAATAATATTTTTAACATTTAATTCACCATGACAACTGTTGAATTCCTTCATAATACTATTTCTCATATCTTTTATTAATTTTGAGAAATATTGCCTAAATAAATTAGATAGTAGAATACCCGGGAGTTCAATTCTTTTATTTATATAACTATCTCTATCATCGTATTCCCTTAAACCAACGAAACATTTAAGTAAATTTTTTACCATATAACCGAGATAAAATAATTTATTTTTTATTACATTTCCAACATGTGGAAGTATATCTTTCTCAAGTATACCTTTTACATAACCTCTTTTCCTATTATTTTCTAAAACAATATCTTTTGGTGTACCAAAAGATTGTACGTATTTTATTATATAATCATATGCTTCGGATTGAGTTTTAATCGTGGAACCCTCTTCTATTGTTTCCTGAAGAAGAAACATTAATTTATTATTTTTTATAGAAAGATTATTTATAATATATTTTAAAATTTCTTTATCAGATTCTATTCCTAAAGCCCTAAATAATATTACTAAGGGTAATTCTTGTTTTATATTTGGAACAGATACTTTAATTACAAATCCATGCCCTTTCTTTATAAATTTTACACTTAGATTTTTTGGTATTGAAAATGTTTTATCAGATACAGATTTTATTTCAGCAATACATATTGTTTTATTATTACCCTTATTAACTTTGAAAATATATAACTTATTATCTGCTATTTTTTCCTGTGAAACAATTACCTTTTCCGCACCATTTATAATAAAGTATCCTCCCGGGTCATACCGACACTCTCCCATTTCGGTGGTGTTCCTATTATTTAATATACAGAAATCAGACCTTAACATAATTGGTATTTTCCCAACATTAATATTTCTAAGACTATTATTATGAACTATAATATCTTCATAATTAGCCCCCTTTTTCTCAATACTTCTAATATTAACATCCATGTATAAGGGTGATGAATACGTAAAATTTCTAAGTCTCGCTTGCTGGGGAGTCATATCTAAAGTACTCCCATCATTTTCAGTTATAATTGGTTCTGTAAAACAAATATTATCAAATGTAATATGAAGCTCATATTTATATTTATTTATTCTATCATTAAAATCATGATATACAATAAGAGAGTTGCATTGTGATATAATTGATGGAATTTTATATCGCATAAAATCATTAAATGAGTCTATCTGATGTTTAATTAGAATTTTTCTATTATTTTGATTAAAGTAGGTTTCTAAAATACTTCCAATATTATCATTTATAAATTTGGAACCATCCTTTTTTATAACTTTTTTTTTTGATGAAATTTTTTCCATTTTATTTAAAAAAAAAAGAAATAAGAAATCAATTTTATTTATTTAATTAGTTTAATATAAATTTTAAATTAAAATAATCTATTTAAATATTTTTTTCTTTTACTTAATTATGTCTTCTAATAATAATGATAATAAAAATAATAAAAGAAAAAACAAAAATCCAGAAAAAAAAAATAATAAAAGAATAAATTTACCCATTATAATAGAGATGGGCTCAAATTTTAATTCTTTTATCGAAAAGATACCGAATGATTATCATTTTTCTCCAGTTTTACCTCTGGAAAAAAATTGGGAACCTTATGAAAATGAAGAAGATTATCCCTCTAATGGAAAATATGAATTTTTGGATTTAGATATTAATAATATTAATGATTTAATAACTTTAGGACAAGATTTTAAAAATGGGAAATATGACCCATATAATAGATATAATTTAAATCTTTTTAAAGTTGCTCGATTAGTTAATCCTCTAATTGAATTAAAAAATATGATTGGAATGGAAAATATAAAAAAAGAAATTTTTGATATTATAATGTATCAATTACAAGAATTTGATAATAAAAAAGATATGTTACATACTATTGTTGATGGAGAACCCGGAGTGGGAAAAACAGAACTTACAAAAATAATTGCTAAAATTTATAAAAGTATGGGATATTTAGAAAATGAAATAATTAAATTTGTGAAAAGAAGTGATCTAATAGGAGGATATCTAGGACAAACCGCTATAAAAACACAAAAAGTTTTAAAAGAGTGTAAGGGTGGTATATTAATTATAGATGAAGCATATTCACTGGGAAATCCTGAAGGAAGAGATTCTTATTCTAAGGAATGTATCGATACATTAACCGCATATTTATCAGAAACTCCAGAAACGATTGTTTTTATAATAGGATATAAAGAAGCATTAGACAAATGTTTTTTTAGTGTTAATAGAGGATTAGAAAGAAGATTTACTTATAGATTTTCTCTCAATAAATATGAACCGAATGAACTAAAAGATATATTATTTAAAATAGTTGAAAAAAATGACTGGAAAATTGAAAAAAAAAAAATAAAAGACGATTTTTTTATAAAAAATAAAAATTATTTTATTTTTAATGGCGGAGATATGTTAAACTTATTCACAAAATCTAAATTTTCACATTCAAAAAGATTTTTTAAAGATAAATTAGGAATAAGATATAAAAAAAAAATTTCATATATAGATTTAGAAGAAGGATTTAAAATGCTCCTAAATGACACAAAATTTTCTGATAGAAATAAAAAAGATACAAAACAATATTTTATGTATACCTAAATTATTTTACTTTATTATTTTTTATTTTAAATAACTCTTTTTTTGCAGATTTTGTATATAAAAAAAAATATTATCCCGATTGTCAATATAATTGATATAAATAAGAATGGTGTCATATAATCATCCGCGATTATTTCAAAAGGTGTTCTATTCTTCATATTTGAATACGCCGGAGATAAATATGATGGTTCTGGTGTAATTTCATTTATTTCTTCTTCTTCATTTAAATCTGATTTATAAGATTCTACAGGACTATATATAGGTACATCCATATCAGTTACTATATCATATGGGATTTGTTTAATTCCTTTAACTTTTAATTTAATACTTTTGTCTTTTTGAGGAGAATAATTTTTAAAAATCATATGCTCTTGTTCTAAACTAATACCATTATCATTTAATATTTCATATTTATAACTATCAAAATTTTGCTTGCCTTCCATGATATTATCTATAATTTTTAATTTTTTTTTTTTATCATTTTTATTATCCCATTTTGTTAATAAAACAGTTTTTCGTAAGGTTTCTAATTTATCTTTTTGTAAATTTTTAAATTTGTGAAAATAAGGTTCATGACTTAAATTTTTATCACCAACTTTATATGGTTGCATATAACTTTCATCAAGATTATCATCATAATATTTATCACCTTCTCCTGTGAAATCCACATTAATTTTTATTTTTGATGAATGATTATCAGATTGTTTATCCTTATTATTTAATTTATAAATAACATCTTCTAAATCATCACTTTGTGTAGGAGATAAAGAATAAGATGTACCCGGATTTATACCCATTAGATTAAGAGTAATATGTTCTAAATATGTTCTCACCTCTTCATCTTCTTTTAAAGGTTTATCTATCGAATTTATAATTTCTAAAGCTTTCTTCCCACTCTTATCTTTTTTATTTATATCACTTCCTCTTTCAACTAAAAGTCTAACAATATCAACATTTTTTTTTTTTAATTTAAGAGCCATATGTAAAGGTGTGTTTCCTTTTTTATCTATAATTTCTAAACTGGCGATATGATTAATAGCCGTTCTTACATTATTAATTAAATTATTTATAATTGCACAATATATCGGAGTTTGGTCTAAATTGTTTTTTTCATTTATATCACAACCTAATTGTATACAAAACATTATAATATTCGGTATATCAGTACACATCGCCATATGTAGTATTGTATCTCCTTTTAAATTTTGTTTATATGCTATTTCTTTTGTAGTTTGTTTAAAAATATAATAAATATTATTACCCGAATTATGCTTTATTGATTCATGATATATTGTATTTCCTTCTTGATTATGTGTTAAAACTCTTGTTTTAAGACTCTTATCTTTTGAAATATAATATTTTATTAATTGTATATTATTTCTTTTAATTGCTTCAGATAAGTTTTTATCAATCTCATAAGTGTAATTCTGTGTAATAGTTCCTAAAATATTGGGAACTATTTCTTGTGGATTACATTGTGTTAAAAAACAATCATCCTTAAATTTTTTAATAATATTATTGTCTTCGTTTTTACTATAATCTTCTCCAATTTTACATATTTCATAAGGAGTTAATCTTTTAAAAGATTTTCCACATTTTTTTTTTTGACAAATTTCAACACTTTGGATTTTATTATATCTATCATATTCAACTTTTCCAACTATTTTTGGTATTTTTAAATCTTTTCCTAGTTTTTTTAATTTTTTATCATTTTTATCACAACATGATGAATAAATACCTCTTTGATTTTTACAAGCTAATTTATATTTTTTTAAATTTTCATTCTTTTCATCTTTAGTAAATTTATCTTTACCATATAGTTCTAAAATGGAAAATGGTTTTAAATGATTACATTTATTTTCTTTATGAATACAATTTTTTTTTTTTAGATATTTAATATTTTCATTCATTTAACTTATATATTTAAAATATTTTTATTTTATAAAATATTTTAAACCCTTTAAAATAAAAATATATTAATATTTTATGGATAAGATTTTTAAAATAAAAATATTTTCTTATGGTAATTTTTTAAGACATAATTTTGGTGCTGGAAAGAAAAAAAGTACATTAAAATTATTTCTTGATATTACTCGTAATAAAGATAAAAACTAACTAAGAAATGATTTTATATTTTTTTTTTTCTAATTTAGAATCTGATTTAGTTTTAGATTCTGAAGGAATAAGTAAATAATCTTTTATACTTTCAAAATCACTTTCTATATTATTTTCATAACCATAATAATCTCTTTCTGTTGTATAATTTGAGGTTAAATCTAAAGATCCATCTATATGTCGTTTATTGCATGCATTAAGATAACAATCCGGGAATAAATCTTTAATTTTCATATTATGCGAATACATAAACGCATTTTTTTTATTTTCTTCACCAACTTTACAATTTGTGCCTTCTTTTCCATAACATCCAAATCTCTCACTATTACCTAGTTTACAAAATTCATATTTAGATGGAATTTTATAATCTTTACAATTTTTTTTAACACAATTGTTATAACTATCTAAATTACCCCCACATTGACATACATCTATAGATTCCAGTTTCCCATTTTTTTTATTAGTTTTTATAAGAGGTATCTGTCCTTTATAGTAGTTTCCATTTTCATTTCTCTTATAAATTTCTGCTTTTGTCATATTATTTATTTTATCTAAATCACTCTTATTTATGTCTTCCATGTTTTTTTTGGTTTTTTCGCAGCAGTATCCTTTATCTCCCGGGCATTTTTCTATAATATCAAATAATAAATTATCAAACTGTCTATCCAATACTTTATGATATTTTATAGGTTCACTAAAATTACATAATTCTTCTTTATTACCACAATAAAACCGAGATAAATATTGACTCATTAAATTATACTAATAAAATAATTTTTATTAATTTTTGACTATATCAACAAAAAAATAGAGCACAATTAATACAATAAGTAATATTAGAATATAACCTAATAGATTATTCAAATTTAAACCAAATAATATACTATCATTATTATTTAAATTATCATTATTATTTAAATTATCATTATTATTTAAATTATCATTATTATTTAAATTATCATTATTATTTAA
>MDSY01056652.1_pt1 | contig 13613 bp, 11 predicted proteins | sample 811131 | NCBI WGS metagenome assembly MDSY01 (sample SAMN05326643, study PRJNA326480) | marine metagenome | isolation source: seawater | place: Atlantic Ocean: South West | collected 2010
CTTGAAAGACATAAAAGCAAAACATTTGGCTATCAATTTAATGTAAATAGTCCCTTGCTGAATGGGAGGCTCGGAGCATATCACGGCAGCGAACTACCCTATCTTTTTGGCTCTTGGGAAAATAATTTTTCGGATTGGTGCTCACAAGATGCAAAAATAATTTCTGAGTTTTTGCAAATTTCTTGGACCACCTTTGCTAAAACTGGGTCCCCATCATCAGAATTATTTAAATGGCAAACCTATTCTGAAAATAACTTGGTGACCCAAATAGATTCAAAGATTGAGCTAAAACCGTATAATAATATCTCAAAAATAAAATTGCTTAATGAATCAAAAATTACTTACTAATAAAAAATATTTTCTTGTTTTAATTGCTGGAATATTTTTATTTTCCTGTGCAGGAATGAATGCAATAAAAGATATGCGACCTATAAATACTTCAACAGGAGTTATTCAGGGGCTTGTCAAAAATCAAGTTATTTCTTGGGAAGATATTCCATATGCTCAACCGCCAGTTGGCAACCTAAGATGGCGAGCCCCAAGACCTTTTGAAGATCAAGATAGAACAATCTTAGCTAGAGATAATAATGGCTGCCTTCAAGAACCAAGTATATATGCAGGTATACAGGGTGAAGGGATAGTGGGACAAGAAGATTGCTTATATTTAGATATCCAGGCTCCAGAAAACAGCTTAAATAATTCATTGCCTGTAATGTTTTGGATTCATGGGGGAGGCAATACATCAGGCGTCAAGGACTACTACGATTTTACTGAGTTAGTTAAGGAGCATCAGGTTATTGTAGTAAAAATTAATTATCGCCTGGGCCCCATGGGTTGGTTTACGCACCCAGGTATTCAGGATTTTTCAACAGGCATGGATAAGTCATCTAATTTTGGTACTTTAGATATTATTGAAGCCTTACGCTGGGTTAAAAGAAATATTGGTAGTTTTGGAGGTAATTCACAGAATGTTACTATTTTTGGAGAGTCTGCTGGAGGACATAATGTACTTACTCTTTTAGCCTCTCCGGCTAGCAATGGTTTGTTTCATAAAGCAATTTCTCAATCTGGCTATACTTCAAGCTTTACAGTCATTGAGGCTAGCGGATTAGAGTCTGAAGGAAAAACTGTTAATGCTTTGGGTTCCGATGCGGTTCTAAATCAACACAACTCATCCTCATATCAAAAAATTAAGAACTTATATCTGAACAATCCAGAAAAAAATAAAGATCAGTTTCAAAAGTATTTGAGATCAATCGATGGCAAAGAACTTCTTTTAACCTATAAATTAATTGCTGATAAAACTTTTGACAGAATTCCATTGGCCACAAGAGATGGTATAGTTATTCCGCTTAAGGGTATTCAGGCTGGACTGGCAGATCCAGAAAATAATAAGAATGTTCCTGTGATTGCTGGTTCAAATAAAGATGAGCTGTCTTTATGGCTGGGCACTAATAGATACTTTGTAAATGCCTCCTTTCCCTTAACTAAGTTTATTCCAATTCCTAAAGTAGATTTTAAAAAACCAGATTTATATAAATTGTGGGTTAAGACTCGCTCTGAAGGCTGGAAGCTGCGTGGTGTTGATGAGCCGTTGATGGCCTTAGAAGAAGCAGGCTACAACTCTCTTTATTCCTATCGATTTGACTGGGATGATCAAAAAACATCCTTCTTTGCTGATTTTCCCTCTTTAATAGGAGCAGCACATGGATTTGAAATATCATTTATAACTGGTGACTATCAGTTTGGTCCAATTGGCAGATTTGTTTATCCAAAAGGCGAATTTAGAGATCAGATGCAATCCACTATGATGAATGCATGGGCATCATTTGCAAGAGATGGAGCTCCAGATACTAGGAAGGAAGTTACATGGAAGAAATTTAATGGATTAGAGAGATCTTTTATTAAATTAGATAAAGATGAATCCTTAGTTATGGCTCAGGATAATCTTTCTATTCAAAGTATCTTAGAAAACATTAAATTATCATCAGTTGGAACCATTCTAGAGAAATGCCTGTTGGCAAGGGAGACCATAGAAAACATTGGCGATCCTCTTGAAATGGAATATGCGCGATGGAATCAAGGGGCCTGCAATCAGTTTGATGTTAATGTGGAAAGGCAAAAAATTGAAAATCAGCTGATTGCTAAATATGGATCAGTTTCAGTCTATGGGGACTAGTCAGACCAAGTTCCATTTATTTTTAATCATTTTAATGCTTGCTGGGTGCGGATCTGATGTCCCGCCTGGAGAGATAGAAGGTGCACCTAGATCTAGTGAGGCTATTTATAAGCAAGATCTCAGTTTTTTAGAAACTCAAAGCAATCTGTTTGCAAGTCAGGAAAATAAGTCCCAAATATTGTTTGGCGACTTACATGTTCATACTTCTTACTCCATAGATGCATTCACGCTCGAGCTTCCTATGATGGGGCTTCAAGGGGCTCATGATAGTGCTATGGCTTGTGATTTTGCTAGATATTGTGCAAATTTAGATTTCTTTAGCTTTAATGATCATGCTGAAAGTTTAACTCCAGACCATTGGCGAGAGCAGAAAGAGGTGGTTCTTCAATGTAATATTTCTAATAATGATCCTATTACAAATGACTTGGTTGTTTTCCCAGGTTGGGAATGGACGCAGATTGGAACAACTCCAGATAATCATTGGGGCCACAGAAATGTAATCTTTAAGGATATTCAAGATCTTCCTGCGAGACCCATTGGATCTAGAGCTCCTGAAACAGGTCTTGGGATATTTGATACTACTGAAAAAGCAGTGGCTGCTAGATGGTTAGATCCGCTAAATTTTAAAAGATATTCTGATTTAGGATGGCTTCTCGATACAGTAAGAAATATTCCATTTTGCGATGAGGATATAAGCTCTCTCGATCTTCCATTGGATTGCTATGAATATGCAAGAACTCCCCGTAAACTTTTTTCAAAGCTAGATGAATGGCAATCAGATTCAATAGTTATTCCACATGGACAAACTTGGGGATTTCATGTCCCCTTAGGCACATCATGGGATACTCGCTTGAATAATCAGGGCCATGATTCTAGCAAACAAATTCTATTAGAGGTTATGTCTGGGCATGGTAATAGCGAAGAATTTCGTGATATTACTTCTGCTAATTTTTTGCAGAACGGAAACATGAGCTGTCCTGAGCCTACAGATGATTTCTTGCCATGTTGTTGGCAAGCAGGCGAGATGCAAAAAAGGAGATGTGATGGTTTATCTGATGCTGAGTGTTCAGCAAGGATAGAGCTAGCAAAAAAATATACACTTGCTGGTGGCCCATATACTAATATGGTTTTTCCTGAAGCTGCTCCTGAGGAATGGCTGAATTGCGACCAATGCACAGATTGCTTTAAGCCCGCATTTAATTATCGTCCAAAACAATCTGCACAATATGCTCTGGCTATTTCTAATTTTGATTCTGATAATAAAAGTCCTGAAAGATATAACTTTGGATTTATAGCCTCTACTGACGACCATACTGCTAGACCTGGCACAGGTTATAAGCAATATGAGAGAAGAAAAATGACATTTGCAATGGGTCCAAAATCTAAAATGTGGGAATATAAATATAAAGCAGAAGATCCCAATTTTCCTGAGCTTCCAAAAATTGAACCTGGAGAGAGTCAGCCTGATAGCGAAAGGGTGTCAAGTTTTGTTTATCCAGGAGGAATTTTAGCCGTTCATTCTGAGGGTCGAAGCAAAGATCAGATATGGTCTGCACTTAAAAGTAAAAATGTTTATGGGACAAGCGGCCCTAGGATTCTTCTCTGGTTTGATATCATTAATTCTGTGGGCGGCAAGCAACCTATGGGTTCAGAGATCACTATGAGTCAGAATCCAAAGTTTGTTGTTAGAGCGGCCGGAAGCTTCAAGCAAAAAGAAGGCTGCCCAGCAGAATCAATAGACTCTCTATCACCAGAAAGATTAGATTATTTGTGCGCGGGCGAGTGCCATAACCCTTCTAATGAAAGGCATATTATTGAAAGAATTGAGATTGTTAAAATTACGCCTCAGTCTTATGCTGGCGAGGCAATTAGTCCCCTCATTCAAGATTCTTGGAAGACTTTTTCGTGCTCCAGTCAAAGCGAATGCATTATTGAATTTGAAGATGAAAATTATTCCAGAGATAGTGTGTACTATGTCAGAGCAATTCAGGAGTCAACTCTTGCTATTAATGGTAAGCAATTTAAAGTGGGCGATGATGACTTTAAGTTATGCAAAGGAAGTTTTAGAACAAAGCTAGCAGATGATTGCTTAGGGTCGATAGAGGAGCGAGCTTGGTCTTCGCCTATCTACCTAAACAAACCCTAGGAATTTTCGTGTTTGATTTGATTGGCTTGAGATCTGGGGATTCTAATGAGTTCGGCAATCTTAAAATATAAATTTTCTTCATAAGCATCAATTAAACTATCAACCGTCACTAATTCCCATAACACTTTCAATAGTTCTTTTTTTTCATCTACCGTGTGAGTGTCATTAATTTTTTTAACTGTTGGATAAAGTGAAACAGATTCTTGGGTTTCATCTATAATTTTCTTCACAATGGTTGAAGCTTTGACGTCCTCAGTCGCTATAAGACTCGCTCTTTTTTTTATTAATGCTAGCTCAGTCTCATCAAGAGAGCCATCACTTATAGCTATTTCAAACATCAATCGCAGAGCAACATCCGCTTCATGAGTATTAATCAACTCCAAAGATTCTTTTTTCTTAAATAAATTTTTTAACATTTCCAATTCATCTTACTTAATAGTTGATATATCCTCAATATTAAATCTTTTAGCTAAGTATTTTTTTGGTAAGTTTACAAAAGTTGCTAAAAGAATCAGGCTGTTGACTTTGAAAGATTTGCCATTATTAATGTATAAGGCATCTATTTTACTTAACTCCTTGGGATTACTCATATCATATCCAAGAACCTGCGAAAGTCCGGTAATTCCAGGTTTTATGCTGAAGACTTTGAGCTTTTCTCTGTGTTTCAATAATAGATCTTGATTTGGTAGTCCGGGTCTTGGACCAATAAGATTTATTTCGCCTTTTACCACATTAAGTAATTGTGGAAATTCATCTAATTTTATTTTTCTAATCAATGATCCAACTAAAAGCTTGTGTTTGATATCTAGCTCATGAGTTCCAGTATGAGGAGTGCTATTTTTCAAAGTACGAATTTTTATTATCTTAAAAACTTTTTGATGCTTACCCAGGCGGTCCTGAGTAAAAAAAATAGGTAGTCCATCTTCAATAACCAACGCCAATGCTGCTAAAAGTATAAATGGAGATATACAAACTAATCCAACAATACAAATTATGCTCTTTAGGATTCCAATTAATTTTTTATGCAACATTTTGTAAGGTAAAATAAGTAATTATTTTAAATCATTAATATGAATATTGCTCTAACTGGCTCATCTGGATTGATTGGCTTACATCTCCTGCAAGATCTCAAAAATCTTAATTATAATATTTCATGCATTTCCTCATCGCATTCATCTTCAGAGACTAATATTTTTTCATATGAGGATATGCTCGCTGGCAAAATTTCTCAGCCAATAGATTTCATTATTCACCTAGCTTCTATGAATTCTGAAATGAGCGACTTAGATATTCCTTTAGAAGTTGCTATTACAGAAGATGTAATCAAAAGCATGCCTTTGATTCAATGTAAAAAAATAATCTTTTTTAGCTCTGCAAAGGTTTACGGAGATAATTCATTTGAGCATAAGTTAATTTTAGAAAGCTCCTCTTTAAATCCATCCTGTGCTTATAGCAAGGCGAAAACGCTATGTGAAGAGCACATTATTAAATCTGCTAAGAATATGAATTTTAACTATTTAATTTTCCGGATGCCTCCATTACTAATAAATCACCCTAAATCAAATGTTGGAAAAATATTTCAATTTCTGGGGAAAGGGTTTCCAATTCCATCTTTTGCAGTTGGAGATAAAAATTCTAGAAGCTTTTTATCTTATAAATTATTATATTCAGTTTTGGAGTCAGTCTTAAAAAGCGAATCTTACATTAATGATGAAATATTTAATCTCTCAGATACCCACCCCCGATCAACTAATGAGCTTTTTAGAGAAATTGCAGAAACTATGCAAAAGAATCTGAGAATTATCTATTTTCCTAATTTTCTTTTTCAAGCCATGCTTAGAGTAAATCGATTACAATTGATCTTATGTCGTTTATTTGGAAACTTTAATTTATCCAGTGAAAAATTACGTAAAACTTTTAATTTGGTTGACTAGGCAATAATTGCTATATCTGTACCCATGAATTTAATTGGCAAAACTCTCAACGCCCTCCCAAGAAGAAAGAAATCTATTCTAGTAATTTCAAATGATTTATTTTTATCACTTGTTTGCTGGTTAGTATTCGGCCCACCGATGGCGACATTGCTTTCAACAGAATTTTCTACTAATTTTCCAGAATTAGTTTTAGAGCAAATTTATTCATTTATCTTGCCCGCACTTTTATTTGTATCGTATTTTTATTTCTTTGGATATTACAAGTCATTAATTCGATATTTTGATTCTAGGGATTCAATTTTTCTATGTGTTTCAGGATCCTTGTTATTTGGTTATTCCTGGGCTGCAATATATATCCTTCAATTTAATATTATCTCAACCAGTTTTTTATCCATTATTATTCTGCAAGCCTCCCTCCTTTCAGCAGTTTTATATGCTTTTATTAATATCTCTCGAGATGTAGCTAAATATTTCTTGTATCCAGTTGAAAAAGATGATGATGCATCCCCGATTGTTATATTTGGCTCCGATGGTTCTGCAAATGACCTTCTTCAAGCATTTCAAAATGATCATTCGAAGAAAATCGTAGCTTTATTTGATGACTCTAGAACATTCAAGAACCTACAAATTAATAACATTCCGATTATTTCTGGTTTTGATAAATTAAAAAAATTAAAGTTGCTGCATCCAAATCTTGAAGTGTTACTCGCTATTCCAAATATTAAAACCGAAAGGAGAAGAAAAATTATTTCAGATCTAGAAAAGATAAAAGTAGCTGTAAGGACTATGCCGTCACTTAATGAATTATTATCTGATCAAAAGAGAGTCACAGATATACAAGAACTCTCAATAAATGATATTTTACCTGGAGCTCGAATATCTAATGCAAAAGTAAAAAATGCAACATCTAAAAGCTTTTTTATCTCAGGTGCTGGTGGTTCAATAGGCGCAGAAATTACCAGACAGCTTCTTTCAAGCAACCCTAAAAAAATTATTTTATTTGAACTTTCTGAATATAATCTTTTCAATATTGAAAGAGAATGTCTTGCCATCAAAGAATCAAAAAACTTAGATACAGAAATTATTCCAGTCTTAGGAGATATTAGAGACGTAAATAATTTAGAGTATATTTTTAAAAAGTTTACTATTAATCATATATATCATGCAGCTGCCTATAAGCATGTGCCTCTCGTTGAGAATGAAAATAATATTTCAAAAGCTGCTGAAAATAATATTCTTGGAACATATAACTTAGCTAATGTGGCTGTAAAATATCTTGTATCTTCTTTTGTAATGATATCAACTGATAAGGCTGTTAGACCAACTAACATAATGGGAGCTACTAAAAGATTTGCAGAAATAATTATCCAGTCAATTAATTCTCAGGCTAACGATACTAAATTTAGTATGGTTAGATTTGGGAATGTAATTAACTCTTCAGGCTCAGTAATACCTCTTTTTATAGATCAGATTTCAAGGGGAGGTCCGATTACTGTCACGCATAAAGAAGTTAAGAGATACTTTATGACGATTCCTGAGGCATCTAATTTGGTTTTGCAAGCTGGAGAAATGTCTACTGGAGGAGAAGTATTTATTTTAGATATGGGGGAGCAGGTAAAAATTTTTGATTTAGCACGCAAGTTAATTCATTTGTCAGGAATGAATCATTCTGACGGAGATGAAAGCATTGATGGAATAGAAATTGTTGAAGTGGGCTTAAGACCGGGTGAAAAAATGTATGAGGAACTATTAATTTCTGGATCAGAAATTAAGACAGATAATGCCAAAATATATAAAGCTAATGAATCTTTTATAGAGCTTCAAAAATTACAACCCATGCTAGTGGATCTTAAAGAATTTATTGATAATCACGATAGCGATAGAGTATTGAATCTTTTAACTAACAATGTAGAGGGCTTTGAAAGATGAGATTAAAAAAATTATTATTTTTTTGCCTTTTAGGCACATTAAATATTGATATATTTGCAAGTACTGAAAAGTTAAAACTTGAGCCAGGATTTAAAATAAGTGTTTTTGCAGATAACTTAGACTCACCCAGGCAGATGGTAGAGGGAAGTGATGGTACTATTTTTCTAGGTCAAAGAAGTGGACAAATACTAGCATTAGTGGATTCTGATAATAATGGACAAGTAGACTCTCAAAGACTATTGGCAGACAAATTAACTTATTCAACTGGGGTAAGTATTTTCGAAGGAGACTTATATTTTTCTGAAATTAGCAAGATTTGGAAAATTGAAAATATTGAAGACTGGCTTAAGCAAAACTTATCAGGATTGCCGAAAAAAATACTAGTAACAGCTAATTTACCAAAGGATAAATGGCATGGTTGGAAATGGCTAAAGCATAATAAAAATGGAGAAATCTATACTAATGTAGGAGCGCCATGCAATGTGTGTGTCTCAGAAAATCCCCAATATGCTTCTATCTTAAAATTAGTCAATGGTAACTGGGAGCCTGTAGCCAAGGGCGTCAGAAACAGTGTTGGATTTGATTTTCATCCCATTACCCAGAAAATGTATTTTACAGATAATGGAAGAGATTGGCTTGGCGATGACAGCCCCTCATGTGAATTGAATAGAGTTGATAAAGATGGCTTATTTTATGGCTTTCCTTTTAAGCATGCTATGAATATTAAAGATCCTGAATATGGAGATATTCAGTCTGGCTTCGAATATGTAGATCCTATTTTAGAGTTAGGAGCACATGTGGCACCAACAGGTATTAGTTTTTACGATGGAGAAATGTTCCCAGAAAATTTTAAAAATAATCTTTTTATATCATTGCATGGATCATGGAATAGATCAGAGAAAGTTGGATATAAGGTTATTCGCGTTATTCTAAATGAGGCTGGAGATGTTGTTGATTCAAAGGACTTTATCACTGGCTGGCTTGACGGAGAAAAAGTTTTAGGGCGACCATCAGCTCCACTGGTTCTAAGAGATGGCAGTCTTTTAATTTCTGATGATATGGCAAATGTTATTTATCGAGTTACTTCTAACTCATCGAGCTAGAAGTTGAGTGGAAATAGTTTGGCATGGTGTTGCAGAAAAAAACCATTACTTAATTTTAATAATGCTAAATTAAAAATTATCCTTTCTTAAGAAAAGATCTTTAATGCTATAAAGAAATTCTCTGCGAAGACAAAAATGAATCTTATAAAATCAATGAATGCTCCTTAGTAATGATTAAAGAAAAAAAATGAAAAAATTATATGTCTTTGATCTAGATGGAGTCTTGATTGACTCCAAAAAAAATATGGAGATTTCCTTCAATTCTTTAAATACTGGAGAACCTTTCAAAAACTACTTTAAACATATTGGCAAACCCTTTAAAGATATTTTGACTGAGATGAATCTTTTGGTAGATCAAGACCTCTTGATGGAAAATTATAATAAGGCTAGTGAAGAGAATGGGGACTTGATTACATTTTACAATGGAGTTGAGAAACATCTTAAATTGCTGAAAGTTAAAGGAAAAAAGATAGCTGTTGTTACTTCAAAGGATTCTGTGAGAGCCCACGCTATTCTAGATTTACTAGATATAACATTTGATTGTATTGTTTGTCCTGATAATAATTTGAGGGGAAAGCCAGCACCTGATCAATTATTGATTGCAGTTGCACATTGTAATGTTGACCCATGTGACGCAGTCTACGTCGGAGATATGCAACTAGATATGGATTGTGCAAATAGGGCTGGAGTTGATTTTATCTATGCAGAATATGGGTATGGCGACATAGAATTTTATTCGAACAGTGCAAGTACTTTCGAATCAGTTTAATATCTATATGAAAGAATTCAGTGATTTTGGCAGGCGTATCTCTTGCATTAATAATTGTTAGATTTATCATCAAAAATCTTGGGATGTATATTGACTTAGAATATGAAAATACTTGAATTAGACAATTTACTTTCTGTTGCAAAATCTGCAGCACATCTTGGTGGCCAATTCATTCTTCAACATCAGGGCGCTGATTTACAAATCCTGTTGAATGAGGGGCGGGATGTAAAGTTGTATCTTGATATTGAGACAGAAGAAATAATAAAAAAATATATTTCTTCTAAAAACTCCTTTCCTATTTTAGGGGAAGAGACTGGTCTAAGCGATAACTTGAGTGAGTACTACTGGGTTATAGATCCCCTAGATGGGACTTCTAATTTTCTAAGAAATATTCCAATCAGCTGCGTATCTATAGCTTTAATGCAAGATGAAAATCCTATATTAGGAGTTATTTATGATTTCAATAATAATGACATGTATTTTGGCCATAAAAAATCAAGAGCCTTTCTTAACAGCGAAGAAATTAAAGTTTCAAATATCCTGCATAAAAGTGAATCTACCCTAGTAACTGGTATTCCAGCAAAGACAAACTATGCTGATAAAGAATTTAGTAAGATGATATCTGACTTTCAGTCTTGGAAAAAGATAAGAATGATTGGGTCTGCGGCTATGGCAGCTGCATATGTAGCATCTGGTAAAGCAGAGGAATACAAAGAAGATGGTATCTTTTTATGGGATGTTGCTGCTGGAGCTGCCATCGTCAATGCAGCAGGCGGCAAAGCAACCATGAAAAATCTTCAATCAGATTACAGGGTTGATGCAAAATTTTTTAATAATAAAATAGAAGAATAATTTGAATACAAAAGATAAAACTGAAGTTATTTTTAGGCCGCATTTTTCACAATAGATGGAAAATACTTTAGGAGTAATTCCTGCAAGAATGTCATCATCCCGCTTTCCAGGGAAGCCGCTTAAGAAAATATTAGATATTCCTATGCTTGGTCACTGCTATGAAAGAGCATTGCTTTCAGGCGCCTGTGACACATTGATTATCGCAACTCCAGATCAAGAAATTATTAATTGGGCGAACTCTAATTACATTCCCTCTGTATTAACTAGTCATAGTCATAAAAGAGCTACAGATCGGGCAAAAGAAACCTTAGATATCCTTGCTAAAAGGGGTAATCTCTATGATCTTATTCTTCTGCTTCAAGGAGACGAGCCACAAATTCTTCCTCAGGAAATTAATAATTTAAAAGATGCTTTTTCAGGAAAAGAATCTGAGATAGTAAATTTAGTTTTCCCAATTAAAGGATATGATTTAGAAGATCCGAATGTAGTAAAGGCAATAGTTGATATCAACCTTAAGATAAATTTTTTTTCACGCTCTAATATTCCAAATAAAAGTACTACAACTTTTAGGCAACTTGGCATGATAGGCTTCACAAAAACAGCACTCAATCACTATTCAGCTTTATTACCCACCCCTTTGGAAGAACTAGAGTCTATAGATATGATGAGATTTTTAGAAAATGATTTTTGTATTCAGGGCATTTTATCCTCTTCGCATACAATTGGCGTTGACACACCAGAAGATATAACCATGGCTGAAAAGATGATGTTAGATGATAAATTTATTGATCTGTATAAAAAAAAATACATTTAACACATGAAAAATATTCTAATTATCAGCGATGGAATTCCCGGGCATGTCAACCAGTCAAAAGGCGTGGCCTATCTTTTGTCGCAGTCATATACTGTAAATATTGAACTGCATGAAATGAAATTTAAAATTCATTCTCTCAGATCATTTTTTACAATAATTGCAAAGCTACTTCTAAAGAAACCTAGCAAATTATCAGCAACAATTATTTCGTTTTTTTACTCACATATTGACCTTAATGGCTGTGATTTAATAATTGCCTCTGGAGGAAAAACCTCTCCATATTCAGTGGCCAGTAGTATTCTTAGTAATAAACCTCTCATACAACTTGGTTCTCCGAGGGGAATGAATGCGAAGTTATTCAGTGCTTTGGTCACCGTTGAAAGATACTTTGATGACCCATCTAATGTTGTTGCTTCTTTGGTACCTAATTTATATTCTCCGGAGCGCTGCGCTAAAAGTGCTTTGCAAAGAGGTTTTAAAGAACATATCCTTTTTCTTATTGGAGGAAAGGGTATTGGATATTCTTATCAGACATATGAATGGGACTCATTAATTCGTTCAATTCAGGATATGTATTCCTTGGTAAAGATCCCAATTACTATCGTTACATCTAGAAGAAGCGATCCTGTAATTGAAAAAAAATTACGTACTGAATTATCTAATATTCCTTTAAATTATTCTGCTTGGTTTCATCTGGGAGACAAAGACTTTAACTTAGATGCTTTACTTGGATCAGCAAAAAATATATTTGTTACCGAAGATAGTGCAATGATGATCTCTGAGTCTATAAGCAGTGGTAAACCAGTTTCAACTCTTTACCCATCAAACATCAAAGCCCCGATCAGACATCAGGACCATATTAAAAAATATCTAGATTTAGAGTTTATTTCAAGACAGCCAATTGTAGAGTTTTCTATTAAAGAAAAAACTAATACAACAGTGAATGTTCAAGAGCATCTAACAAAATTAAAAGATGTATTAATTAGGAGGATTAAATGGTGAGAGCATTAATGTGGTTTAGATCTGATCTGAGAATTGATGATAATCCAGCTTTACTAGAGGCGGCTAACTCTTGCGATGAGGTAATTGGTATATATATTTTTTCTCAAAAGCAATGGAATCTGCATCATGAGTCTAATGTGAAGCAAGATTTTTTAATACAAAATCTCATCACCCTAGAAAAGCAATTAAGTAAATTGCACATCCCTTTGATTGCTTTGCCGACTGATAGCTTTCAAGTGCTCCCCCAGGACTTAAAACAATTTATTGAAACTCATCAAATTAATTCATGTCATTGGAATAATGAATTTGGAGTCAATGAGAATAAAAGAGATGACAAAGTTGAGAAATTGTTGAGTGCAAGTGGCATTCAAATATCGAGGCATCAAGATCAAGTTATATATGAGCCTGGTTTTTTGAGAACTGGTCAGGATAAACCTTTCTCAGTCTTTACTCCCTTTAAGAGGCGGTGGATTGAGAATTTTTCTATGAGCTTTTTAGATCTAGATCAAGTAAAAAAACCACTCAAAAAAATCAATCTTAGTAGTAATCTAGCAGATCTGAAGCTAGAAAAATCTCACCAGGTAAATATGGATGTCTGGCCAGCAGGCGAAGCTGCTGCCCTTGCTCGCCTTCAAGAATTCCTTGATCATAAAATTAATAACTATAGTGAATCTAGAAATACTCCAATTTTAGAAGGTACTAGTCGCATTTCAGCCTATCTAGCTCTGGGTATTATTTCGCCAAGAAGATGTATTTTAGAAGCTCTTAAATTAAATAACTTTGAGTTTGCATCTGGTAATCTAGGTATCTGTAAGTGGGTCGATGAGATAGTGTGGAGAGAGTTTTATAGAAATATCATGCATTCTTTTCCAAAAGTAAGCTGCA
>MDSY01090388.1_pt1 | contig 13611 bp, 16 predicted proteins | sample 811131 | NCBI WGS metagenome assembly MDSY01 (sample SAMN05326643, study PRJNA326480) | marine metagenome | isolation source: seawater | place: Atlantic Ocean: South West | collected 2010
GTCTTCCCTGGTGTAACACAGTGTCATAGCAGTCTTCGGTGGTGTAACTCAAAAAAACGGCCATGTTGTCTGAAACTCGACCTGACCTCAGAACCACTCTACTATTCTACTTGTACTGGTAGTATAAGTATAATACTACTATAATGATACATCAATACAGAGATCGACATTCGATATGCATTCATATCATATACGGCAGCTGTCGAGCTGCCGCGCTAAGCGTTTGGATCCTGATACCACGGGCCTGCATACGCCTTGAAGCCGCATAATGTGACAGCGGCGTCATGGTGCTTGTCGAAGCGATTCCAGCGCCAGCTGCGCGGGTCATAGCGGTCGTGACTGCGGTCGACATTCTCGTGTGTCGTCACACGATTCATCGGGATGCCCCAGGCTGCCTGCCAGAGGAGTACTCGTGCTGCAGCCACCTTGTATTGCTCGTCAGTGTACCCGCTGTGTGAGTCGACGAATTTGATCTCCGGCGGCGTTCGTGTCGTGTCGAGTGGCCGTCCGTCTTCCGGCGATTCGAGCGAAAGGTGCAGCGCCACGTTGTTGACTGAGCCACTGAGGCCAGCGCGCGTTTTGACGGAGAAGTCGCCAAATGCAGACATGCCCGCGCCAAATGCACGGTCCTTGTCCCGTACCAATCGTACGGTGCGCCCGGAGAGCTCGACCAGCATGTGATAACTAGATTGGTCATTGTCGTTTGGATGTCTAGTCTGGAACTTTTTGATGGTCCTATTGGCAGCGATCACGGTCTCGTGCAAGACAATGATGCTTGGTGCAGACGGTATCACCTGGTTCCGATCATTCCTCGGATGGCGAATGCCGAAATTGGTCTCGTCGGCCATGAGTGCCACCTCTGGCTGTAACCCCAAATCTCTCGCAAGAAGACGCTGGCATGTTGCGACTCTAGCCTTCGTCTGCGCAGGCAACGGTGATGGCGGCTGTGGCTGGGCGACACTCACAGCTGTGATCGGCGTCGTCTCACTGCCGTCGCTCGGACCGCCGCTTGTGACGAAAAGCACGACGGCAGCGGCTGCTGCGATCAGAACGGCGGATGAGGCGACCACGAGCAAGAGTGCACATGGCTGCGAGCGCCATCGATGGCGACGTAGCTCAACGCGTCCACGCATATGCTGCGCGCTCTCCCTATCGATCTCCGCAGCATCGCACAGCTGGCCTTCCATGCCGTTAGCGGTGATTGCTACGAAAAAAAAATCTCGCGGTAGTAGCCTACCTTAACAGTAAAATAATAAAAGTCAAAAAACAGAGAAAAAAATAGAATTCCTATTCCAACTGCTCTACACTCTCGCGCTAGTTCGCCATGTCTTCATCGGCTGGCGCGAGCATCGCGAGCCCTGCGAGCCCTCGGAGCCCAGCGAGCCCAGCGAGCCCTCGGAGCCCAGCGATCCCAGCGAGCCCGGCGATCCCAGCGATCCCGGCGAGCCCAGCGAGCCCAGCGAGCCCAGCGAGCCCAGCGAGCCCAGCGAGCCCTCGGAGCCCAGCGAGCCCAGCGAGCCCTACCTCTCCGAGCCCTGCCGTCAGTTCCTCGAGCGAGCCTGGCTCTGCGGAGGATCCTGCGGTGGATCCTGCAGTGGAGCCCGCAGAGGAGGTCGCGCCGAGCATTGTGTCCGAGCCACCGCTGCGCTCTGTCGTCAGCGATGCTTGCGTGCTCACTCTCTGCCGGCGGAGTGGTTCGGCCAAGATTGGGCTGCATCTGACCAAGGCTGCCGGCGCCGACCAGCCGCCAGTCATCAGCTCGGTCGAGAACGGCTCGCTCGCCCATGCACACTCCGAGCTCAAGTCTGGCGCGAGGATCCTCGCCATCTCGCACGCATCCGGATCGTTTACGCCGCCGACTGCCGAGGAGGCTGCGGAGCTCTTCGAGAGCTCTGAGGGCACGCTCACTCTGACGGTGATGCCGCTCCTCGACCGCTGGGGCTTCATCATCGACGCGGATGCCGACAAGCAGAGAGAAGGCTCGAGCCGCCTCGACACGCGCAGGCTCAACGCTCAGCTGCGCAAGTGGGAGAAGCGGATCGGATCTCTCGGCGCGTGGGAGCGGTACACGGCCAAGAAGCCCGAGAAGCTCCATTTGCGCATCCGCCAGGGTGTGCCTGACCCCGTGCGCGGCTTCGTCTGGAAGGCCCTCGCCGCTTCGCGCGCCCCGCCCAACTTTCGCCGTGACGGGCTCTACCAGCGTCTCTGCGAGGGGCCGGGGCTAGAGCGGGTGCTGCCAGAGACGCTCACGCAGATCGACAAGGACGTGCCGCGCACGCTCACCGGCCACATCTTCTTCCGCGGCGGCGGCAAGCGGGGGCAGCAGGCGCTCGCGCGAGTCCTCAGAGCGTACGCCGCGTACAACCCGCAGCTCGGGTATACGCAAGGCATGGCCTCGTACGCTGCGGTGCTCTTGCTTTATTTGGACGAGGAGGACAGCTTCTGGGTGTTCGCCTTCCTCGTGGAGGGCTGTCGACTCGTCGGCCTCTTCTCCGACGGCTTCCCCTTGCTCCACGTCTACTTTGATCGGTGGGAGGAGCTGCTCCGACGAAGGCTCCCTCGACTGGCAAGGCATGTGCAACGGGAACTCTCCACGTTCCTTGGGATGCCGGCGAGCTACCGCGAGCTCAAGGCTCAGGACGACCCTTCCCGCTACATCCTCCCCTCTGTCTACGTGACGCCGTGGTTCCAAGCGATGCTTGTCGGTGGCGATCACCCGGCGCCGTCGGCGCTCGCACCTCGGATCATGGACAATTTGCTCATCACGGGCAACGCGGGCGCCATCTTCTCCGTCGGCCTCGCAATGCTCAAGCGTCAGCAGCGAGCGCTCCTCAAGCTGAGGGCCGATGCGCTCATCTTGGGTCTCAAGCAGCTCCCGCGCACATTCGGAGACACAACACGGCTCATGCGCCACGCTATCGAGATGGACATTAATGAAGTCGAGTTGGGTAAACCCCCGGACGGCATGGAGCTGCCCGTGGGGAGCTTCGAATTGTAAGCTGTTATCTGTGCCTTTCGAGAGACTTGCGCAAGCGGGAAAGGCGGTGCGCAGGCCAACCGTACAGTTCGTCAGTTTGAGTTTATTATGTGGTGTCAGTATCGAGTATGAGTATATATTTAAGTAAAAGCAAAAGGCAAAAGTATAGTGCACTCGTACTGTGTTTGTAGGTTTGCCAGGTCTTTCCCCTGGTTTTGCTTCCTCCCCCCGTTCTTTTTGATATATATGTTGCGTACTAGATATAGGAACCTACTAGTAGTATAATAAGTGTACCTACGGTACAGTACATAGGTTCAGTATAGTCGTTTAACGTCTAAGAATTAGAATATATATATCCTATATGTCATCTGGATCTGATATCTAAATCTTAACATCTAAATCTTAATCTATCTCAATCTCTATGTATAATGTTATAATGATGTATTCGTCTCGCTGCAATCGAATCGAACCACGTACGTGACTCCTACTATGCTATTCCGGCCTACTCCTAGCCTACTCTCGGTGGCAGATGACATGAGCTGGGATCAGCCCAATCTCTCATGCCGGTAGCACCTCTTCGGTGGTGTTACTCTCGACTCCATCAAACCCTGGTCCAAGGAAGAATGAGTAGGTGGGGTTATTGAATGCGTACTTGGCGAAGCACTCGGAGGCAAAGTACGAGACAAGCTTGGGCTCCGCACGGAACGCCTTGTAGAGCGTCATGAGCTTGGGGAATTGCTTGAAGTCGAATGCGGCGATACCCATCTCACAACACATCGTCATGTGCTGGTCGAGCATCTCGAAGAGATGGAAGTCAGCACTCTCAGGAGAGTCGCCGGAGATGTACGGCCCCACACAGAAGTCGTTGAGCTTCTTCAGGTGATTCTTCACCGAACCCTCCATGTGCGCAGGGAACTTTTCCTCGAGCTCCTTCTTGCTCGAAACGACGCCGGAGAACGGGTAGACATGCTTCATGAGCTCGTTGCGAAGGTCCATGACCTGGTCGAGCGCCTGGTGGTTGCGATCAAAGTTAGCCTCCGTGTCAAGACCCAGCTTCTTGCCCAGATAGAGCAGGCACGAGTTGGACTGCGTGACGACAGTCTCGCCGTCGACTACGTACGGCAGATTCATGAGCGAATTCTTTTGCATCAGCGCCGGCTTTGCGCCGCCGAACCATTTCTCCTTGCCGTCGGCACCGTAGGCCACATTGATAAACTTCTGGTCCTGCAAGCGAGGGCGGCGCGATCCGCACTTCAGCCAGGCTGCGCGAGCTGGGCAGCGCTAGGCAGGCACGCGCACGGGCTCAAGCACACCTTGTAGTAGCACATCATGCGGAGAGCGGCGCCCAGACCGCGGATCTTCCAGTAGCCGATGGTGGGCTCGCTCGAGAATCCCTTCGAGCGCTTCCACGCCATGTAAACGCCGCCCAGGGAGACGGCCGCAGCAGCCGCGCCAGCGACGACAAAAGACATCTGGATCGATCGGCTTGATTATGCGTTTTCTAGGTATGTACTGGCAACAAGTTCCGCCGATTAATTAAGCGCCGAAAACGATCCATCCATTTTACTAGTACATGGCGCTCTTCATTGTCGGTGTTTTGCTGCCGCTGTCGGCGCTGGGCAATCGTGTGGAGATGCTGCGTGCGGCGAAACAGCCGGGCAAGGTCATTGTCTCCCCTTCCGTTGCCAAGGCCGACTTCATGCACCTTGGAGCCGACCTCACAGCTGCAGTCGACGGTGGCGCAGAGTGAGCAACTGCCGCCTCTTGCCTTGAGCTGCCGCCTGTTGCCCTGTCGCCTGCGCGCGACCGCCAAGCATGACCGTAGCTGTGACACTGACACGTTGATCAACCCGCTCGCTGCAGATGGCTTCACTTCTCTGTACAAGACGGAAGGATGGTGCCGAAGATCTCGCTGGGCTCCCCGATTATCAAAGCATGCAGGCCACACTTCCAAAACACGGTCTTCGATGTGAAGCTCGGCGTAATCGAGCCCGAGCACCGGATCGCGGAGTTCGTCAAGGCGGGTGCCGACGTCATCTCCGTGCACCCGGAGGTGAGCACGACTCGCGACGAAAGAGACAACCACCCTCGCTCCCAAAGTGAAATCGCCGAATCCGCGCAAGAGCGGGCATCAAGTGGCACTGCATCCCCTCCCTTTCCCTGTCCTCTCCAGTCGACGCTGCAGCTCACCGCGGTGCTTGACGAGATTGCAAAGGCTGGTTGTGCGCCTGGTGTGGTGCTCAACCCGGCGACACCGATTTCCTCGGTATTCTAGCTCGCACACCCATAGCTCGCACATGCAGCGCCCGCGTTTTGACCAAATCTCTGAACGAAGATTTTCGGTCACATCTCGTTCCCATTGCGACCCCATATCGTGACAAAATCTCGCGACTCAGATTGAACACGTCATCGACCTTGTCGACGTGGTGGTCGTGATGCTCGTGAGCCCTGGTTGGGGCGGGCCCAAGCACATGAAGCCTGCGATTGAAAAGATCGAGAGGCTACGTTCGATCTGTGCCGAGCGCGGAATCGATCCGTACATCGAGGTCGACGGCGGCGTATCCCTCAGAAATGCGCCCGAACTCCTCGCAGCGGGCTCCAACACGCTCGTGGCCGGTGGGTCCATTTTCAGCGCCGAAGATAAAGCCAAGGCCATCCTGCAGCTGAAAGAGGCGTGCTCCTGAGAGCCCGGTGCACGCGGTCAGCCCCTCAGCGCCCTCCAGGTCCCGTGTCCCTTGCGAGTTGGCGGTGGAGTCAAGCACTCGATCACTCAACCGCTCTCTCACAGGCCGGCAACCCTCGAGTGGACAAGTCTCTGGACAATGCGGGCGACGCCAAGGGCAAGGCGACGACGGAGGCATCTTTTTGGGAGGCAAGTGAGATCAGCCTGTGACGCGCATTCGTGTAGCGCGAGCATTTAATAGAGTAGTGTTATGTACGTATAGGCTTATCTTATAGACTGATGCTAAAAGAGTTTGCATGGACAGCTCTTCATTGAACTTGATTGGTTACTCATCAGTGCTCGGGCATTGGGGTCATAAACGGGAGTCTGCAGACCAAGCCACCGTGCTTGCAATTGCAGCGCCAGGAATCGTGAGTAATGACGTGATTGAGCGAGGTTGCCCCCTTGAAACCAAAGCCCATCGACCGCAGTGGGCTTCCACATGTTGCGGAGCTCACCATCCCACGGCCCGGGATCCTTGCGAGTCCCTGAGCCGTACCCCCACACCGTGCCAACTTGGCTTGCAGCCGCTTCACCGACGATGTCCGCGACAAATTTGTGCATCGACGAGAAGCCGGTTGCGTACACGAGCACATCGGCGGCAAGCCTCTCCTCGCCACCGTCCCCCAAGGCAGAGAGCACCACAGCATCACGATCAAGCCTTGCGACGCGGACGCCTGAGCGCAACGCAACTTTACCATCAGCAATAAGATCCGAGCAGCCCACGTCGATGTAGAAGCCCCCCCCCTCTCGGAGGCTCTTGCCGAAGACGCCAGTGGCATCAGGACCAAAGTCAAGCCTGAAGCCAACACGTTCGAGCCGCTGGTGTAGTTGCGCGTCCAGAGCTCGCATCCGCTTCGTGCCCTCTTTCCAACGTGGCTCCTGTAAACGGATCGGCAGAGTGGTCGCGAGCAGGTCCGCCTGCTCATGTGTCACCCCGCGAGCAATCGCATCCTCTGAGTAGAGGGGTCCAAGCCCATGCTCGAGGACCGCACTCGTCGAGACGACCAGCGAGGGAGATCGCTGTACCATCGTTACCTCCCCGGCGCCTTGTTCCCACAGATCTTGGCAGATGTCGTGTGCAGAAGTATTCGAACCGATCACCACCACGCGTTTGCCAATGAAGCGTCCGTCGGCCGCACCAGGATAGGCGGTACTATGGAGCTGCACACCCTCGAAGCTCTCCGCGCCCTCAAACAAGGGCTGCTGCGGATAGCCGGACATGCCCGTGGCGAAGACGAGATGCTGCGGCTCGAGGAGGATGCGTTCTGGTTCGGCTTTCTCCCCCTGCCTCTCCCCCTGCCTCTCCCCCTGCCTCTCCACCTCTAGCTCCCATCCGCCATCCGCCCGCTGACGGGCGTTGTTGACCCGCGACGAGTTCCAGACACGCAGGTCCATCGTCTTGGCGTACCCCTCCAGCCACTCCGCCATCTTGTCGCGCGGGGTGAAGACCGGCCAGCTCTCTGGGAAAGGTATGTACGGCATATGATCATACCAAACCGGATCATGCAGGCAGAGGCTGGGATAGCGGGAGCGCCACGAGTGGCCGGGGGCCTCGCCGGCCTCAATGATCAAGTAGGGCACGCCGAGCAGCTCCAGGCGCGCTCCGAGGGCGAGCCCACCCTGCCCACCCCCTACGATGAGCACATATGGCTCCTTTGATTCGAGTGCTTCTCTGCGCTGCTCATGCCAATACTTGCGTCCGGCGACGACGCCGTGCTGTGCGCCCAAGGCGCGGTTGCGACCGGTGGCTGGGGGGTGGCCGTGCAGCTCTGAGAGCGTGGTGAGTAGAGTGGATGCTCGACCCTCGCCGTCGAGGCGCAAATGTGCCCGGCCGAGACCAGCTGAGGTTTCGAACGAAAGCCAGCAGTCTGCCATGGAGTCACCAGTGCTGCTGCACTCAACGTCGCCGACGATGCGCCAGTTGCGTGGTGAGGATGCACAGCTGGTGCTTGCAAACGCGCGCGAGATCTGCTCGCGGCCCTCGAAGGTGGCGATCGACCATGTGAAGCTCACCATGTCACGCCAGAAGCCTCGCTCAGAAAAGAGCAGCGCCGATTCGGCAGCGTTGCCAGCATGAAGCGCCGGCTCGAAGCGCGCGAGCCAATGTTCCACCGAGGCACGGGCGGAAGTCGAGCACAGTCCGCGCCGCGCCGTCAAGCGGCCGACGCGGCCGAAGGCGCGATACATGGTGTGTAGGATTGTTTTTCAGCCTAATTTTTAATTTCTTTCTCCAGACCTTGGTACGTATGTAGAGTACTAACTCTAAATTGGACCCCTTGCTAGACACGCACACGCATTGAACAACGAAACGAGTGGACATGGGCTGGTGGTATCAGTGGCGATACGCTACCGCGTGCTGCCGCTTGGTTAAGAGCTGCAGCATGGCCAGCCGAGGGCCAACAAGTCCCAAGCGGTCCACCACGGCGGGACATGAGAGCAAATAGACTAGTTTCATGATACTAAACAATCCGTGAGCGTGCGGTAACCTCGACGAGATGGGACAATGTGCAGCTCATTGTTGCGGCTTCTCCTTCTCTGTGGGGTTCAGATCATCGCCAAAGAAGTCCGCAACCTCCGCATCGACTGAGTCATCTCGCAGATTCGTAGCGCCAGCCTCGTCCTGTGCGTCGAAATAGGATGCCTCCACGTCCGAGTACTTGCTGTTGACGAGGATACCGAGCACGATCGTGGAGAGAGCACCCGAGAGGGCGAGCGCCATGCCCGCCTTGAATGTCTCCTTGAAGACATCATCAGCAGCAAGCAGCAGCAGCGGGAGCGATGGCATGGCAGAGAGTGGCTCGGCGAGGCCGTCGACAGGCAGGAGCGCATGCACCGGCGTGGATCTCGCGTGCGTACTCGCTGCTGGTCTCAGTCCAGGAATGGACGACAGATGCAGCGTCGACGCAAGCCCCAGGCAGCACAGCAGCACAAGGCGTCCGAGCATCTTTGCGAAATTGCCTCGGAATTGACCCTCTCCATTTTTGCACACAAATTTCCTTAATTTGACGCGGCGCCGAAAAATGTGGAAAGACTGACGGACTGCGCCACTTCAGTGAGGTGCGATGGTGGTGGCTGCTACCAGGCCGCTATATCACATCGAGACGCTAGGCTATGACTTTTCCTCCACACTCGTCGGCAATCACGTCGGCAACAAGAAACCAGGAAACGTCGGCACGATGCAGCTGAAGCTTAGGTCTGGATCATTTGCAACAGTGGTCGATCCGGAGACGAGTGCCTTCAACATGATCACTACCGAGCAGGATACGGATCTGCTCGTCGCTTTGCCATCTTCAGAACTAGTCGGAGTCCATCCCGAGCAAAGCGGATGGTACGCGGCGCTGCGGATCTCGCAGCCTGCAATCGAAGCTCTCGAGCGCTTCACTGATGCCATCAGGACATTCATGAACGAGCACGTCAAGGACGGTCATAAGCGAGCCTTCGTGTCGCCCTTCGCCTCAGATCCGTTCGGAGTTCGGCTTCTTGTCAAGGTGAACGCTTTAACACTGTCGTCTCGCCCTCGTGCCCGTAACATGCCCTGTGCCAACTGCCGACTGATTGGTTGTGCTTGGCGATGCTTGCGCAGGTGAGCGAATGTTCCCGCCGCCTTACGAATTCAGGCTTTGGGGCTCCTGGTGGCCAGATTTTCAAGCCCGGCGACGATATCCTTGACGTTCACAAGCGCCCCCCCCTCGGACCGTGCACAGCTACCGTGCATCTGATGGGCTTCTGGTATGATAAGACGAAGCACACCGCAGCAGCATCGTACGGCAACAGCACCAAAACCTCAAATTGGATGGATCAGATAAATGTGGGCATTTGGGCTTGCAGATATTGTGCGCTATAGATAAATTTGGGCATTGGATTGCAACTGACCATGGTGCACATTCATTCTCATCTCGTAGGTACGGCCCGCTCATCTACCTGACTCATACTCAGCTTTCGGACTACATTGAGGCCCAGAAGAGTTCCAACGCATCGCTACGGAATAGCTTGAGCGCGAGTCTCCGAGGAAGTATTCTGCGTAAGAGCGGCCTGATGATGCGCAAGAGCGGAGCCCGCACCGATGAGGCCGGCGCACTCATGGATCCGCTGCGCCTGAGCAAAGAATATCAAGGCGCCAAGTCGATCCTGACCGAGATGTCTATGGAGAACTAGCGTTGACGAGACAAAAGATCCACTTTCTGGAGCGTGGATACCGTAGCTGCATCGTAATATATATCGATCGCCCGGCCAAATTAGGCCATCCTAGTTTTGATAGCGAATAAGAATATCAATATGCGTAAACATAGATGATCCATGATGGCTAGACCTCGCTGATTGCATGGCACAATATTTGATTACAAAATTGGAGACTCAAGTTGGCGAATCGGAATCATGCACAGCTAACACTCACAGTAAGAGTTACGTATGCACACGACGAATAACATCGCGAGGCCCACTGCGAAGATGCAGCGCGTCAGTATCCTGCTCCGATATCCACAGGCGTAACGAGCGGTTCATCCCGCTTAAATCGCTCTAGATTCTGGCTCCAGACGTCCCACCCAAGCTCAAAGTAGTCAGGGGTGAGATCGGCATTGTGTGCGGTGAGCAGTAATTTGTCGCCGGCACAGTCCCACAGGGGAGACGTCTGTGGGAGCGGTTCCACTTCGAACACATCGAGGGCTGCTCCAAGTAGACGATCACCACGCAGCGCTAGCACGAGCGCCGCCTCGTCGACGGCGACCCCCCTGCCGAGGCTGACGAAGATCGATCCTGGCTTCATGGCCTCGAACTCGGCAGTTGACATGAAATGCTTAGTCTCTCGAGTCCCAGGGAGTGAGCAAACCACAACGTCGCTTTGCTCGAGGAAGCGTTCCTTGTGGTGCAGTTCGATGGGGCCACCGCTTGGTCCGATGACCTCGTCAACGTTCGGGTCGCTCGCCTTGCCTGCGTTCCGTCGCAGAGCTAGCACGCGCATCCCGAAGGCCTTTGCGAGCTGCGCGCACGCCTTGCCAATGTCGCCCATGCCCAAAATCCCCATCGTCTTGCCACGGAGCACCGCCATCTCGAAGCGATCCCATTTGCGCTGCTCGAGGTTTGTCATGCAGCGCGGAACCTACGAGGCCAGTGAGGGTGCAGATAAGAGAACGGGGACCGCTGCAGTGATCCAACTCAGGGAGCAGACGCATCCGGAGCAAATGAGGAAGCTCCCGAGGCGCGCCTGTTTCGTAAAGTGCAGGGCAGCGGAGATGGCATGCTCTGCGAGGGAAGATGAGAAGGCGCTGCGCCCGTTGGAGACACGCACATGCCCCTCTGCGATCTGCTCGCGCAGAAATCCCGCGATGCCGTCCACTCCAGCCGTGTAACTGTGGATCCAGCGGACATTGCTCAGCCAGCCCTCCTCCCAAAGTTGCGCGAGGAGTGACGATGGCACACCTGCGTGGCGGCGGAGGCGCATACTCACGGAGGCGCAGAGCCATTGTCATCGAGATATTCAAGTGCGCTCAGCCCGATGAGACTTACAGGCCGGACCCCGAAGCTGCCTGGAAGGTGCACAACTGCTGTTGCTCCTGCGACTTGCTCGAAGTGGCTCGGCTCGGTGACGACCACGAAATCGGCAAGAGACTTGGGCATGCTCGGAAGCGCCGGGTTGTTCTCATTTGCCACGACGCAGATGCGCGGTTGCGCCGACGAGGAGGCGCGGCGGACACCGCACGCACGAAGACCGAAAATACGTCGCAGCATGCTGATGCTAGGACTTCGATTCTTAATGACCCGATCGATCTTTTTACCGATTTGCTTCGGCAATCCCATGCAACTCACCGCCAGCGCGTTGTCAGCCTGCCTGCTCATCTCTGCCGGCGCCCGCTCGGGCCGGCATCAGACTAGGCTTGCCGCTATTGCTGCCGCGCCGCCTTCTGAGGAGTTCAACAGCTTCGCTGTTTTCATCAAAAAACAGCAGGATGCACTTGTTGCTGCTCTCGAGGCGACCGATGGCTCCGCAACCTTTGAGCGCGACCCATGGCGACGCGAGGACGGCACAGGCGAGGGATGCATGTGAGTCTCCCGCCATTTAGTAAGCCCGAAATCCGCACACGCTTTTTTTCGCCATAAACTCCGCGAGAATCGCGCCACAGCACAGCACGCTCTTGCACCACGGAGTCGTGTGGACTGTGGAGTGTGTACTCGCTCTATAGGTTTAGTCAGTGACTCTGAAGAGAGAACACTCGCCCATTGCACAGGTGCGTGCTCGAGGATGGCGCTGTTTGGGAGAAGGCGGGCGTGGGCGTGACCATCTCGCGTGGAGACCTCACCGAGGCACGTGCCAAGGCGATGAGCGCCCGAGGCCGTGCTGTTACTGCTGGGATGACTTATCAGGTGCATCTTGTATTTGCATGAGTCGAATATTCATCGATGCACGAGAGGACGAAAAGAGGTGTGTATTTTGGCTCGCAACAGTGCCCATCGAATCACACACGTTTCTCCCTCCATTCGTGCAGGCGGCGGCGCTCTCGCTCGTCTTCCACGCGGCCTCACCGATGGTGCCCACGTTCCGAGCGGATGTGCGTGTCTTTGAAGTGGGCGGTGAGCGTTGGTTTGGCGGCGGTGCAGACCTCACGCCCTACTACTTGTACGACGAAGATGCACAGACCTTCCACCGCTTCTGGCACGCCGTGTGCGAACGCCATGCATGCGCCGACCACGCCGAATACAAGAAGTGGTGCGACGACTATTTTTACATTCCAAGCCGTAAAGAGCACCGTGGCGTCGGCGGCATCTTCTTCGACGATTTGTCCTCGCAAGGTGCCCAAGAGTTCACCCAGGAAGTCGCCGAGCAATGGCTAGCCTCCTTCCTGTCCATCGTCGAGAAACGGCGGCAACTTGCTTTCACTGAGGTGCCGCTACCCTAGTCTCACCCCCCCCCACGCTTTTCTCGAGAGCACGACGCCGCGAGAGCGGGGTGGCTCGTTAGCCTTGATTCTTCTCAGCTTGCTTTGTATAAGAGGCATTCTCTCTGCGAGGAGACCTCCCTCTCTCTCACCTCCTCTTCACTCAGGCGCAACGCGACTGGCAGCTCGAGCGCCGCGGCCGCTACCTGGAATTCAATCTGCTGAATGACCGCGGTGTCAGATTTGGACTCGAGGTTCCCCCGCCCTCCTGTTACACCCCCCTTGCCTGCCTCCTTGCAAGACATCATCGTACGATCCTCGGACATTGCATCGCCGTGACTGCTGACTTTTCCCGTCGCAGGCTGGCACAATAGATGCTGTTGAGCGCATCTTTGTGAGTGCACCGCCGCTTATCCGCTGGAAGTACAAGTCGACTCCTCCACCAAGCTCAGAGGAAGAGAAGCTGGTAAAAGTACTACGCTCGCCCCGGGACTGGTTGGCATGAGCGTGGCGGTGCCTGATACTCAATCTAGTGCATGTAGCTACAAGTATGTCTATATGTACAAGTACACACATGTTAGAAGCTTGAAAACGATTTCGGTGTCGCACTACAATACTGTGAACACTGTGTAGTACAACAATACATTCACAATGATGAACGTGTATATAATAAATCAAACGGGGGACGAACCACAGAAACAATAACAAGACACGCAGGCAAACAACTAACAAGAGGACACCACTCCTAAGAGAGGAAGTTCCCTACTACTAAATTACCTTAACCTTGATCAGACTCAGACAATGGCAAGGAAGTTTTTGGATAGCAGGAGGAGGAGGGAGAAAGTCATCAGGAAGATGTTCACGGAGGATGACTGCTACCCGTTTACGGACTTGGAAGGTGAGAGCTGATATCGAAGAAATGTGGTGATGGACGAGGTGGCCCACGATGTCTCATGAGCGAGTGAAAAAGGCACGAAGAGGTTAGTGCGTCTGCCTATGTCCTTGATGAGGTCTTGAGCTTGAGCACCAAGGGAACCAAA
>MDSY01051423.1_pt1 | contig 13609 bp, 12 predicted proteins | sample 811131 | NCBI WGS metagenome assembly MDSY01 (sample SAMN05326643, study PRJNA326480) | marine metagenome | isolation source: seawater | place: Atlantic Ocean: South West | collected 2010
AAAATTTAAAATTTATTATTTTTTTTATATTATCTAAATTTTTTTTATAATAATTATAATTTTTAAAAAATTAATTATGATTATTAAGAAAACTTAAAGTTTATATTTAATATTTTCAAGTTTATTTAATTTTATTACTATTTATGGTAAAAATTTATTTATTTTTGAATTTATTTATAATTATATTTTTTTCTTAAATTATCTAATTTTTTGTAAAGTACAGTTGTAAATATTTGTACTTTACAAGTTTTTGTGAAGTAATGTTGTAAATATTAGTATTTTACAATATTTACTTAATTATTTATTATTTTACTGCATATTATCATCATAAAACTATAATTATTTACATTTTATCTACCATATGGATTTAAATTATTATTTTCTCACCAAAAAATAAAAAAATCATAAAAAAGAAAGAAAAATAAATATCGTTTTTGGAACAACACGTAGTGTTTATAGGTTGCTTGCAACCGTTCCAAAAACGATATTTATTTTTCTTTCTCTATCTATATAATATTAGATGATTGATATGTTTAAAAATCTTCCAATAGATATGATTATATATATTATAGATTTTATTGATTATGAAAAATATTGTAAACCAATACATAAAAAAAATTTGGAAAAAGTGTTGATTGATATCCATAGTATGGCAAATATATTCGAAGGATCTTTAATACCAAGTATTGCATGGCAATGCTGGGGAAATGGATGGCCAGAAGTATGGGATTATGATAGTTCTTATTTATATGATGAAGATATTTAAGAAAATTGATTATATATTTCTCTCTTCTCTCTAGTAAATATAATGATGTTCAAAAATATAAGCTCTTTTGTAATAAAATTTAAAGGAACTATTGAAATAATTCCAAAAATTAATAAAAATATAAATTTACAAACTACAAAAAATAAACCAAAATATAACAAAAAAAATACTCCAGGATCTTTTGTAGAATGTGATGATGAATATATAAAAAAAATTATTAAAAATGGTGGACTATAAGAATATGCATTAAAAATTTATTGTTTATTATTTTATTTACATTAAATATGGGAGAATACAATGATAATAATATTAAAAAAGGCAAATCTTTCAGTGATTTTCAAAATTTAGAACTAAAAGGAAAAGTTAAATATTTACCATATGGAGAATTTTTATCTAAAAAAAAAGATACAAATAGAAAAATTAGACAAATAGCTATAAGAAATTATTATTACAATTATAATTAATAGTATTATATGTTTTTTTAATTTATTAACTTATAATATGACAGAATATGATATTAATATTGATAATTATACAGATTATGAGTTACTTCGAATATTAAAAATAAAAGATGAAATAGAAAATATATCTATTCAACAACTTAATGATCATTTAGATAAGATTGTATTAAAATTAGAAACAAGTGAACAAGAAGATCTTATAGATTTTATAATTAATGCTGGAGAGAAATTGAAAAATAGAATATTGAGATCACAATATAACAATATTAATACTGAAACTAGTTTTCCTCTGATTAAAAATACTCTTCCTACTGCTATGAATACAAATAATATTTACTATCCAAAAGGAACTATTAATCCAATAGAAAAAAAAACAATAACTAAAGTTATTAATATTGATACTATTTTTAGAACAAATATACATAATACTAGTCCTAGTGATTTTGTATGGCATTTAAATCATCCAGAAAGTAATGTAGTATCTATGAAATTATCAACTGTAGATATACCTATGTTATGGTATAATATTGATAATACATTAGAGAGAAATAAATTTATTATTACAATATTCAACTATCAAAATATAGAAAATAATATTCATTCTATTTCTATTCCTCCTGGAAATTATAATAATGAAAATTTTATTGAAACTTTAAATAATATACTTGAACAAGGAAATAATGGATTACAACATATATATGCTGAAATAAATTCTACAAAATCAAATGTTATTTTTAAATTAAAAGATAGTGAAAGTTTTTATGAAAATAATTCTAATGATTTTTATTTTCAAATTAACTTTTTTCCAAATAGTAATAGTTTTTCATTGAAACAAAAATATCAAGAGTTTCAAAAAACATTGGCTTGGAAAATTGGATTTAGAAAATATGTATATAATGTAAAATTTGATGATTTTGTATATATATTGGGAATTAAATATAATACAGCATTGGAAGGAGAAAGTTCTTGTAATTTAAAACATGATAACTATATTTTTATTAATTTAGACGATTATAATAGTAATTGTGTATGTCAACCTATTATTTCTTCTACATGGAATAGCTATATAGGCAATAATATATTAGCTAGAGTTACTATTGATTCTTCATTTAAAAATACTCATTATGATAATGGACATGATCTTGTATTCAAAGAACGAGTATATATGGGCCCTGTAACAGTAGAAAAATTTAAAGTTCAAGTTTTGAATAAATATGGAGAAATTATTGATTTAAATAAAAATAATTTTTCATTTACCCTTGAATTAACTAAAATATATTAATCGTATAATAATTTAATATATTTTCATTAATTAATTTATATGAATAACCCTCCTTTCTTTTTTCCAAACCTCACACCTCAAAATAATAATGAAAATCCTTTTTTAAATATGCTTCAAAATAATCCATTCTTAAATAATTTACAACAACCACAACCTCAACCTCAACCCCCACTTAATAATATTTTTCAAGATATGTTTTCTGGAATGGTTGATAAAAATATGGTCAATAGTGTCTTTGCAAATTTAATTTCTTCCAAAATATTTCCTATGGGATTACATGAACCTGAGAGAACTTTAGATTTATTATTATATCTCTCTGAAAAAACATTTCTACAAGAACTAGAAGATGACAATAAACTAGAATTTCAAGAGTTTATTACTATGTTCAGAACTTCTGAAAATAAATATCCAGAGAGAAAACTAGCAATGTTTTTGAATTTATTAAATTATTATACTACAAAAGGAAATGTTAATATTAATCAACATACTCAAACAAATGAAACAACAAATATTGATGATTTTGAACCTGAAATAGCACCAGTAGATTAAATTTCATATATTATATTAATTATATAATATATGGAACGCCCTTCTTGGGAAAATTATTTTAAAGAAATTGTTGAAGTAACATCTAAACGCTCTCCATGTGAACGTATGAAGGTTGGTTGCCTTCTAGTCAAAGATAATCGCATCATCAGTCAAGGATATAATGGCTTTCTTCCTGGATGTCCTCATAATAGTATTGTTAGAGATAATCATGAACAAGCTACTGTCCATGCTGAACAAAATGCTATATGTGATTGTGCAATGCGTGGAGTATCATCCAACAATTGTACAGCATATGTTACACACTATCCATGCATAATATGTACCCGACTTCTATTAGCATCAGGTATTAACAAAATTTACTATATAAATGATTATAAAAATGACGAATTAGTTGATTATTTTGCTAAACAAAAAAATGTTTCTATTGAGAAAATTTAATTATTTTTCTTCTTTTACAGAAATATGTTTTGATATCTTTTTAATTATTTTCTTCACTTCCTTATCATTTCCATGATTCAACGCTTCTTGTAATAATTTATGATAATCATCATTTTTATTTGATCCTGTCTTTGCACAATCCGGATTCTGTTGAACCCATTCTTGTAAATTAGACAAATTTTTACGTGATACACGTGTTATCATTTCTTTCATTTTATCATTTTCTTCATTATCTTTTTCCCATGTATCATTATTTTTAATATATATTGTTTCACGTTTCAAATCCGTACAATGAACCGGACGATTTGTTACTTCCATTTTATTTAATCCCTCTAATAATAATTTAGATATACCCCCAACAAATCCTTTTTCCTTTATATAATCTAATGTTGATACATTAGTCTCCACCTTATTTACAAAATCCATCAAATTCATTGCATCTTTACAATCATTATTCAAAAATACATTCAAATTAAACTTATTATTATTTACATTCTTTATTTTTGTATTTGCTTTTAATAATTTATCCTGTAAATTTTCATTCTGTTTCATTAATGTATCTATCAGCTTATCATATTTGCTGTCAGTTTGTTCTATTTTAACTTCTTCCTTTTCTTCTTCAACTATAAAAACACATTTCTTTTTATGTGTATATAGACTTTGACGATGTTTGTAGTGTTTTCCACATTCACATTCATATATTTGTTCATTATCGTCTGGCATTTTTTTGTAAGTATTTGTAAGTATTTTATGTTTACGTGTCAATAAATGTTTATCATAGTTACTTTTTTTACTACATGAAAAGTCACAATCTTTACAATAAAAGTTTTCGGCATTTTTCGGCATCTTTTTTGTAAGTATTATATACTTACGCGAAAAAATGCCTAAATTGTTTTACAATTAATTAATTTTTTTTATGGTAACAACTTTTTAATAATTTTTTTGTAATTTAGAGCATTCTGGTCTAAACTAGTTTTTGAACCTTTTTATATTCCTATTCTAAAATGAAAAATCAAAAAAGGACATTTTTAAAAATGTCCATTTTTACTTTTTGCAAAAAAGAATTAAAAGTAAAAACAAGAACTATATAATTATAATGAACGATAATGTTTTTTTAATATTTGGTTATGTTGGCTCTGCTAACGCATGTTTAATGATGATTCCACAAATTTATTTAACACTAACAAAGAGATCAATGGAAGATATATCTATGACAACTATTTCTATGAATTTATTAACACAATGTTTATTTTTACCTTATACTATACATAATAAATTATATCCTTTTCTAACAGTAAATATTTTTTTGGGAATATTTGATATTGTATTATTAATAAGTTATGTAATTATAAATTATAAAACATATACAAAAGACGAATTATTATTATATTCCAATGAATCATAAAAAAATATTTATTTAATATATATGAAATTTAATATTTCATTATTAGGTTTTTATTTATTTATTATTATTATTGTTAAAATTGTATATACTTATACATTTTTAAATATTTCTTTTCATAAAATATTTTATTCTAGTGAAAAAGAAATAATTAATAAATTAGATTTAGATAATGATGAAATAGAATGGACTTTCTTTTTACTTGTCTTTTTATTAATGGTCTTCGTATTTTACACTAATAAGAAAAATGTAGTTATTACTGGTCATTTAAAACATATTTTTCTTGCATGTGGTACAATAGGTATATATTCACAATTACAGAAAAAAAATTTCTTTGGATTGTTTACATTTCTTCATGTATAAATATTATTATTAAAAAACTTAAATATTGTTTATAATAATAAACATATGAACGCTATAAAAAGTAAATATGCTTACGTATTACAATCTATGAAGAAAAATACTTCTTTAAAGCCATTATTCAAAAATCTAAACAATAAAACATATGTTATTTCTGGTGGAACAAGAGGCGTTGGATTATCTATTGCAAAATCATTAGCATCTATAGGTGCGAATATTGCTATATTAGGAAGAACTACAACTCCTCATCCAAAATTAGAAGGTACATTAGATACTGCAATAAAAGAGATACAAAACGTTTCATCAAATCATGATAATGATATAATTGGAATACCATGTGATGTAAGAAAAGAAGAAAATATAGAGGAGTCAATTGATAAAATACATAATCATTTTGGATCTATTAATGGTGTTATATTAAATGCCAGTGCACTATGTTTAAATTCTACATTAAATCAAACTAGAAAAGAAATAGATCTAATGAGTGGAGTTAATATTAATGGTACATTTAGCGTGGGACAAAAATGTTTGAAACATATTGAAAATACTGATCATGGTAACGTTGTTATTATAGCACCACCTATAAGAATGCTTTACGATGATGATTGGTGGACAAATCACTTATATTATAGTATGTCCAAATTTAATATGTCATTAATGGCAAAATTCTGGAATAAAGAATTTCCAAATGTATCAGTAAATACACTATGGCCTAGAACTACATTAGATACAGCACCAGTTAGAAACATTCTTGGAGGAAATGAAATGGTTAATATATCACGTCATCCAGATATAATGGGTGAAGCTACAAAACATATTATATGTGCCGATCCATTAATATGCAGTGGAAATAATTTTATTGATGATTTTGTTTTATGTTCTCTTGATATTGATACTGAAAAATATCGTATTAATAAAAATATCGATGAAAAAGAATTGATGCCAGATTTTTTTTGTTAATTATTAAATAATTTATTTAATTAATAATTAAAAATAAAAACTTTCATTATAATAGTAATGTCACATTGTTTTATAAGAACCTCTAGTAAAAATATATCAAATGAAAATTTTAGTTCTCAAAAAAATAGAATTTTACCATGTCAACGTACTGTTTTTCGTAATGATCAATATGCTAAACGTCAATCAGTAGATTCTAGTATTAGAACAGCTAGATCAGCATATAATAATATTATTAATAATCCTAATAGTAATTTTCATGGTGTTACATTTAAAGCTATACCTTCTATTTATGTTTCTAATAATGAAATATATGAATGTTTACCAGTAAATAGTATTGTTGCATATTTATCTATTAAATTTGATCCAAACGTATTTTATATTTATAAAATTGATAATTCAAATGATTTTTATGTTAAAAATAATGTATTATATAGTAAAAAAATTTTTAGATATGACTATACTAATAATGAAAATAATAATATAGAAATATTTTTAACAGCACATAAATGTACAAATGATAATTTTTGTCAAACTATTAAAAAAAAAAGTATAATAAAAATAAATAGTTCACAATATATTCAAAATATATTATCAATTTGTGATATACAATATTCAAAAGAAGATGATTTATTATCTTATCTAAAACCAAAACAAAGAGAACAAATAAAATTATTAAAAAGTATAAAATGGAATAATTTTTTTAATGGTAATATTGTTGAAAATGATTATATTGTAAATACATCTTTTATTAATGATGTAGAACAGATTTACAAAATATTAATTACTACTACATATATTGATAATAATAATAATGAACATACAATTAATAATATTTTTGATAAAAAATTACTCAATACAATATCAATTGAAGGAGAGTTTAAAGAATCTTCATTATTATCTATTACATTTAATGATGAATCAAATACTCTTTTTAGTAGATATAATCAATATTTTTGGTGGATTGTTCAAAATGTAAATGGTAAATACATATATAATATATTAAATAACCAAAATACACCAAATTATACTATTACTTCAAATGATGTAGGTAAAAATATTGTTGCTTCTGTTGTTTATAGAAATAATGAAACTATTGTTATTCGATCTAGATCTTCTATGAGTCCAGTTATAACAAATATAGATAATCTTCCTACAGGAATTGTTAAAATATTAGGACATCCAAACATAGGTCAATACTTAAATGTTAATGATAATATAACTGATTTAGATGGTATTGAAAATAAAACCATAACTTGGTATCAAGGTAAAAAAGAATATGGTGAAATTACAAGTGTTATATATGAATGGCAAATTAGTAGTAACAATACAGATTGGGAAGCTATAGAATTCTCTAATAATAAATACTTTTCTATACCAGTTGATGATAGTTATAAAGACAAATATTTAAGAATAAAAGCTGATGTATACGATATTTATGGTAATAAAACAATATTCTATTCCTCTAATACAAGTGATTCTATCAAAATTAATGAAGAAATTAAAACTGAAGATTTTAAATATACATTACAGGGTAAATCGTTAATTGGTGAAACACTACAAGTATATGATGAAAATAATAATATTATGGAGCAAAATACAAATATTCAGTATATATGGTACAGATCATTAAATAAAAGCGATTGGAATGTTATAACACAGAATAGATTTTTACCTAGTCTTACATTACCTACTAGTCAAGAAAATCTATATTTAAATAATTATATTAAAGCAACTGTTGTTGTTAATGATGGTAAAAATATTAATTATTATGATACTAATTCTAGTGATATGATTAGTAATTATGATGTATTCAATAATGGTACAATTACAGTTTCAGGTAAAGCAATTGAAGGATCCAAATTAACCGCTTTATTATCTACAGATGAATCAATCAATTTAGATGAATATGATGTACGTTATTTTTGGCAAACATCAAGAGATAATATTATGTGGAAAACATTGTCAACAGATGAACTATATTCATTACAAGAACTAGAAAATCAATTGTCTTACGTTAGAACAGAAGAAAATCAAAATTTTGTTGTTTCTAAGGATAATAAATCTATGATTATACCATCAAATGGTAGTTTTATTGATTCTGTTATTAGATGTAAAGTATTATTAACCAAAAATGGTATTACAGAATATATTTTATCAAATTTAACATCTAAAGTAAAAAATGTAGATGCAAGCGCTACAGGTGAAGTTACTATTAGTGGTTCTTACAAATTAAATACTACATTACAATCTACTATTACCAACTTAGAAGATATTGATGGACCTATTCTTATTAAATCTTATTTATGGCAAATATCTAATACAGAGAATGATGATTCTTGGAGTAACACCGGAACAAATAATTCTCATTTTGATATACCTAATGATGATTCATTTATTGGAAAAGATATACGATTATGCTTATCATGTATAGATCAAAGAGGAGGAATTACTACAATGTATTCTAATATAGTTAATATTCAAAAAAATGATACAACTGAAGATTATAAAGTATTTATTTCAGGAAATACAATTGAAGGTAGTACTCTTTCTGTAATATTAGATGGTTCATTAAAAAAAGAAAATGTTATAAAATATTTATGGAAATATAGTTACGATAAGGAGAAGGTATTTAGTATTGTAAATATTGATAATAAAGATAATATAGTAATACCAAAAGATAACACATATATTGGAAAATATATTAGTGTAGAAATTATTTATAATAATAATAACGAAACTGCAAAATATACATCACCATATACTAATAGAATTATATATTTAAATAATCAAACTGAAGGTACTTTACTGTTACAAGGAACACCAATGTTAGGTCAAGAAATGTATGCATTTTTTGAAGGATTACATGATCAAGATAACATTGTTGTAGATGAAAACAATCATCCCTTTAGAGGTCATCAATTATATATGGATGATAAGTATTTAGATGTAAGATTTAGAGCATCTATTTCTTATACTGATAACTTTGGTAAATATAATATAATTTATAGTGATTATTCAAATTATATAACTGATGAAACTGAAATTAACCCTATACCCGATAATCCTTGTTATTTTATGACTGATACACTTGAATATGATTTTTATAATTCACTTAATGAATGTAGACATGTAATTATTGGTATAGGTGGTATAGTAAATATTACAGAAGATTTAATTTTAAAAGGAAGACAACGTATTGTAGTTGATGGAGGTACATTTAATATTAACTATTGTAATTTAACTATTTTGAATTTTTCTCAATTTTTGATATTAAGAGGTGGTATTTTTAATATTTATGGAGGTAATTTTAATGTTTTCCCAAGAGCTACATATTATATAGATGAAGAATCATTTAATGTAATCGATGATAAACCATTTGGTCCAGATCCAAAATGTACTATTAACTCTTCAATAAATAATGATATGTTTTTATCAATAGTAAAAGATTGTGATATTATTAATATTACTGTTGGAGGTATTGTAACTTTAAATAAAACATGGATTATTGAATCTGGAAAAAATATTGTAATTAATAGATTTGGTAAATTAATAGCAAATAATAGTAATATAATTTTACAACCTAATTCATCATTATGTATATATGGCGAATTTGAATTAACTGGTTCATTAGTAACAAATACTGATGCCTATTTTTATGTTGATAAAGTTGGTGTATATAATAATTCACAATATATTTCTAATAATAGAATTATTGTCAATAAAACCATATCCTATAGTGAACTAGAAGAATATTTCAAAAATAACTATGAAATAGTTATAGGTGAAAATGGTAATTTTGAAGATAATGATATTACTATAACTATTGAAAGTTTAAATTCATTAATTGTTGATAATGGAGGTTCTGTCAATTTAAATAACTGTGTATTGAACATTAAAGAAGGTGCTACATTTATAATTAATGGTATTTTTAATAAAACAAGTGGAGATTTAAATGTAGAAATAAATAGTACATTTCACTTTGGTGAAAATTCTTCTGTTGTTATTTCACTATAAATATCAATAAATATATTTATTAATATTTATATAAAAAAAAATTAACATTAATATACATGACTATTGGAACTACAACAATTAACTCAAGATTAAATATAACAAATCAATTTACTGTAAATGATGATTTACTTATAATAGATAATAATGGTAATCTTACTACATCAGGTAATTCAAGATTTAATGGAAGATCTAGATTTGATGATACTGTAACATTAAATAATGGTATTACTTCGGCTAATAATTCTATTATTTTAACTCCCAGTGGAGCTTTAACATTAGAAAGTACTATATTTTCTGGATCAAGTGCTACATTTACAAATAGTTTAATTATTAGAGATAAAAATAGTCAACCATTTGTTAGACTTGATTCTAATGATAATAGTTATATTATCCATGATAATTATTTAGGTATAGGAACAGATCAACCAGAATATTATTTTCATGTAAATGGAAATATATATAGTAATGATAGCTTAACTGTGAAAAATAAAGTAACTATTAACCCTAATGGTTTTAATAATGAAAATTTTAGTGCTTACACTTTAAATGTAGGTGGAGATATAAATATTACAGGAAGAATACATTTAAATGGTGAAGTATTTAGTCCAGATTTTATGAAAAGTGCATTAGAACAATTAAAAACTTTTCTTGGATCTTCTTCTTCTGGTGATAGTAATGAAACAGGAGAAATAAATGCAAGTAGTAATAACGGAAATTTTTCAATTACAAGTCATTGGACAAAGGTAAATAATCAATTATATGTTACAAATCTTAATGTAGGTATTGGGACATTAAATCCTCAATATACTTTAGATGTTAGAGGTGATGCATTTTTAGGCGGTGATAATACCAGAGTGGATTTAAATGGTTCTGTATACTATAATAATCGTTTACTTGATGATATTGTAATTGGATTATGGAATTATAGTAATGAAGATAAAAATAATATTTATATAGCATTAGATGAAAAAGTAAATATTGGTATAGGTACAGATGATCCTTCTAGTAAATTACATGTTATTGGTGATATAAAAACAAGTAATATTAGTATTTCTCAAAATGCACTTATAGCAAATAAATTAGGTGTAGGTACAACTAATCCAGCATATATGGTTGATATAAACGGTGATTTACGTGTATCTGGAATATTTTATATTAATGGTAAACCTTATGAAGAAGCAGTAACACAAAATGTTTTTTGGATGTTAACTAACACTGGAAATAATATATATTGGATGAATAATGTTGGGTTAGGTACAAATAATCCACAATATAAATTACATATTGTTGGAGATTTATATACAACTGGTACTGTTAAACTTGATGCAGATACTGAAACTGAAAATCTAAATATAAATAATACTATGACATTTAAAAAGGATAAAATAGTTATAAAAAATAATGGTGATATATTTACAAAAGGTATATTTTACTCTAATAATATAAATGGTGATATTCAAACAAATACATTATTTATTAAAAATAATAAAAAATATTTAAATTATATACCGAATACTAATCTAATACAGGAAGGAGCATCGATATTTAATAATTCATTTAATGCTATTGGTACAACTAATAGTGGAACAACAATATCTACAGATGGTTCATTAATTGCTTGTTTAGTTCCTTATGGTACTAAAACTGTTTCTAACGAAACTCATAATAATGGTGTAATACAAACATATAAATGGGATAGTTACAATAATACATGGTATTTATTAGACGATACAGCATCTACTAGTATTACTGGTAGAGGTACTTCTAGCAGTTATGGTTCAAGTATAGTTTCTAATAAAACTGGTGATTTTATTGGATTATCTGTTGTATCTACAAGTTCATATAAAGCTATATTTTTTGTTCTAGGTAAAAATACAACAACACAACAAGATACATGGACTATACGTACATATATAAATGATATACTTAATGCAGATGCCGGAAAGTATTTAATTATGCAAAACGAAATTAATTATTTATTAATATCTGAAAGTTTAACTAGTATAAGATTGTATACTAATACAAATATGAATAGTTCTAATAGTAATAGTCTGGGAACTTTTGTAAAATCTTCATTTTCAACTGGACCTATAAATAATATTGGTACAATAGATGATTTAAAATGTAATGAAGATTGTTCTATATTTTTATTATCTTCTTCTACTGGTGCAAATAGTAGTAATTATAAAAATGGTACTATTGCATGCTATACAACATGGAACTTAACTGGTAGAGTTAGTACAACTAATAAAAATTCTTTTATAAGATTAGGAAAAAATATAACAGAATTAAATACACAACCTAACAAATATTCAAGATTTGGTAAAATATGTACAATAGCTAGTAAAGCTAGCTTAGATTTTACAAATGTAGTGAATGCTAATGATGTTAAATATAATAATATGAGAATTGCTATTAGTACTGGTGGTGAATTAGATCCTAATAATTCTAGATGTTTTATAAAAATATATGAATTTTCTTATAATAAAGAAAATATAAGTGCTGGACTTATTACAGAAGATAATGTTTCATATGTAGATGGAAGTTGGAATGAATTAGTAACAATTGATCATGTATCGACTAATGCATTAGTATCTTTTGGTACAGATATTAAATTAAATAATGATGGAACTATTATTTATATTGGTTCACCTGTGGAAAATAATATTTATGTTATGTCTGTAAACGAAAATGATCCAACTGACTGGAAATTAATTAATAAAATACAAGGTTTTAAATCTAGTGATGTTGGGTTAGGCTTTAGATTAAATCTAAATGAAGATAATAATATTTTTCTATCTACATGTTTAAATAAAATACGTAATACTAATCATAATCATAGTAGTAGCGAATATAATAATATTAAAGTTTATAAAGTTGAAGATTTTACAGATCAAAACGATGAAAATACAGATCAAAATGATGAAACTACCACTCAAGAATACTAATACAATAATTAATTATAATAAATAATAAATATATTAGATATTATTTATTATGATTATATATTATGTCTAGTCTTGGAAGTTCAAAAATTAATGGACCTTTAATTGCTAATGGTGGAGCTTCTTTTAGTGATGATAATTTTGTTATTGATATTAGTACTGGTAATACAAGTATAAAAGGTAATGTCAATATGTATGAAAATTTAACTGTACAAAAGGATTTATATTTACAAGGTAATTTTAATTCATCTAGTGGAATGTTTACTATTCAAGAAGTAACTGGTAATACATATATTGGAGGAGAATTAACAATAAATAAAAAATTAACAATTAGAAATACATTATCATTACTTGATTCTTCGAATACAACTATTGTTGAATTCAATACTACAGGATTCTCGTATATTTTAGGAGGAAATGTTGGTATAGGTA
>MDSY01132794.1_pt1 | contig 13609 bp, 4 predicted proteins | sample 811131 | NCBI WGS metagenome assembly MDSY01 (sample SAMN05326643, study PRJNA326480) | marine metagenome | isolation source: seawater | place: Atlantic Ocean: South West | collected 2010
AACGCAATACGACTCTGGCAGATTCTATATTCTGGACGGCAAAGTTTTGGAAGCCGGTACGCCGGATTACCTACTGCTCAACGACGGTACAGGGAAATTTCAAGTTACAAAATTGGATCAATTCCAAGCCAACGCACCCGACGGCAAAGTAGCGATGGCACGCAACTGGGGGCTAGGTTCAATCTTTGCCGACTTTGATAACGACTATCGGGATGATCTTTACGTTTGCAACGATTTGGAAGGTGCTGACTATTTTTATCGTTCAACTGCCAAAGGCTTTGACGATGTCATTTCCGAGTTGAACTACATGACCTCGGCATTTTCGATGGGAGTCGATGTGGCGGATATCAACAATGACGGACTCTCGGATTTCATCGTGGTTGATATGATGAATTATTCCCTTCCTGAGCGAAAAATGCAGATCCCGCACAGTATGTCCGAACCGGGGCATCCCTCCTCCATCAGCGAGTACAGACGAAACACGCTATTCATCGGCGCGGACGGCTCGGAATTCGACGAGATCGCGCACTACAGCGGACTCGATGCAAGTGACTGGTCGTGGTGCCCAATATTTATGGATGTTGATCTGGACGGTTACCAGGATTTTCTCGTCACAAACGGTTTTAGCTACGATTTAGAAAATCCAGATGTTCAGAAGGATCTAATGAAGCAAAGCATCCAAACAGGCGGCCGCGGAGATTTGGTCGAGAAGAAATTCAAGATCGAACACTCCAAGCTCGATCAAAATATGAGCTTTCGCAACCTGGGTAATCTCACCTTTCGAGACCGGTCCGCCGACTGGGGTTTTGATTTGGAAGGCATCTCTCACGGTGCCTGCCTCGCCGACTTGGACAACGACGGCGACCAGGACGTTGTACTGAATAATTTCTCGCTCTATCTGCCAGACAGACAACTCCTCGGCGAAAGCCTTCCGAGGCTCCAGCAATCAAATCCTGTTTGCTCGATTTACGAAAACCTTACCAGCTCTGACAGAATAAAGGTCCGGGTACGCTCCGAAGCCAAAAACACGCACGGCATCGGAGCCACACTCGTTTTCATTCAGGACTCCGTTAGACAAACGAAACAAATCCGCGCCGGCTCACGATACTGTTCATCGGACAGTCCCGAGGTCACATTCGCGTGGCTTGCGGACAAATCATCGCGCCGACTTGAATACCACTTGGGCAGCAAAGTGGCCTTCATCGAAGATGTGAAACGAAATTCGCTCATCACTTTCAGCGAAAATGAATTGATCCAAGAAACGCCTGTTTTAAAAAAAATTGACACCGCCCTGTTCGAAGAGCAACCGATTCGCTCATCGTTCAGGCACTCCCCGAATCAACTCAATGCCGAACATTTTCAGCCCGGCATTTCGCGAAACCATTTTTTGACTGAACCGATCGTTTCGGCGGCTGGTAACGATCCCGCCGTCGTGAGGATCAGCACCGGAGGTGGCGTGCAGAGCGTCTCGCTCCAAGACAGCCCGACAGCAGTCAACCGCCCTGCCCACCGTTCCCATTGGGACTTGGCCGACTTCGCCCAACTGACCGTCGGCCGGAAACTGATGCGCCTTGAACTGCAACGGCAGTTGGATAAGACTCAGAAGCTGGAAAGCCGATTATTTGTCACGGAAGATGTTTACAGCTCCCGAGCCGCCAATTGGGCGCACCCTTTGCCCGGTAATTTCACCTGCTTGTGCGTTACACAACTTCCCGGCCAAGAAGGAACAGCTACCGTCGCGCTTGGCGGAGGAACACAGCTTGGCCATTACCCGTTTGCCCCCAACACGCTGGTCCTTAGCCTAGACTTGGCCAAACCGAATGAACGGCCAAAGATCCTTCACAAGCTGCCGTTCAAACTCCCCGTTAACGACATGCAATTCGCGGACATGGATGGCCGAATTGGCCAGGAACTGGTCATCGCGCCAGAAGGCGGGGAGATCACGGCCTACCAAATCACCGGAGGAAAAGCCGAGAACATCACCGTCGCTCTAGGCATACAATCCGGAACCGGTAACTGGAACAGTGTTGCATGCTTCGATTTCAGCGGCAATGGACGGAATGACCTGCTCGCTGGCAATTGGGGAGACAACAGTTCCTTGAAACGTTACGTCCACAACCACTACCGGCTGTACTTCCAGAAGAACGATGACCGCACAAGGCTTTATGAGACGTTTCGTCACAACGGGAAAAATGTACTGATGCCCTACTTTACCAAGTTTAAGAAACACAACCCTATCCGTGGATTAATGTACGACACGCACGAAGCGTTCAAACTAGAAGGCGTGGAGGATATTTTTGAAACGCCTCCGATACACTTTGCCATGGACACCCTCCGTACCCGTTTGTTCCTCAATGACAACGGCGCATTCAAACCGTTTCCCTTGCCGGAGGCCGTGCAGTTTGCACCAACATTTGGAATCGCTGTAGAGGACTTCAACCTAGATGGTTCACTAGACATTGCCTTATGCCAGGGTTTCAAAGAATTTTATGGCAACATTGAGCCGCAGATTACCAATAGCCACTTGATCCTCCTTAACTATCTTAACAGCCGCGGTTCATTTGAAGTGTGTCACAATAGCGGCATTGCAGAAAAAAACACATACCCTAGAGTTATTGGTTCTGGTGATTTTGATGGCGACAACCGGCCAGACATAATCATCCCCAACTATGGATCCAGGATTGTTCACTACAAAAATCGCAACCTCAACCGGGGCATCAAGCTAAACATGAAAGGAGATAGCCTAAACTTGATTGGCCTTAAAGCGAGACTGCGCTACCAAGACGGCAACTGGGGACCATTATATGAATACTCACCAAAATACGGCTACCGGAAGGAGGCAGCTAACTACTTTATTTTTGGATCCAATCAGAAGCCTGAAGCTATCGAGATTATCGGACCTGTTGCGCGCTATGAATTACCCATTGAGCTTGGGCAGGACTCATACGCTTTACCCAAACAGTAAAAAGCCGACCAATGATTTTTGAGAATAGGATAGCTACTTTAAGTAGCCGTCATTTATCTTTCAGGTTACAACGAATTCGCAACCAGCTCCGGCATCTCCCACAATCAGGCTAAATCACTAAAAGTATCTACAAATAAAAATGGGCGACCTGCAGCCGCCCATTTAATTTAATATTTTAAAATAGTGATTACTGTATAATTTTCTTCAAATCATCCAGCCTCTTTTGAGCTTTCTTTATCACTCTATCTTTTGAGCTAGTTGCATTTGAATTTAAGCTTTTCTCCAAAGCACGCAATTGAGTTTTTGAATCCCTACTCACCCATTTTTCAGCTGCTTTCTTCTTATTGGCGTCCTGGATGTTAGCTACTGCTTGACTAAGCTTATCAGTTATTTCCTTTGTATCTTTAATGAGCTTATTAATAGCTTCATCTTGCGGTGATGTTGATGCAACTACTTGAGCACCCGCATTTGCTGATGGCTTAACATTAGATCTTGCACCCGGTTTTCTACGGACAGATGCTTTAGCCCGCCTACCTGTATTAGTTCTTGCTACACGCTTAGTAGTTTGCGCTCGATTTGATGCAGCTCCACTTGGACTTGAACCACCTTTGAGATCGCTAGTCAGAGCGCCTGCTCTAGAACCAGATTTTTTGACTGTTCTAGCCGCATTGCGCCCAGTAGGTCTCGTTGCACGCCCACCTGGTCTTGTTGCACGACTGCCAGGCCTCTTGGCTGTTGCTGTCCTGTTATTTGCTGTTTGCCCTGACCCAGGTCTTTTAGCAATTTGAGGTCGGGTGTTAGGTCTTTTTACAGCAGATGGCCTGCCTGGACTTGAACCACCCTTGAGACCGGCATCCAGAGCGCTTGCTCTAGAATTCCTAGCGGGTGAATCCTGAACAACTGGACTGAATTCTTTTACGGTTAAAAACCCATCCTTATTCTTGTCTAATTTCTTATCTCCGATTTGCTTTAGAACCTCTAATGCCATTTCTATTTCTTGAAATGATAATTTACCATCTTCGTTGCCATCCAAAGCTTGCAATAGGTGTACCGCCCTTGAAGGCTTTTTGACAATGGTAGGACCACTTGGACGTTCACTTCCTGGTTTTGCTACACCTGGTTTATTTGGCGTTGGAGGTTTATTTGCTTTTGGGGGTTTTGGCTGCGCCATTCCAGCTGAACCAAAAGCAAAGCAAATAGCTGTAATTAATGTTATTTTCATTTTCATTTCCATTTAAGCAGCACCTAAATGTATGTTCAGATGCAATTTAGTAAAACTAATATCCTCATTAGCTGTGGCGCTTGTCAATATATATTGTTATTTGTTTTTTTTATAATTGTATGCGTGCCCAATGAACTACGGTCCGCTATTATCAGTATTGCTTCTTATGATACTTATATTTTCTATATTATATGTTTTATCATTTGATCTTACTATTGATACATTTACGGTCAATTGCTCATTATCTTTTTGCGCCTCAACTAACATATCATATAAATAAATATTATTTTGTGTTATTTGATATATGGAAACAATGTTGTTAACTCTTAGAGAATAGTCTTCAGTTAAGGTTGCCGTTACTTTTTCTATTATACCTGATCCTAAATCACTTTTTTGATCAATTAATATAAGTTCTTTTTCAGTAGGAATATCCTGATTGGGTTCAATACCAGTGTTGTTGTTATCTTTTCTTAAATCTAGTTTAAGTATTTTATAACTTCCATCTTTATTTTTTAATAATTGTCCGTATGCATTCTGTTGGTCTTTTTTGTCTGTTGTATACGTTAAATTTATATAAGCATATGAATTCTCTAAAGTAGTTATATAACCTGCATCTGTTATTTCACTCAATTGAATATTTTCTTTATCGATTTTATTTATTATCAACCGCGCCATTTGATTTGCAATTGTTGATTCAGTATCAATATTCCCTACAATCTCCAAATATTTTAATTTTTCATTCAAATTTTGGTCCATTTCGAAATATGAATTTACATTGGCCCTATCTCCATCTTTTTTATTGTAGATAGCCCTTGCTAAATATCCCATATTCTGACTTGAGGTTTCTATTTTTTGTAGATGGATTAAATTAACATTATCATTGAATTCTTCATTGAGTGCATCAAGTAAGTGTAACTTTAAACTCTTCGACAATTCAGTATCGGTATTTATATCTTCCGCGGACGATATCGGTCCTATCTTATTGTACAAATAATAAGGGTCTAGCGGGTTATTTGACATTGTTGGATCAATTCCATCCTGGCCGTTATTTTGTGAATTTCCCCCATCCGTACCAGAACTTAGACTACCGTCATCATCTAATGTATCGGTATAAACAATGCGGTAAAATAAGATATTTGCTGGGTCTTCAGTAACTGCGGGACTATACAAAACTGCTCCTCTCTCTAATTTTAAAATAGCTTTATTTGTCCATTTTTTGAGATCACTTGATTCTTGAAGATTTACTTTTTCTCCTTCAGAGCCTTCTATTAATATTGATGCCGTTTCATTATTAAAAATCTTTATTGTTAATTTCTCATATTCACTATTTCCTGAGTCGTGATCATTTTGCTGCGAGTAACATGGTTCGTTAATACCTAATATAAATAGTACTGGCGTCAGGTAATAATAAATTCTAAAAATCAATTTGTATTCTATCATATCTAATTACCTATTTGTTTATTTGATAGGAATAATTGTACTTGTTTCCTACAATGCTTATTAACTTCTTCTCTTCACGATATTGCAGTTCAATAGTCTTAGGTATTTCTTCATACCCAAAATAGAATACCGGCCTTGATGATATTCTGTATTGCGCACGGGGTATATATGTATTAAGAGGCCCAAGCGTATCATCCTTATACCTCAACCGAGCCTTCACCCCATAAAGATCTATGTCATTTCCAATTAGTGTCAACTTTATAGCATTTTTATTTGTCTTATTTTTATATGTACGATATATCTTCCCATAATCCCCTAATATAATATCAGGCTTGTTATCATCATTGATATCATGAATAAGAAAATTTCGAGCGCTAAAAATATCACGGCTTATCCCCAATGATTCCCCAGGTAATACTTTATATCCCCGACTCTTATCTTGAATCATGAACAACCCCGCACTGTTATATGATGATTCATCTTCATTTTCATTAGCCGGAAAACCCTGACTTAGGTAAATATCCATTTTCCCATCCAAATTAAAATCAGTAATAGCTGCGCCATAAATCGAATTATAATTTAATTCCGCCCTGTAGCTTTCTTGTATTTTATAACCATTAGCTTTTTGAGATAATAAAATAATTGATCTTGTTGTATCTAATTGCCTACGTGTGAGCTTTTTACCAAATACTTCATTAGCAGTGACTTTTAAAAATTCTTCATTGTTTTTATAATTATCTGCTAAGCTTGGGTTTACCAATTTAAACTCTTCTAGATTATAGTTCAGTTCAAACTCATCTTTCTTTCGAAATGCTTCATAATAAACTGGTTCCCTGAGGCTAGAGTCATATAACAGACAATAGTCTTTCTTAAGATATTTCTTTAGCCTACTATTTTCCGAAGCATTCCCGAGTATATAATCCTTTATTCCATCTCCATTTAAATCACCTGAAGTTATAGAATTCCATAGTCCTATTTCAGGCAAATCTAGGTACTGATTTGTAATATTTATAAATTTGTTATCTTTTTCCTCGTAAACTTTTATTTTTGAATACTCACATGCTAAAAATATATGAAATGTTCTTCCAGCATCATTACTGATGATATGTAAATCATTAACAATTTTTCTGCGTTCCAATATTCTGGAATTTGACATATTAAATTTATTTTTACCGAAATCGTAACCAATAAGTAATGTGTCATATCCATTGGGATATTGGTTTAGGATCGGGCCTCCGCCCAAAATAATATCTATTTTGTCTCTTTTTGCATTCGAAGGCTTCCAATTGAAACATTTGTAAAATCCATTTATCTGTACTCCATCTAATATTTTATATTTTTCGGTTTTAGGATCGTATGTACTTAAATTAATATAGCAATAAAATACACCGCCATCACTCAGTATGTTTCTTAATTCGTAAATATAATATTTATTATTATGCTTTAGTGTAAAAAAATCATATAATCTGCCTAATTGTTCACCACTTTTAGACTTCTTGCTCTCGCTGTATTCTATACTGTTTTCCGCGTTATATAATATATTAGGCAATGTATTCCATTCCGCATCATATATTGCCATTACTGGCTCATTAAAATAAATATCTTTATTAGCAAAAGAGCGATCAATTAAATTAGGCGTATTTAGAGGATCATGCGCAATGGCTCCACCCACAACCTCTTCAAATAATTCCTCAGTGATATTTTTCTTTTTTCTAACATAATTCTTAAAATCTTTATCCTCTAACTCATAATATACGTTTCCTTTAATATTTTTTAATGTTGCCCTCAAGCCATTTAAATACACATTTAGTTCATTAATTTTAAACTTTCTGTCGTATGAAAATGTCACTGCTGGTTGATCCGATGAACAGTACCTTGATCCTGCTCTTATCTGTTTGGTTTGTATTACATCACCCTGCTTGTATGTAACAATTGCGCCTATACCCTTGTTATTCTTGGTGTCCAAATCTAATCCCACTCTGATTCTTGGTTTACTTGTTTTATTTTCATATATTCGCGCAATAGGATCTGAGTAATAAGTTACATCATCTGATTTAGATTCCCTATTTGAGTACAATGAAAAATTATTAAGAATCAAGTCTTCATCACCATCATTATCCAAATCTGCTAGGCAAGCTCCATGAGTTATTCCCTTAAACAAAAAACCCCAATCTTTTGCTTTATCTGTAAATGTAAGATCTCTGTTATTTTTAAATACATAATTTGCCTCATTACGAACTAACCTTTTATCAAAATTATCTTCTGTAAGCTTGAACGGAATAGCCCCATTAGACGCAACCCACTCATTTAGAAGTTTATATATATCAATATTTTCAATATCGAAAGCAAATCCGTTTGTAACAATTAAATCCTGATAACCATCTAAATCCACATCCATAAATATCGGAACCCAAGACCAATCACTTGACTCAATTCCTGAATAATAAGCTATTTCATCAAACTCAGCATATTCATTACCAATAAAAAGCATATTTCGATTGTTTTGGTAGCTTATAAATGGTTTTTTTTGGTTTAATTGCAGGTAGGGATAACGGTGCATTTGCTTTCTCCGTTCTGACAAATTATTATTCAACATGTCGCAAATAAAAACATCCGACTTTTGATCATTATTTATATCTGCAACATCTATTCCCATTGAGAACATTGGTGAGTTTTTTTTAACCAACATACTACCATCCCTAAATCTGGTCCCGTCACTTACAATGAAATAATCACTTTCCTCCAAATCGTTGCACACATAAAGATCATCCAAATAATCATTATTTATGTCAGCAAAGATACTACCAAGCCCCCAATTCTTTCTTGGTATATTTTTGAAATATTCCACACCTAATACTTGGCTAGATTCCCTTAATATTAAACGGTTTCCATTTTCATTAATTATAAAATAGTCAGGCACACCACTTTCAAGAATTCTACCTGTACTATTTATATAAAATCTGTCGGAATCATACTCTTTTCCTGTTAATTTATGCTTGGCACCGCTTATAACCCTTTTCCCGTTCTCAAACTTAAAACTAAACTTAATATTTTTTCTATCCATACCGAACATTTGATAGCGAAAAGAATTCGATCTATAAGTAGAAATATACATATCCAGATCACCATCCTGATTCAAATCGGTTACAGATACCCCATAGATTGCGCAATTATCTGGTATTTCCTTGTCTAATTTTAATTCCTTAAATTGACCATTATTTTGATTAATAAAAACCAACAGCCCCTTAGAAATTGTACCAACCACCAGATCCATTTTTGCATCACCATTAATATCAATAAATCCAGTAGCAGTACATTTGAAGCCTTCACACTTTAATAAATCGCTGGTTACATCCTTAAATTTGAAATTGCCTAAATTACGATACAATTTATTATTATTTTCTATTCCGGCAAAGTACAAGTCCACTAAACCATCCCCATCATAATCACCCGCGCAAACACCAGAGCCATTTAATAAAGTTTGATAAACTGAAGAAGCAGATAATGATATAAGGTTTTTAAAATCGACATTACTTATACTGCTAGGTATTAATTTGAACCCTACTTCCCCATCATCTACTATTAAATTTCTTTTTTCTATTGAGAAAACTTTATTGGCAAATAGTAGAACGAATGCCAGGAATACAATTGTCTTAAATTGTTTAAATTCCATCAAGATATAAGAGTAAATCGTTGTAATCCTTGCTTAAAATGCAAGTGATTAAGAATAATAAGCGCCCTGGTTTTTATCAGGTTTTAATCATTTTTAATCAGTCTAAAGAACTGATTTTCGGAAACAGCGTTCACCCAATAAATATAACTGACACCGTCGAAATCTAATTCATCTATTGAGATATTTATCCAATTATCATTCACAGTATTTGATGATTGCAGCACATAATCACTACCACCTTGACCGCCTGGCCATTCAACATAGTACCAATTCAAAAATTCGACGTCTATTTCAAGATTCGCCTTTTTTTGATATTCAACATAGCTGCTTATATTTAGTTCCGGCACATCGCCAATGTGCTGACCTTTATATTCTATTTGGGCTATAAAGTTATCACTATCAACAACTTCAGCACCCTCAGGGATAACTATATTATAGTCAAGATAACCACTGGTATTACCAAAATAATCAGTAACAACAATCTCAAGTAAATAATTACCTACTATGGCCTGGTTGTACTGAAGATAAATATCATCAATACCAAAGTCCGTTATCTTAATGAAATTTTCTTCATAATAATACTCAGTGTATATCCATTCATTAATTGTTTCATTATATGACTCAGCATAATAAACAGGCCATAATTTCCCGCCTGGTTCAAGCTCAAACGACGATGATGCTGGCGTAGCGGATACCGCTTCGCCATTTGGAACCTCCTGTCCTGAATCCTCTAAAATTGTGTGAATCCTTCCTATCCCTGATTCATCAAACTCAGTAAATAGAAATATTTTAATCAACTCGTCAGAATCTGGTGGTTGATAATTCGCAAAGCTAATCATTTGGTGACTATCACGATTCGTATACCATGCCCCTAAATCATACCAATATTCATTATCATCACCTCCACCTTTAATCATTGGGTTTGTTCCCGGCCAATTGAGCTGGTATTCACCTTCTTTTTCGACCCTAAACACCCCGACTTCGCCTATATAATCATAATTTAACCCATCTTGGCCGCTTGGCAAAATTAAGGTTGCACTTAACTCGTAGGTGTCTTCTCCCCTAACAATAAGGTCCAGTACTGCTGGATCAGCCACTGTCACACTTAAATATTCTTTATCTTCATCCTCAACACGATTCAAATTTGCAGCTCTAGAGGTCTCACCAAAAACTTCCACGATGGGACCTACTGTATCCCTTTGACTCATTAATCCAAACTCACTAAGAAACAATCTCCAATCAGATCCAACATCATTAGTGAAATTAATTTCGTCATATAATTTCTCATATCTTTTTGTCCAATCATTTATATTATGCGGATAAGCAATAGATATTCCTGATGCACTGTTTCTTTCTGAGCCAACAGCCTTAGCTATAACCATTTCATTTATTTTATCAACCAAATCTAATGCAGCAATTTTTAGTTCCCCGCTGCTGGAATCAGCGATATTTTTTGAAAAATAACCTAAATCAATGAAATGAGTGGGAGATTTGGCATTCGATCGCCCAGGAATCGAATAATGAATAGATTCAGCTCTTATTCTTGGGATATCGGTACTATCAATTCTAATCTGCTCATTTAGCAATTGTGCAAACAGTTGGAATGAACCAATAAATTTATCATACTTCTTCATATTAAATGCAGCATGAACCCTATGGGTATCATCCATTGATTGACCTTGATGATGTTTATCCCAGTGCTGAACCTCATTTTCAGCTAATTGAAGGATATCAGCTTCAGGATTAGATTTAATATAGTTTAGCGTATGATTATAATCCCAACCGTCCCCATAATCTAATTCTGCACAACCAAAATAAACATCACACAAATCCCTAAAATCAACTAATACTTCAATAGCACCCATTAGACATGTGTCAAAACCAATAAAATCGAATTTACTACGATCATTATCTTCCAATGAATTTAAAAGCACTTCTCGTATTTGCGCACTAGTTAGTCCTTTGCCATGCTTAAGAGTACCATTTTGCGTATCACCACCGTAGCCGACAAATTGGGCTCCATGATTCCACAACACTAATCCATATCTATCAGCAGGATATTCCCTGAAGGACCAATTAATGAAGTCTTCCAATTGCTTAGGATCATCCATCCCTAAATCTTCTGGGTGTTTTTCAATTATTTTTGAATTAAAAGTTTTAAACTTATTATCGGTGTCTTCCCCAATAAGTAGCCGTGTAACGCCATCAAAGTCCTTCGGATTAACTTTTTGCTTAAGTTTCCACAGCTTTGTTCTTCGATCTTTGGTATTGATATCGACCTGTGCAACGATATTAAAACCATCCCCACTGCCTGCCTGCTCCATTTCAAGTAAATCCTCCATCAGTGCCGATGTAAGATTGTGATCTGCATGGCCATACACCATTATTGTCCATGAATTAGGTTTGGATTTTAATTCCACACTTAAGGCAACCTTGTTACTTATGATACGGCTTGACTGGTTAAATATCTCTACGTGATATATTCCACTATCCGAGTTGTCTAAATCATTTAGGATTAGCTTGCTGTTTATTTCAGATTCGATCGATTTTTCGTCTTTATACCACTGGTAACTGAGTGGAGCAGCACCCTCAGCATCTACACTGAAAGTAAAACTTTCCCCTTCGAGTACATCACCGCCCAGTGGGTGCTTAATTATGCGAACAGGCTCTAGAACAGATAATTGCATTTCGGCTGATTCTACACTACCGGCTTCATTTTCAACCCTAACTTTATACAGTCCACCATCTAATAGCTTTGTTTCATCAAATACCAACCTAGCGCTATTTTCGCCTTCTACCAATACGCCAGACTTAAACCATTCAAATTCAAGTGGACCCGTCCCGGAAGCCTCCACTTCTAAAACTGCCTCAGCACCCAGCTGAACAACCATTGACTCTGTAATTTTCAAAATTTCAGGCTTTAGAATCACAATTAAATTAATAGGTTTGCTTTTCAAGCTACCCCCTAAATTAGTTACAATTACACTGTATTTTCCGGCTGCCGAAAAATCGGCAGAATCCAATGTTAACGATGAGTTTTTTTCAGACGCAATAGGCACATCATCCTTAAGCCACTGATAGTAAACAGGTTCAACTCCACTTGCATCCACGCTTAAGGTAATTGAATCACCCAATATCACTATTTCTTGGTCTTTATTAATCGCATTTATGACCGGAGGTGACTCCAATACGATTAAATCAATATCATCCAAAATTTCAAATGTATCATTTATGAAGAAAAGTACCTGATACTCACCAGGAGCAAAGTCAGCCAAAAATGAGATTCTTCCATTACTCAAAATCTGATTTGAATCGTTGAGATATTTCCAGGCGATTGGGGCGGATGAACCAGGAATGACATCTTTTTTGTAAATCCCTATCCAATCTGACTTCTTTTTGGGTCCATTACTAAAAACAACGTCAAATGTTGAACCATATTTTATAATATTGTTTTCAATGGCGATTTCTGGATCCTTTTCATTACCAATGATACGCGCAGAGAAATTATACTTATCCTGCGAATCACCCACCGTTTGCCATGTTGATTTACCACCTTTAACCAGCTTGTTCCACAAATGCGCTTCATTTGAGCCAGTACTCGGCTTTTCATTTAATAATAATCCAACCTTTTCAATTGTACTTAAACCGGCAAATTCAGCAGACCAGGTAATTGATTGAGAACCTGCAGGAACAGTAAAATCTAATCCGGTAAAAGAAACCATCTGATAACCGCCAATTAATTTAAAAGGATTGCTTTCAAAAAGAACAGTCCCTGGCTGATTAGGTCCATTTTCGACCGTGGGACTGTTATCATTCAAGTAAACTCTGAATATGCAGCGCTGGCTTGAGTTGAATGGATTCAATGCCGCAAAATACTCAAACTGTATTTTATTAATGACAGTGGATTTTCTGTCAGAAATTTTAATGCCTATCTGATCACCCACTTCTAAATTGGAAAAATAAAGGTCACCTTTTTCCCCACGATCATTATTGTATACAATATCTTCGTTGCCAATTAATTGAATATCCCCCCTCGGATCACCATCAACTGCCTCAAATGTAAATTCTTGCGTAGTGATTGTTTCGGCGTAGGAGCCGACACTTGAAACGCAAACCAGTAAAAAATTTAAGTAAAATTTTAAATAATTTTTGATCATTACCTTTATCCTTATTCTATTGCTTGCACTCTGTAGAACAATTTTTGCTCTTGAATTTTATCATCCAAAGTCATCAACCCCGTCCTATAAACCTCATCACCCGACTCATCCTTTACAGTGTTAACCACTCCACTGTTTCTCCAGTTGACCAG
>MDSY01033836.1_pt1 | contig 13602 bp, 11 predicted proteins | sample 811131 | NCBI WGS metagenome assembly MDSY01 (sample SAMN05326643, study PRJNA326480) | marine metagenome | isolation source: seawater | place: Atlantic Ocean: South West | collected 2010
ATATATTATAATGGAATTACCCGGACAAATTTTTGTAAAAACTATGAATGGAAAAACGATAACATTAAATGAGGTGGAATCAACAGATACAATTTTAGATATTAAAAAAAAATATTTAAATAAAGACAAAATAAATGATGATCCAGATAATTTTAAATTTATGTTTCCTCCTGGAAGAGTAAAAGGAGATGATAAAACAATGGATGAAATAGGTGTTAAAAAAGAATCTACTCTGTATGTTGTCTATAAAATGGGACCACCAAAAGAAAAAAACTTTCCTGAAAAAGGAATAACCGGTGAACTTTCTAATGATACAATAAGCGATATGATTATGAGAGTTATAGATGCGGATAATGACGAAAAATCAGTGGTAGTATTACCAGGTAGCGTGATTGGTTCTGATAGAAAATTATTAGAACAATGGGTGACATCGGAATCCAAATATTATGATAAACATGATGTATTCAAACAACAACTACCCTTACCAATACTACAAGATGCTTATGCTAGTAATAAAAATGTCCATATTTTTTTAATAGATCCGGAGTTTAATATTACGAATAATAGCATGAATGATGTACGGACTATTTTTGATTCTGTCAAAGATAATAATGGAGTAATTTTTTCAGATGAAAGTTTAAATGAAATTGATGAAAAAATGGGTTTTTATATAGAAGAAATTTATGATATTTTTAAAGAAATAAATCTAAAAAATATTGAAGATTTTGAAGAAAAAGAATTATATGTATATTTATACATCTTACCATTTACTATAAGGACAAATGAATTAAATGAACTAGGGGAATTATTAAATGATATAGACAATTACATATATCTTAAACCAGATCCACATCAAGATTTAACAATTGACAATTTTAGAACAAACGGTACTATTACCAAAGGATTAAAAGAGTGGCATTCTAGTAATATGAGTGGAGGGGGTAAGTCCCCAAATCATTATACTGCGGGTCTATCTAGAAAAGATAAGAAAAAACAACAGAAAAATCTTAAAAAATCAAGTAAAGATTATGAAAAGGGTAAATATACATCTAGACCCAAATTAAAAAGTTTTAAATCTAAAAAGAGTAATTGGACATCTAAGTTTGAGAAAAAATATGGTAAGGATGTTAAAAAATATAAACAAATTTCAAAAGCGACGGGTATTCCGAAGCCCGCATTAAAAGCAGTTGTGAAAAAGGGTATGGGTGCATACTATAGTTCTGGATCAAGACCAAATCAAACCGCTGAATCATGGGGAAAAGCAAGAATGTATTCCTATATTATGGGTGGACCAACCAGAAAGGTTGACAAGCATATCACTGAGAAGTATAAAGTTAAATTTTCATAGATTTAACTTATTAAATGAATATTAATAGTAAAATGATTGTCAAAATTATCACAAATAGAAAGTAACTGTCATTATAGATTTCATTGTCTTCTAATTCTTTTATCATATAATCTTTCACAAGTTTATAGTCTTGTGAAGCATAGTATCCCCTAACACCAACACCAGAAATTACAGCAACCCTATTAAATCCTCGGGCCCGCGATATATCTTCCGCTACTTTCATCATTTTTTTCCCAAAACCCATGTGTTGGACACTACCTTCCTTAGATGAATGACCTACAATACTACCATATACATGAAGTTCCCTTATAAATGAACAATCCTCAAGTTCCTTGTATATAATATCATTATTATTATCATTAATCCTTAATCTTAAAAATCCATATAGTATCCTCTTGTCGGGACTTTCATAACTTATAAAATATTCTGTAGATTCCACACCATTATATTCTCGTATAACTAGTTCCGCTTTTTCAATATCACCTGGATTTCTTCCAACTTCTCTTGATCGGATATCATTTGAAATGATATCTTTTCTATCTATAAGTTTTTGATGTAAGTTTACATCTTTATTTCCACCAATAATATTCATATTCGGGATATCTCGGATAATTCTATTTATTCTGATCCAAGGAAATACATTCTTTTTTATGAACACCAATACTTCAATAAGGTCTTCTTTGTTTTCGGAATATGGTTTATATGTTCCATTCTCATACCATTCTTTTATCTTTGTCCAATCTACTACTGAACATGGATAAATCTTTAATTGATCTGCTTGTAATTCAGGATGTAGTAAGTCATATTTAATGTAGTTTTTATGAATCTCCTTAATACTTTTAATACCAAATATCTTTCCAAACATTGCTAGATCCCTTTCCTTTGAACTACCAGGAAGGTCAGGCATAAGATGCCAATCTACTTTGCCACCATTTTTCTTCCAAACATCATTACCTCTAATAATTTGATTTAAATTGCAACCACGGTCAATATATTCAAGAACTTCATCATCAATATGTTGAACACCTATCTGTAACCTCGTTACATTAAATCCCCTCATTCTCCTTATCTGTCGGGGTATTAGATATTCAGGTCGCGTTTCAAGAGTAAGACCAATTATTCTTTTTTTTGATGTTTCGGCTATCTTTATTTCTTCTTCTAGGGTTAGTTTATCACGCGGTGTGTCATCTACTGTATTTCCAGCATAATATATATCCCTTATAAATGATTCTTGATATTGTTGGGGATAATTATCCCAGGTTCCACCCAATACTAACATTTCAATTTTATCTACAATATGTCCGCAATTTGTTAGAGCATTAGATCTGTCGTATATCTGTAAAACAGCATCAAAACCATTGCGATTTGCCCTTAGAACTGCTGGTTCAGTTGAAAGGTAACTACGCGGTTGTTCACCCTTAACACCAATGATAGTATCACCTACTGAAAAATCTGGAAGAGCACCTTTTAATTCTACCCTAAAAGTATTTTCTGAGAAAAGATCACAATGATTTACCTTATATTGATTATCATTATAGATTATATATGTAAGGAGTCTGATAACTTTTAAATCATCTGATGAAGAAACCATAAATTTACAATTATCATCAATCCTTTCTATTTTTAGTGTTAATTTTACACTTGGTTCATTTGGACAATAAGCACAATCATGACGACAACTAAATTCTTGAATAACCATATCCCCATTCTCATCTATAAAACTGGGATTCGGGGAGGTCAAAATAGTAATTACACTTACACCTGAAGAAGATCTAACTTTTTTCTTTAAGGAATATTGAAGGAAACTGGTGTTTTCTTTTATCTCTCCATTTTTTAAAAGTTTAAAATATAATTTATTTAGAGTCGGTTTATTTGGACACATTTTATATTTTTTTTTTAGAATATCATAGTTCTTTACATAGTCATTATTTGAATTGAATTCATATTTGAAAAGTTCATTCGCAAACTTTTTAAGTTTTTCATCTTTGATAATATTTTCTATATCGTCCATGTTTAATGTGTAACAATTATTCTTTTTAATTTAAAAATAAAATATATCAAATTTATATATATAATGGGTTCTTCTAATTCAACAACAATGGAAAGTAAATCAACAACAAACGTTACAAATAATTTTATGCAAAGTATGAATACAGATGTTAAAAATTCCAATTCCGCAGAACTTGATATGACACAGACCCTTACCTTTAAAGCGCCGTTTGCTTCAATGAAAGATTGTAACCTTACAATAGAACAAAATCAAAAAGGAACATTGAGAGCAACCATGGATGCGATGGCTAACCTAACAGAAGAGCAAAGTGTAAACTTAGCAGCAGAAATTTCAAATGCTCAAGAATCAGCATTAGAACAATCAAATTCAGGTCTTTCAGTAACTCCAAGTGACAATGAAGCAACTGTAAAACAAGAAATTGTGAATAATGTAACAAATAACCTGAGTATGGCAATTAACAAAACCTTTGAGAATATGAATTATGCTACGGGAAGTCAAGTCCAAGACGCTACAATAGACCTATATGGAATGCAATGCGAAGGTTCAAATATTTTAATTAATCAAAATCAGGCACTTGAAGTCGTCGCTGAAAATTTAGCAGAAACTATTGGAGATAGTGTACAAAGTGGTGAAGCAGTTACAACAGTAAAGAATGAACAAACTGCGAAAGTAAAACAGAGTAATACTGGTGTTGGGGCATCCGGTAGCGGTGGATCTAGTAGTTCTATTATATCAGTTATTGTTTTAGGGTTGGGTGCTGCTGTTGCCTCTGGCGCAATACCCATGCCAGAAGGTGGTGGATTTAAAAGAGGGGGTAGTGAACCCCTTCCAGTTGCTAGTGAGGGTATGAATAAAGGGGTGTTAATAGGAATCTTAGTTGTTGGTTTTGCTGTGTTAGCGTTGATTTCTTTCTTGATATACTATTATACTCCTGAATATCCATGTCCTGGAGAAGAGGATTGTAACAAAGCATGGGATGAGATTAAAGCAGCTAAGCCCAGGGTTCCTTCTGATTTATTACGTAAGTACCATAATTGCCGAATTAGACATCGTGCTAGAGGTATTAAACCGGAAATGTTCAGACCACATTGTGAATCATACTGTGCTCATGCTACCAGAGAATCAACTACACCGGGTTTACCATCTAATCCGTTAACATGGTTATTTTGTCTGGGTGATGTAGGTAACGATGAAGAAGAAGAAGAAGAAGAAGAAGAAGAAGAAGAAGAAGAAGAACAAGAAGAAACAAGTGAGGACGAACCAGAAACATTTGTCAATTATAAAACTAAACCATTACCCGAAGGTTATGGAAATTATTATTAAAATAATATTATATATATATATAATGCCTGACCCAAATTATAAGACGTGTTCAACTGTATTTCAAAGGCAGACGTTAGATACTGGACAGGGACGTATATTTGTACCATCTAGTTTTGGAGGGGGCGACGATAATAGATCAAATGACAGCTGTGGGGACGTCCTCGCCCACGATTGTCCAACTGGATATAAATCACTCTATAGTTCACATAGTCCTAGAAAAGGGTATGTGAATGATACTGTTAGGCTCAGTGGGACTGATTTAAACCGTCATAAATGCTGGGAAGGAGGACATTACCATGGAACAGGAGGACAAGCACCTTGGGGGACTAATCATGGTCTTAATCATACATATGCTTCAAATTCAGTGGACAGTGGTTGGGGGGACGAGGATAATTTTGGTAGGCCTTGTTTTAAAGATACATCGGGATGGACTAGGACAAATCCAGTAAATGGTAATAAAAGTGGTGTAAATACTGAAGATAATATTAATGCTTGTTGTGGTTTTAAAGATAGTGTTAGAGGGAATGTAAAAGAACAATACTGTAATCCGAATTATTGTTTTAAGAGAAACAGTGAAAAATATTCTATATCAAATCCAGATCAAATAACAAAAAGTTGTTCTGATCATTTAGTAAAACAGTGTGAGAACTGGAGTTTTGTGGATGACCTTATCGGTTTTGAAGATGATAGATGTTCGGATCCAATTGGACAAATATCAAAAGATACTGGAAAACACAGAGATAATTTGAGTGACCACTATCTTGATAAAGAAGTTAATTACCCTGCATCAATTCAAAGATCAGAATATTCAAAAATAGGCGATGATTTGTGTATGACTGATGATTTTTTGAATGCCGGAAGTAAAAATGCTATTAAAATCAAGAAAAATGAAAAATGTTTACAATGGTGTAAAGATAATAGTGATTTATGTGCTGGGAAGATGACAGAAGTTTGTCAGGCAGTATACGATAGAGTTAAAAAATTCCCAGATGTGTTTACAAATGATCTAAAAAAATATGAAGGTATATGTGCCTGTAACTGGCCACAAGAATTTTATGATAATATAATAAACTATTATATAAAAACATATAATGTTACAGCTGGGGAGGTAGGTACAAGGAGGAAATGTTTATTTAAACCATGTGGTTCTTCAAATATTAAACACGTTGACAAGAACGCTTCTGATGATACTTGTCTTCCAACAAATTTTACATCATGTATTCAAAATTTAAATATAGATTTCACAGGTTCAAAAATAGAAGGTGAAGTCAATGTTGATGCCGGTCAGTCACAATCATGCGGGACATTCGCCGATTCGGGTGCTGGTGCTGGTGCTGGTGGGGGGGATTCTGGAGACGGTCCAGGGGAAACCAGCGAAGTATCTAATCCTGGAGGGGGAGATACTACTTTCATTGTGGTTATGGTAGTAATTGTATTATTGATCATTGCTTTAATTGCGGGTGGAGTTATTATTATAAAGAAATAAAAGTATTGTTCGGATATAAAATATATTTATATTATATAACTATAATATAATGACCGGTGGTTTAATGCAACTGGTGGCTTATGGAGCACAAGATACATATTTAACAGGAAATCCACAGATAACTTTTTTTAAAATAGTTTATAGAAGGCATACAAATTTTTCAATGGAAACTATAAGACAAACCATAGATGGAGATACTCACGCAGACACCACAAAAGAAAATAAAGGAAGTGTTATTATTTCTAGAAATGGTGATTTATTAAGTAAGATATATGTAACATCCAGTACAGTTGGAATTACAGATGGATCTGATTTAGTAAAAGATGTATCAATTGATATTGGTGGTCAAGAGATTGATAAACAAACCAAAGAGTGGTTTCAAATATGGAATGAATTAACCATACCAGAAGATAAAAGGCTAGGATACAAAAATATGATTGGTTGTTTTAATCATGGTTTAACGGAACCAGGTGGTAATGCCCTTCCACCATTTTCATCAGGAACAGTTGGTGTTAATCATATTCAAATACCACTACTGTTTTGGTTCTGCCGTAATCCCGGTTTAGCATTACCATTAATAGCATTACAATACCATGAAGTACAAGTAAATTTCACATATGGAACATCTATGGGAATAAATGCAGAATTAAATGTTGAATGTGATTATTTTTATTTAGATACAGATGAACGAAGGCGATTCTCACAAGCGTCACATGAATATTTAATAGAACAAATTCAAGTACAAAGACTAAATGATGTTAGTGATCAGAAATTAAGTTTTAATCATCCTGTTAAAGAATTAATTTGGACATCATCCACAAACTATATTGATGCTAGTTTAAGTTTAAATGGTCATGAAAGGTTTGAGAAACAGAAAATGGAATATTTTCAATTAAGACAACCATATGATTACCATACAGCGATACCAGGATATAATATACCAATTACTGATAAAACAGAATTATTAATGACCCCTATAGATACTGGCATATCTAAGCACAATTCTGAAGGAACTATTATAAATGATGTTAATAACTCAAAAATCGTGAAGTTAGATCCAGCTTTTTTATCTTTAGGAACTACAAACACAGTAATGTTTAATAAATTTAAAGTAGGGGATTACATATCTATCATAATATCTTCGTATTGTTCTGGAGATGGAGATCCAGATACCGGTCCGACGGCAAGGAGGCAGGGTGATAATCTACACCCCGGTGAAGGAGCTGCCGGAGGGAATTTGGGTGATATAGAATATGATGTAACATCCTCAAAAACATCTTTTCATAGAGTAACAGCGATTGATTCTTCCCTTAAAACAGTTACTTTTTCTCCAAATGTGACAGCGAGAAATGGTAGTAATAATCTTATCAACAGTTTAACAGCATCTTCTGAATTAGGAGACCACCTTTATGTTTATATCTTAGGAAGAATACAACAAAAAGAATCAAGATGTTCAAAATTAATTAAAAATATTAATGTATATTCTTTTTCATTGAGACCAGAAGACCATCAACCGAGTGGAACTTGTAATTTTTCAAGAATAGACACCGCCAGATTAATAACGGGCACTAATTTATCATCAAATGATAACATTTATGCGGTAAATTATAATATTCTACGAATAATGTCAGGTATGGGTGGTGTCGCATACTCAAATTAAATTTGACATTTACCTTTTAAATTGCTAAAAAAACAATATGGGAGTATATACCAACCTTTTCCTTTCTTTCTTCTATATCTTTCTCTTAGTCCTTTACTTTCACGATGAAAATGAAGAAAATAGTATGTTTTACGCACTATTAAATCTATCCTATATTATTGAAGCATTTACTTAAAATACCGCGTAAATACATCTTACATCCGATAATACTTTTTCATATTTTGCTTTTGCTTCTTCTTTTTGTTCACCTTTTCCATAGTATTCATTTATATTTCTAAAACCCGAGTTCATTTGTATCCAAAACTCTATATCTACTAATAGAGAGATATCTTGAATCAACCATACATTACATTTATGATAATATTTTTGTTTCTCATCATATTTTACATCGTTTAATATTTTTTCTAAGATATCATCAGGTAAATCTACGATATTTATATTATCTCTTTTATTTATTTTTGTATTCTGTAATATTGGATTATGTATAACTACTCGTTTTTTAATACGTTTATTATCAAGATTACAACATGCTCTTCTTTTTTGTTTATGTATATCGTTAATCGTCCTTATATTTAACATATTTTTATCATCCTTTGTAACAATCAAATTTATTTTCTAATAAATATTAAAATGAATACCGATTATTCTACACAAACAATTTCTAGTGATGGATTACGCTATCCTCAAACCACCGGAGATACTGATTCAATGAAGAATAAAAAATTTATAGATAAAATAAGAAAGACGATTTTATCATCTGATGAATTATTAAAAGTAGATATTTCTAAACATCAAAAAAAAAATAACCTGAAAAAAATTAAAGGAAGCATGGAAATAATTATAAAAAGTTTAAATAGTGAAATAGATGTAATAGAAGAAGAAACGATATATAAAATAAAAAAAAGTTTACATGATAATTTAACAAAATTAAATGATAATTTAAAAAAATTAAATAAAATGTTTTCTAGTATATTAAAAGTATGAGTGGGAATACTGATTCTAGTTCTGATGTCAACACGAGTGATAGTATTAGTGTTAGTGTTAGTGTTAGCGATGTAGATAGTGATTCTTTAGATGATATATTAAAGGATATAAATAATGATTCAAAGGTGATTCAAGATGATTTAGCAGATTTGAAATTAGATATGGGAAATCTATCAAAAGATGAATTTAATGACCATTTACAAGGTAAAATAATAAAATTAGGTGGACGATTAAAAATATTACAGATAAAATATCAGAATTATAAATCATGGTATGATAAACTTAATGTAATGATAATAATAATATCATCATTATTATCTATATTTGAAGCATTTAGAAATGAAATGGGAGATATAATAGAAGGTGATAAAGTTTCCGAACTTTTTTTTAATATGATACCAATTGGTATCAGTAGTTTTATAACATGTTCGGCCGCGATAATTAAATTTAAGAAATATCAGGACAAGATGGAAAATATGCTATTTACAAGAGAAAAAGTAATATTATCAATCTCAAAAATGAAACACATACAAGAATTAACAAAGTTTAAAAATGAAGATAATTTGCATGGAATAAAAAAGAAATATATAGATGATATTTATGGTTTTTATAATGAGAGTACATCAGAACTAGAGAGACATATAAAATATACTGATCATTTTAAATTAAATAATTTAAAAAAAGATAAGAAAGATAAGAAAGATAAGAATAAGAAAGATAAGAAAGATAAGAAAGATAAGAAAGATAAGAAAGATAAAGGTAAAGATAAAGGTAAAGATAAAGATAAAGGTGATGATAAAGGGGATGATAAAGATAAGAAAGATGAACCATAATATATTTATTACTTTATAAAATGATACATAATTATAAAAAAGAATATAATATATATATATATATATATGAATATTGGTTTTATAGTAGGGAAAGATGACGAAATGTATGATGATGATGATTTATATAGTATGACTCCTAAAAAATACCTACAGAATGAGAATTTAAATACTGATGTAGCGGTTTGTATGGTTATCAAAGAATCCTACCCGGATGTGAATGTAGATATTATCCTACCTAAAGATGTATCACTTCAAAGATTAAAGAAAAATAAAGTTAATTTTATATTAGGTTACGATTGTATCAATCAGATTCTAGGAGAACCATATGTTAAAAAGTTTGCTGGTAAAGCAGGATACAAAAAACTACATTCCATTTATGCAAATAAATCTGCTAAAGTTTTTCCACCAATTGAATTCCTACAATTTATATGGAGTAAAGATGTATACCATGATGTCCTTTCCCGTAAAAAAATACCAATTACACCAACCATAACTGTTAAACATTCAACCAAAAATGTTTTGGGTCCAATACAAAAGAAAGGGTGGAAAGAATTTATTATAAAACCGGTTGGAGGTACTATTGCTGTTGGAGTAGGGAGATTTAAATTAAGTGAATGTTTAAAAGATCCATTAATATTAGAAGAATATTTCGCAGAAAATAAAGATTCATATGACATATTCTTAGTTCAGGAATTAATTAAAGGATTCACAAAACATGGGGAAATAAAAATGTATTGGATTAATGGAGAATACTCATATTGTGTCAATACACCTGGTGCTTCTAAACCGGGTGAAGACTATGATGTAAAACTTGTTAAGGATAAGAAAGTTCTAGATGAATGTAAATCAATTGGTGAAAAAACATTGAACGCTCTACCAAAAATAAAAGTAGGGACTAAGATTATTAAACCAGTTATGGTTAGAACTGATTTTACATGTTGTAAAGGGAATAAAGCACATAGTCCTTCAAACTACTTTTTAAATGAAGTTGAACATCAAGATGCTGGATCTTATGTAAACTTTGAAAAAGTCAAATATCCATATGTTCAAGTAATGGCTGATACTTTCGTCAAGAAAGCATATGAATTAGTCAATGCTGGTTTTTAATAATTAGTTTTGTAATTGTTTTGTAATTGCTTTATGATTTTTAAGTTGTTCTTCATTCAAAAAGTTATATCTTATTTTCTCTAATATTTTTTCTTCATATATTTCATTCGTTTTTATGATATTAAATCCCCTCCGTTGTTTCCATGTTATACCCCAACCATTTTTTGTGTTATTAACTATTTCGTCAAATAACTGTGATTTAACTTCATTCTCCCAATATTTTATTTTATATCCTATTTCATGAGAAGCTACATATTCAGATGTTCCACCAGCACTAATTACATCCTTCTTAATTTTATTAAGTTTATCTTCAACCATTATCGTTATTTGTTCTAATTCTTTATTCATAATATATATAATATTGAGTTCATACCTTCGTTCCATATCTTCTTTTTCATCTAATAAATTCCTAAAAATAGGATATCTTTTTATAATCTCTATCATTTTATCACGTGATTTATTTAACATTTCTTCATCCCATAGTCCTTTGTAATTATCTTTTCTTTTATAATTAGTTTCTTTTCTTTCTTCACAATGAATAATGTCATTCAATTCTTCACGTAAATCACCATATGGTAATTTTTCCCTCATTCTTGCAGACAATCCCATAATTTTTATTTTATCGTATCCATTGAGAATAATATTTAGTACATGATCTTTTTGAGTATTATATGTTAAATGATATAATTTTGTCTCTTTAATACAATAGAATAGTAGATACATAATATGATGAACACTTTCCCATAAATGATCGGGTCCGGGAATCGTAATTTTCATTCCACCTGCCTCGGATTTATCAAAACTTTCCAATGTATAAGTAACGAATGACTGGTCTTTTAGATACTTTTCCGGATAAATAATATATAATAATAATTTTTTTATCCCTCCATGATATTTATTTTTATCCCAATCATATGTATTCAAAATTTCTCTAAAAATTATTTTAGCATTATCACTAAATTTTATAATTATCTGATGGCGGTCACCACCCGCATAATGGTTATAATTTGATGGAATATTCATTTTTGATGCTTCTTCATCATTTATGGGCACGGGAAAAAGGCATTTCATAATCATATGTTCTCCTGATAAATCTGGACATTTTTCCATATTTATTATTTTAAAATAACATAATATAAATCAAATTTAAATATATAATTTACCCTTATTACAAGCACTTTCAATCGCATTTTTATATATCATTTGTAAATTATCTGTAGGTTCATGATTTTTGTAATTGATCAAGCATACTCGTGCTTGAATACATATTTCACAATTACAATTATTTGTTTTTACTTTTCTTAGAGTTAATTCTTTAGGGACTATCCCCCCTTCATTATCATCATTATCACTACAACCATCACTATTATTATCATTATCACTATCACTACAACTATCGCCATATAATAATTTATCATAAATACCACTCGCATTGTCAAATGATTCTGTCATTTCTTCATTTTCCATTGGTGTCATTAAACGATACACTAATCCACTTATAATCGAATCTTCCGATAATTCCCCTTCTCCACTATGTTCAGATATTATTTTTGAAATTTTTAAAGAAGAATCGAGTTGTGCTAAAAAAGTTTTCATAATTCCATCGAATAATTCATCGCTCATTTTTGTATTGTTATATTTTTATTTTATTTTTAAAACAAAAAATATTTTATATATATATATAATGGAATTTTTGGAGAACATAAATGGTATAATTAAAAGTATTTTTTTAATGCTTTTAGCAATATCAGGTGGATATGTCGCGCAAACATTGGGTTGTAAAACACAGAAATTATTAACAGAAAATATGTCCGTTAAACATTTAGTCATAATAATGCTTATCTTTTTCACAAATAGTGTTTTTGGAGATAATGTAGATCCTAGTGAAAACTTTAAAACAACATTTGTCATTTATTTCTGTTATCTACTTTTTACAAAGATTGGTCACACATATTTAACAATATTAGTATTTTCACTATTGGGTATTAACTATATACTATCTACTTATGTAGCATACTATGAAAAAAATGAAATCGAAGGTGAACGAGTCAAAAAAATTAAAGATATTCAAAAAAAATTAACAATAACCTCTATTGTTACGGTTTTACTCGGTTTTAGTTTATATCTAAAGAAAAAATATGTAGAGTATGGGAAAGACTTTTCGGTGATTACCTTTATTTTTGGTGTATTAAAGTGTAAGAGTCTCAAATAAATAAAACAACTAATTATTCATCCCACCGTTATCAAGCACCACAATCACAAGTAACTACCAAATAAATATCGCCGTTGCCATGTATACCTCCCTCGACGTCCGTCGCCGTTAATTTTTCTAATCCAACATTACCTCTTTTATGGGGCACTACATTCGTTACTGTTATGCGTCTTTCACTTTGAAATAATACTTCATGTTCGCTTGGAATACCAAAATACCCAAGATAAGCACACATATCCTCATTAAAATTTACATATTCATAAATCACCTTTATATACTTTACACCATCATCAACCTGTTCACACCAGTATTGACTCGTAAAATTTATAGCAGTATTTATATCGGGTGTTGTTGCTGTAAAACTATCAAGGGTCAGGGTTATTTCCGGATTATCCGGATTATTTAGAGGGACAGGTTCTTGTTCTCTGATGAATTCCACATCCCCATTTTCTTTAATATCAATCTTAAAAGCACCATAATTTTCAGGATGTTGATTTCCTATAATAAACGTATTATTTTGTTTAGGTGCTTCATCACTAGGAATAAAATCTTTATCCCCCTGAATTAGAAATGATTTATTAAAAACCCTACATTCTCCCCGATATAATTTAACATGCTTTTTCTGAATTGTATTATAA
>MDSY01144137.1_pt1 | contig 13602 bp, 8 predicted proteins | sample 811131 | NCBI WGS metagenome assembly MDSY01 (sample SAMN05326643, study PRJNA326480) | marine metagenome | isolation source: seawater | place: Atlantic Ocean: South West | collected 2010
ACGTTTAATGTATATCTACATGTACTCGATCTATCAGTGAACAGCATCTGACAGTGTAAAATGCATGGCGCGTTTCTAAGGTGCATGCATATAAGTATTATTTTGATTTTGTATATAATACGCGCATATTCGTATTCCGATAATATTCATATATTGATAATTATTCATAATTATATTGATATTCATATATTATTATTATTAGGTTGAAAGGTTAAGGTGTCTCCTGTAATATATATTTATGTTATAATATATTATGAATTATCATTTTGATCAATTATAGACTGTCTTCCTATTATAATTAAAAATTATTGAAATTATCATGATAAGTACATGATAATTCTGGAAAATAGATCTATAATATAAATATATATATTATGGAAATCTTAATCTATATCTATATCTATATGATATACGGCCTACGGGTATATGTATATCTTTTTATCTTTATCTAGGTTCCTATATATATATTAGATATATATTGTAATTCATTACAGAGCTGTGACAGGAACCCCTGTAGGTATTGTATTTTCATATGCATATTGCTATCAATTCAAATAAGTTAATTGTTCAAATATTTATACTTTTAATATAAATATAAATATTTATATTACATTAGGATTAGTTCCTAGGTTCCTAATATTATAATAATTATAATAATGATTTCAAATGTGTGAAATTCGACTAATTGGCGACGCTTCACACGTCACCATCGACGATGGCCTGCATGCCGCGCTTGAGCCGCTGTGCTGCTTCGCGCGTCGTCTCCAAGTCCTTGTTAGCGTAGCAGAGCCGCACATGTCCCGGCATTCCACACGCGGAGCCTGGGATGATGCACACGCCAAACTTCTCCGTAAGCATTTTGACGGCGGCCACGTCATCCTGCGCGTGATCCGGCAGCTTGCAGAAGAGGTAGATGGCACCCGAGCCTCCCTGGACGGCCTCTGGGCCCATCGCCTTGATGAGCGGCTCCAACGCCTCGAGTACAAGCGCTTTTTGCTCGGCGAGCCCACGCACACGCTCCTTGACCCATCCACGGCCGGCGCTAAGCGCCCCGAACGCCACCTCCTGTGAGGCCACGCTCGGGCAGATGACGATGGTATCCTGGAGCTTGAAGAGGGAAGGGCCGAGGGCGGGTGGGAAGGCCAGGTAGCCCACGCGCCACCCCATCATTCCGAAAGCCTTGGAGAATGAGAATATGTTAATGACGTGCTCTCCCTCGACGCACCGGTGGGGGGCCTCTCCTTCGTATTCGAAGTGTTCGTAGGTGTTGTCGACGACGAGCCAGACGCCGTGGGCCTTGCAGAGCTCGCTAGCCGCCTCGAGCGTCTCGAGAGGCACCATCACGCCCGTAGGGTTCCCAGGGTTGACCAGCGTCACCATGCGCAGCTGGCGGTCACCGGCGGCTGCGCGAGTCTCGAGCTCGGTCCGCAATGCGCTCAGGTCGGGCTGCATGTCTCCGAGCGAAGGTGGGAGAACGAGCTCTCGCGCAGATCCAGTCATCTGGAGCGCCATCAGGTGGTTGAAGTAGTACGGGCGAAAAAGCAGAGCTGAGTCGCCAGCGTCGAGAAGTGCAAGCACGACGTTCGTGAAAGCTTGGTTGGCGCCAGCAGTCACCATCACCTCAGAGGCTGTGAGGGCGTTCTCTTGAGCAAGCTTGCGCTTGAGCGCGTCGCGTAGGTGAGGGAGACCGTCGTCAGCGCAATACAAGCTCGAGTTGGGCGAGTCGGCCGCAGCGCGAGCGCTCGCCAGCGCCTCGGCAGGCGGCGGCCAGTGCACGATACCTTGCGCGAGCGAGATGACGTCCTCCTTGCCGCGGAGCATCTGCTGCATCGTCACGATGCATGGCGTATCGGTCTGCTGCACTCGCCGCGAGACGGTGCTCGTGATGCCGCTCATGTGTCTCAACACGCTGCGCATGCAGCCGTCGTCGGCGAACCTGACGAGCGGAGAATTCGAGTTAAACAAGAGTTTACAGTAGGACACATATCTTCTCGAGCCGTCCGCGATGGCTACCAACTGGGAGAGGTTGTTGCAGAAGCTGCCACCGAAGAGTAAAGGATTGAAGAAGAAGAAGCAAAAGGCATTGGGCAAAGAGAGGCTCAAGGACGGCAGCAAGCCGTCGCCGCAGCAGCAGCATCTCTGGCAACAGCGGCGCAAGCTGAAACCGACGGCATCCGTTGGATCCTCGCAGCAGCGCAATACCAAATCAGCAGCATCACCGCCAGCCGCGACGAGTGCCGCTGCTGCCTCCGCAGCAGGCAGCAATACCCTCGCACCCTCCAACTTGCCACTAGGGCGCTTCTGCGCCAACTGCGAGCTGCTGACCGAGCATCTCGCCCTCGACTGCGAGATGGTTGGCATCGGCGCTGGCGGTGTGAGGAGCGCGCTGGCACAGGTGGTAGTGATCAATTCGCGCGAGGAGCTGGTGTATTCGGCGTACGTGCGTCCAAGCGAACGCATCACTGATTATCGCACGCGTGTGAGCGGAGTGAGGCCGCAGCATATGGCGCGGGCCATCCCCTTCTCACAAGCGCAGGTAGAGATCTCAAAGATACTCTACCAGCGGGTGCTCGTGGGGCATGCATTGCATAACGACCTGAAGGTGTGCGTGCACTTTAAACACTTGCCCACTTTGACCCAAATCGCGAGTGGACCGCCCAATTTCCCTCCCCGTGTCGTTTGTGCCCATGAGACGGGTCTATCTCGGTCTATCTGATGCATGTGCTCGATGTGTGACTCACCCGACAATTTCTTTTTGTAATGCATCCTGCCTTGGTTCGCAGGCTCTCGCCCTCTCGCACCCGAAGACGCAGCTCCGAGACACGGCCTCCTTCACGCCCTACCGTAAACAGAATCTCACGGGCGCCACGCAGTCACGCAAGCTCAGCGAGCTCGCCCACGAGATGCTCGGAATGCGTATACAGAGCGGAGAGCACAGTCCGTTGGAAGACGCTGTGGCGGCGCTCCGCCTATACAAGCTGCGAGCTGCAGAGTGGGAACGAGACCATAAACGGAGGAGTGCCACAAAGGCCAAACGTGGCACTGGAGGGCGGGGCAGCATCAAGAAGAACATACCCATACGAAAAAGCTTGAATTCTAGTTAATATTGTTCTACAGCAAGTTGAAGTTCGAAGTTGGCGATTGTTTTCAAGGCTTTTCTGGCACATCTCTTCTTGAGGACCCGGGGTTTCCGATTGTTTAGAACATTTTGAATTTGCTTCTACACAGGATGCGAACATCAATATGAGCATCAGCATAATATCTATAACTTATCAGACTGATACAGAAATACTGAACGCCGAAACTACAACTTGCTGTTGCTGACTGCATGCGTCGACGACAGTAGCGCCCGATCAAGTGGCGTTCCGCGCCGCAATGCAGCGATGGGTTGGCGATAGAGCTCCGCCTTGAGTGCTGCATAGTTCGACCGATTCTTCCCGTGACTGGCCATCGGTCTCGCGAACGCGACCGCCTCTGCGCGCAGCTCTGCAGGCGCATGCATCGCATCGACGACTCCGCGCGCAAGCGCCTCGCTCGCCGTGAGCCGCCGCGCCTGCAACACAGCATCTCGCAAGAGTGCAGGCTGCGGGAGCTTGCACTCGACGAGCGCATTCATCCCGGGCGTGAGGGGCATCCCGAGCAAGAGCTCGTTGAGACAACAGAAGCCACGGTGCGCATTCTGCACCCTGTAGTCGCATGCAAGCGCGAGCATAAACCCGCCGGCAAAGGCATGTCCGTTGATCACGGCCAGCGTGGGCACGCTGAAGCCAAGGACGCGCGCCAGGAAGGGTTCGAACTCCCGCGATACGAACCCGCTCAGCTCGCTCCTCGCGATGTGATCGAGGTCGAGCCCGTTGCTGAAGAACTTGGGCGATGCGCTCGTGAAGAGGACGCACGCAGCGCCGGAAGAGGACTCGACCTGATCGAGCGCGGCGTTGAGCGCGGAGATCATCCGCGGGTTGAACCGATTCTCACCCGCATCCATGCAGATCGTCCACAGCTCGCCCTCGCGCGAGACGGCGACCGGCGAGGAGGAAGCCATGCCGAACCGCGAAGTTGATTTCTGGCTCATTTAATGGGTTCCTACGTACATACTCGATACTGTCTTTTACTACATACATAGTAGTTAGTACTACATTTCCGTGTCTTTTTCTGTGTCTTTTCGGTTCACTCCAGTACCTTCTTTTAAACATACCACATAGTAGGAACCTCTATGTATGTTTAAAAGAAAGTAGTACTGTAGGTTCCTATGTATAAAAATAAAACGGGGGACGAACTACTGAAACAAGACACGCAGGAAACCAATAAGAGGCAAGAGGTCACCCCCCCTAAGCGAGGAAGTTCCCTACCAAATTATCTTGATCGGACTCAGTCAAGGGAGTTTGGATAGGAGGAGGAGGGAGAAAGTCATCTGGAAGATCAAGATGTTCACGGAGAATGACTGCTACACGTTTGCGGACTTGGAAGGTAAGAGCTGATCGAAGAAAGGTTAACATAACTTCAACTTGTTTAAAATTTTAAACAAACAAAAAATACTGGTTGATAATAAAACCAATACCAACTTGTACTGCAGAGCTCTGCCGGCCCTACTTTGTACTTGTAGATACTCTCAAGGATGTGCAGATCGCTCGTTTTCGTTAGTAATCGAAGTGTGACCAGAATGCTCCAGACTTTCCACGGCGCTCCCCCCAAATGGGCTGCTCTGTCGTCTGCCAGAAGGCGCAATCCCTCGCCTTGAACCCCGGGCGCACGGCCGAAGCTGGCGCCCCAATCTCCATAATCTGTAACGGCGCGTCCGCGGCGCCTGGTCTCGGTGCCGCGATACGCGGCCAGCGCACCTCGCCAACGGGCTCTCCTCCTGCAGCGAAGCTGGCCCACCAGCCGCGCATCTGCCGAGAGAGTGCAACCTCTCCTCTTGCATCAGAAAACGGACAGAGCTTTCGTACGTTTGGGTCGCTAGAGAGGTCATCAGGGCCAGCTGTGTTACCGAATACAAAGCGTAGCTCTGCACCATGCGTGGCCCAGCTCCCAAACGCCCTGCTCCGTTCGAGCCGCTCTGGGCGCCACTGCGGCACTACCGAGAGCTCAAAACCAGCGTCACAGTTGAGAGAGAGGTGAGAAAACGAGTACCCGTAGACGTGCACGCCCGAATTGGCGGCTAGTCTGATGAGAGCTTGGCCAGGGCAGACAAGTGCCTCGTCGGCGTCCGCGTCAATGTACGCGGCGCTTGCGCTCCCATCGTAACGGCTGAGCGGGTACTCGATGGCCACCGCGGCGCTCCGCTCTAGCCAGCGCGATGCGACCGCCGCCCTCCAATCCGAAGCCGATGCATTCGCGAGAGGCGCCGCGCCGTAGAAAGCGGCGGTGCCGTCCCGAGAGGTGTGTCCGACGATGATCTCAGTGGCGACTGTGCGTCCTGCCGCGTACGCCTCCAGTGGCCATCCCCGCAGCAGCACACCGTCCATGCTATAACCGGCGAACAAGTTGTCGTTGAGCGTCTTGTTTGACCACTGGAGCAGCTGTGGCGGCAGCGCTTGGAGCGCCTTGAGCGAAGTGGCGCCGAGTGTGGCGGCGAGCTCATGGCCGAGTGCGAGCCCAGATGCCATAGTATGCGGTCCCCAGCCCCGCTCAGGGACGATGCATGCTCCCGACATGATGATTGCGCGAGCGAAGAGCCGCCCTCCGTTTGTTTTGGCGAGAGGTGATGCATTCAAGACACAGGTGCTAACCCCCCCCGATGATTGGCCGAAGAGCGTGAGTCGATTGGGGTCGCCGCCAAAAGCACCGATGTGCAACCTCACCCAGCGTAGCGCCGTCAGCTGGTCGTGCAAGCCGTTCATCCCTCCAGTGGCGCCAAAAGCAGAGATGATCCAACGATGGGCGAGGAACCCCAGTGGTCCGAGTCGATAATTGAGGGTGACGACGATCACGTGCTGCTCAGCGGCGAGGCGAGCGCCATCAATCCAGCTCGAACTCCCCGAACCCGTGCAGAAACCACCCCCATGAATGTACACCATCACCGGCAGGTCGGTGCAGGCGGCGGGACGGCAGCTCTGAGCAGACGGTCGAAAGATGTTCACAAAGAGGCAGTCCTCGCTGGGAGGGGGCGCCTCGGGCGACGGGTGCTCGCTCGGGTTGCGGTCCCACTCCCCTGTGCTCTGGTGGCAAGGCGCGCCGTGGCTTGTCGCGTCGCGCAACGCTGGCCTCCAGCTGTGCGTCCACAGCTCTGCCGGCGCGAAACGGCGCGCACCGAGAGGTGGCAGGGCGTAGGGCAGGCCGAGGAAGGCCTCTGCGGCGCCACGAGGCAGCCCAAAGACCACTCCTAGCGAGAGGTTCACGGTCGGCAACGGCGCAGACCGTGGCGCCATGCTCGTAGGGCGGCAGGCCTATCCAAGGAAAACGGACATTTTCGTCTCACTATATTTTGACGAATGTCAATGTGACACAGTAACACAGTATGTAGGGTTAGGGTTCCTAGGAAAAGCAATTCCACGCTGAACATCAACAAAGCAGTCCCCTCCGCAGCTCCACTGCGACGCGTGCAAAGAGCGCGCGACAAGGTGCCGAGAGAAGGTCTTGCAGGCAGTGATGGCAGATCCTGCCATGCCTCGTGGCGACGAGGCTGAGAGGGACGCCGAGGCGCAGGTGCTGCTCTCCCCTTGCTTGTTTTTCTTCTGATTGCCCTGCCTGGCTCTGCAGCACTGGCACACGCTGCGCCGAGAGTCTGGGCCTCACTCTGACACGTCCTCCGCCGCAATCTTCTCAGCTCATCAAGAAGTATGGAACGCTGCCGTCGAAGAAGAGCATCATGGAAAAGCGCATGGGCGGTGACAGAAAGTACTTTGATTCTGCTGATTGGGCAAAGCAACGAGCGGAGACGACCACACCCAATGACGGGCCGCAGGATGAGGCATATAAAGCACTGCCTTCCTGCTTCGAGAGGGTCGCGCTGCCGCAGCCACCAAGCACAAAAACAGCGCCATGCCCGTCAACAACATCATGATGAGACGCAAAATCAGCTAGAGCTAGACTTTCACACTTTGACTCATATTTATCTTACATATTAACGTAAACGAATTGTACATTATTAATTAAGACTGTTTAAGATACATTGTAGGGAACACCTGTACACTATTACTGTATACAAACTAGTCGGAAGCTCACGGCCCGCTTCATCATCATTCTGAACAATCGGCCCAATTGTCAGCTTCGAGCTGCTTGCCGCTCGGGGGTCACGAGCGGCGTTTAACATTTATGCCATGAGATTATTACTCTCTCGGCTCACGTGGGTCGTTCCCACTGAGTAATCTGCAGCACGGGGTTGCAGTAGTATCTGACGCCCGTGCGAGGGTCTACGCCGCTCTCCCATCCAGCTGGCAATCCTGGCGAGTGTGACGGCCGCGCCGGTCGTGCAGAGACCGCGGCTGTGCCGTGCTTCAGTGAAGCATGCGCCTGTGGTTGTGAGCTCGGTCGCGGCGAAGCTGCTGGCGCGACGGCCGCGCTTGTGCCACGCGCACTCCCTGTTGCGACGGCCGCTCGACTCTCGCCGGCATGAGCGCAGCTGGCTGCTGGAGCGGATGATGCGACCTCGCTCTTGGCCGCGAGCACAGCTTGCTCAAGCACCTGATCGGAGGCGTTGTGCGTCGCTAGAGGCGCATCCTGCTTGGGCTGCGCGGCGCCGCCTCCAGCAGCGCCCCAGCCCATTGCGTGACCGCCTTCTGCGTGGCCGCCCGCTGCATGGCGGTCGGAGGACGATTTGGGTCCACCGGCCGAGTTTGCGGTGTTTGGAGACGCAATTGAAGTGCTCACAGGTCCACCTGCCATCGGCGTGGGAAGGGCCGCCGATGTGCCAGGCTGCTCCCACTGGCTCTGCCGCGTGACTGTATTAAAAAAGTACGTTGCACCCGAGGCGGCGTCCACACATGCTCGCCACGGCGGCAGCACCGGCGGCGGCACTGGCGGCGGCGTCGCCGGTGGCGTTGATGCGAAGCCCTCTGGCGGCACTGGAGTCATGAGCGGGTGCGCCGCCAAGGCGCTAGGACCGGGAGCCAGACCCCCGGAGCCCCCCCCGCCAAGGATAGTGGCTGCCGCCCCAGGAACGGCAACTCCCCCCAAGGCTCCCCCCCCCAAGGCTACCCCCCCCCCAAGGCCCTCCCCCAAAACTGCGCTCCCTCCGAGTCCGGCGGGAGGCGCGCTGGAGAAGATGGGATCGAGCTCGAGGAGCGACGGTGTGGGTGGTGGCTCGTCGAGCGAGATGAGATTCGCCTCTGCGCTCGCACGCGCCGCCGACAGCTTCGCCACCGTGTCCTCGTGCCGCTGCTCGTCGAGTAGGCTATTCATCGCGTCGTCTAGCGTCGAATGCTCTTTGAGCGCCCGCTGCACTTTGTCGGGATCGAACCCCATAGCGATGAGCTTGGCCATGTCCTCGTCAGCCTTGAGGCGGTCAGCGACTGCGGCGTTCGCGGCGTACACCGCCGCGCCGTCCTCGTCCTCGCCACCCCCAGCCGCCACCTCGCCACAAAAGTTGTGCTGGATGTGCTGCTGATAGACACGGTCCTGTCTCCACTTTTCGCGTCCTCGGTGCTTGGGGCAGGCATATCCGCGCATGTCACAGAAGCATCCGTCGGGCATGCCCGATGTGTTCGTCCCGCGCTCGTCCTTGCGCATCGCATGCTCGAACGCCTTGCTCGTGTCCTTCTTGACTTTCTCCAAGGTCTCGCCCGCCTCACTGATCTTGCTCTGCAGCGAGCTGACGATCTCTTTGCGCTTGGACTCGTCGACAAGCTTGCCGGCAACATTCTTGACCGAGACCGCCAAGTCGTTGAACGCGTCCCCAAGGCTCGAGCCCACGCCGTCATAGTTGCGGCTCCCCCGGTAGATGGGCTCGTCGTCGGAGTCGGAGTCGTCATAGCGGCTTTGGTTGAATCGGCGGCTCATGTGGCACTACGCCACGCCTGCGGAGGTATGGATGGGCCAAGGTTAGATCACGCTCGCTCGCGGCAAGTCGCATCCAGAGGCACACAGAAGGCGACTGCGGGCAGCAAGGGCGCATCTAACCTCAACCTGTCTTTTGATGGACGCAACACCGGACAGGGTTCCTAGGTAGTAATAACGATAGGTATGTGGGGCCAATGGCAGTACTCCGAGTACCTCAGAACGTACAGCACAACAATAGTATCATATGAGTATGTAACAAGTACGTGCAGTCAAGTAAAAAAAAATATCGTGGCACACACTAATTTCAGATTCAGGCTCACCACCACTCGACTCTCGGCATCGACTCCTCTGGTTCTATATGATACACGTGACTTAGCTCTGGACCTCCACTGAGGTGCATTGCTGGTTGCTGCATTCGTTCGCCGACTTGCTGCTTGCTGCCATTTGGCAAAAGAGGTTCGTGTCTCCATGAGGAAGGGATCATCTAGCAGGGAATCTTGTGGATGACATTCTCCTTGTGGATCAGGTGGCAGCTCCCCTCAAGCAAGGTGAGCAGTTGCGAGATATCGGTCGACCAGTCATTGAGCAGCTCGTTGGGCGCTTTGGGTGGCGAGAATTTGATCACGCCCGCTGGCCGATCAATACGTGCATAGACCTGCTTATTGGAGACCATTGCACAGAGCTCCTTCTCCATCGCGTCAGGCGCCAGCGCGAGCAAGTTTGCGATCCGGGCGATCGAGATGCGAGCATAGTAGCACGCAACCGCCTGTATGTTGTGCTGCGTGACGCGTGTGTGCATCGTTTCGAGCATGAGCTCCTGCTCGGCGGCGTCGATATGGCCGAAGGCGGCGAGCTCCGCCTGCAGCCCCGGCTTGCAGTCAGCAAAGTGGAAGATCTCCTTGGTGATAAAGAGCTGGAGCAGCTGCTTGTACATTGGCAGCTTCTCGAGTTGCGATTTGAGCTTGGCGAGTGCGTGCATCTGATCGGACTGCTCGTTGTCAAAGGGCGAGAGGACGAGGTAGATGAGCTGGAGCTTGAGGCACCGCTCAGCCGCCGCCGTGTCCTCCTTGAGCGCCGGCGAGTCGAACATGGCCTGATACGCGCGGAACATCTCCATCCAGTTGTGCGAGTGCGTGTGGTAGCGTACGATGAGCTTGTAGTAGCGCATCTTGAGGTCTTCGAGCTCGACGTCCTTGAAGATCTTGATCTGGATCTTCTTGGCCATAATGTGCGCACGGATGAAATCCTTCGTGTCGAGGCACAAGCGCACCTGCTCGAGGATGAAGTCGGTCTTCTCCCTCCTATCCATACCCCCCAGCGCCTCGACCGCCGTGTCCTGCATGAGTTTGCAGGCGGTCTCGAGCTCGCCCTTGGCCTCCTGCATCACCGCCAGCTTCTGCGTCAAACGCGCCCGCTCCACCTCAACGTACATCTTGCCCTCAGAGATGGAGCGCAGGGTCTCGATGAGAGCGAGCTTGAGCGTCTCAGTCTCGAGCTCGTCGAGGTACGTGCACGCGAGCTGTACCATGGCGGTGACAGCCTGCTTGAGCTGCGCGCGCCGCTTTGAGAGCATCATCATCGTCTCGTTCAACTGCGTCCAATCCTTGGCGTCGTGGCACATCTCAACCATGGCAGTGGTCAGCTGAATGGTCGCGCCCACATCAGCCGCGAGGCGCGCGGTCTTCTCATAGCCGAGCAGGTTCTGCAGCGCACCCTCCAGAGAACCGCTCGCAGCGAGCGCCTTGGCGCTCGCGATCTCGCTCGCATAGGAGACAGACTCCCGCGCCCTGGTCTCCTCAGGAAACCCCATCGTGCGTCTGGGCGGCAATAGAGTATACCTTGGTACTTATCTTGACAGGCGACTTATTTTTTCAAACTTTTACATACCTACCGAGCTATTTTAAACGGTTCTTTGCCATGCCTCAGGCACTCCTCCTCGAGGACGTGGCGGACAAGGAGAATGAGCGCCCGGCGATGAGCACGCCGGTTGCCAGCAAAGCATCGGTGCCTCTGAGTGCACTGCGCAGTCGCCTCAAGGCCTTGCAACACGATGAGACTGAGCCAATGACGGGCGCAGTCACGCCGCGGCAGAGGGGCGCTGAGAGCGGCCTGCGCGCCAGGGCAGACAAGGGCTCCGCCAGCATGGAGATCCCGAGTCATGCAACGCAGGCGCTGAGCACCTTGCTGGCCAAGGAGGAGCTCGAGTGCGCCAGGCTGCCGCCAGCGGAACGCCAGGCGAGGCTCGTGGCAATCTACCACCGTGCGACTCAGGCAGCAGAGTCTGCCGCGCCGGCCGAGCGGGAGAAGATCTGGTTGCGCTATGCGATGATTCAGGCTGAAGCATCGGCTGATGATGCCCGCGATGCCTTCCGCCACATGAAAGTCCAAGGCATCGGCTCCAATAGCGCCGACTTTTACCTGACATGGGCACGCTTCGAGGCAAACCAGGGAGATTTCGTCAAGGCACAGTCTTTACTTCTCAAGGCGCGAGAGCGTGGCGAGCGACTAGACCAGGACGTGGTGACACAGGCGCTCGATCAGCTCCAAACCCAGCGCCGACGCGCGCCGCCCGGAGCAGACCTCCTGCACCACGCGCCGCCAGCGCCCTCGCCGACGGTGGCGATTCGGAAAAAGGCGACTCCCACGATGAGGAGGCCTGCCCTTGAGCTCTTCGACACGCAGAAGCTGTCGCTGCCGATGCCGCCGCCCGCGGAGCTGCCGGCTGAGCTCAATCCCGAGCTCGCAGACACAGTGGTGATGAATGTGCCCATTGTGCCGCCGCCGGCCCAGTCGCCCGTAGGATGCATGGCCTCAGTGCCCGAGGCGGCACCGGCGTCGCTCGCGCAGGGCATCACTCCGAAGCGCACATTTACTCCGATGTCGGCTGCGAAGCCGCCCTTCTCGATGGTGGCAGCCGACCCTCCTTCGGGGATCGGAAGCGGCCCCGCCGGAAAGCTCGGCCGCCCTCGGAAGCTCGGGTTGAGCAGGCTCGGGCTGGGCGGCCCGGCGCGAAGAGTCAACCCTAACGACACGCCCGAGCCCGAGCCGCCCGAGCCGCCCGAGCCGCCCGAGCCGCCCGCCGAGCCTCCCGCCGAGCTACCGGCACCGAGTGGCGGCCCACTCGACGATACCGTGATGCAGCCAAAGCTCCAAGTGGCGCCGCCAGCGCTCGATGCCATTTCCGAATCGGACGACGGCACCCCGAGGGTGAGCTCGGCCTTTTCTTCTTCCACAAAGTCTTCTATCAGAGGCTACTCCTCTGGAGGCTCGACTATTGGCGTGGACAACACGGTGGTCAAGCCAGAGTGGCAGTGCTCGGGCCGACCCAGCACAATGCTCACGCCGCTGCCGCAGCTATCGACGCCGGTGATGCGAACCGCCGCGCCGGGCGCGAGCGAGTCGCGCGCGCCGCTCACGGCCGCGCGCACCGAGCGCCCGCCGGCGACGCCGACGCTCGCGACGCCAACCATGTGCGGGAATCGAGCGCCGGAGCCCGCGAGCTCCACATCCCAGCGCAACGCGCCGACCACGGCGACAAGGCGGGCCTTTGGCGGAGGCGAGCCCGTCATGGTGAACGGTGTCGCCTACTCCAAGCTGGGTATGATTGGTCGAGGCGGCACCTCGCAGGTCTTCCGGGTGCTCTCCCCCGAGGGTCGGATCCTCGCGCTCAAGACGGTCAAGTTCGACGCCGATCCGGCGCTCCTCGACGCGGTGCGCAACGAGATTGAGCTGATGCGGCTCTTCAAGGAGCAGGGGCTCAACAAGCACATCATCGAGATGGTCGATGCGGAGCACAAAGAGGAGCAGAACCTGATGCACATCGTCATGGAGGCGGGGGAGATCGACTTGGCGCACCTGCTGCAGAGGCAGCGGATGGGCGTCAACGAGAGCTTCGTCTGCATGTACTGGCAGCAGATGCTCGAGGCCGTCCACTGCATACACGAGTCGCGCGTCATCCACGGCGACCTCAAGCCCGCCAACTTTCTCTCAATCGAAGGATCGCTCAAGCTCATCGACTTTGGGATCGCGAAGCAGAGCAACAGCGATACCACCAAGATCGCGAGAGACTCGCAGGTGGGCACCGTCAACTACATGGCGCCCGAGTCCATCACTAACATGAACGGGGAGGGGGGCGAGTCGTGCCTCAAGCTCGGACGCGCCTCGGACGTCTGGTCGCTTGGCTGCATCCTCTATCAGATGGTGCATGGGCACACGCCCTTTTCGCACCTGAAGAACATCTACCAGAAGCTCCACGCCATCCCCGACCCGCGCAAGAAGATCGCCTTCCCGCCGCTCCGCAACGCGCACATCCAAGACGTGCTCCAGCGCTGCCTCCAACGCTCGGCCGAGCGCCGGCCCACGATCCCAGAGCTCCTCAAGCACCCGCTGCTCAATCCGGACGCTGCGGCACCCGCCGCACCGCCGGTGGATATGCACCAGCTCCCCCAGATGCTCGTCGAGATCTCCAAGGCGCTCGGTGGCCCAGCGCTCCAGATGGAGGAACTCAAAGCCGAACTCGAGCAAAAGCAGCGGCAGGCGATCGACAAAGGCGTCACACTCGATCTGGCGCCGCTCCTGCAATCGCTTCTAGCGAGCCGCGGCGCAGCAGCGGCCGCGCCACCCGCTGCGCCGCCGCTGCCCCCTGCTGCCCCGCCGCTGCCGCCT
>MDSY01053194.1_pt1 | contig 13595 bp, 12 predicted proteins | sample 811131 | NCBI WGS metagenome assembly MDSY01 (sample SAMN05326643, study PRJNA326480) | marine metagenome | isolation source: seawater | place: Atlantic Ocean: South West | collected 2010
AACAGCATCCAACAACACTCCGTGCTCTATGTACGCCTCCACGCAGATCGTCGCCCCGCGGTGGCCGCCTCGATGTACCGCCGCGCTGGATGCGTTTCTATCAGTCAAGAGAACAGGCAATGCGCTTGATTATGACGGGGAAACAAAGGAATATAGCTTTCAGGGGAGGTAGCGGAGAGAGCTGTTATGACAACAAGGAAAATCGAAAAAAATAAAACGCGCGCTCTTAAGAGAACCAAAAAAATCGCAAAAGAGCAGCCACCCATGCGCACCTCGAGCATCCCCCCAGCACTGCCTGGTCACTGATTGCCGTAAAAATAGGCGCGTTGGAGAGCTGGCGACGTCCTGCGCACCCCCATGCAAAAATATGTGCCTGATAAGGGGCTCGAACCCTTGACCACAAGATTAAGAGTCTTGCGCTCTACCGACTGAGCTAATCAGGCTTGATTAGTGCATTCGTACGAGCAATCGGTGTGAACCGAAGCGTATGGTCTTTTTAGTTGAGCTACCCGGAATTCCAAGATGATCTTGGAGGCCGTGTATCATTTATGCCACAAAATGAGTCGTTTAGCAATAATATCTTTGTCACAATTTGGTAAACCCCTTTACATACCCCCAAAAACGTTTTGAGTTGGTACCTTCAATACCTTCGCACCCATCACATTGACAAACAAACGACTAACTACTCTACTCCAAACACCCTCTTCGCGTTTTCACTCGCCGCAAACACAACTTGCTCCACCGTTACGCCTTGTAACGCCTTTACTTGCGCTATTTTCTCACCCGCGAACACCAACGACGCCGGGTGCGACCACTCTCTGATTTTATTATTTGGCTTTTTGGTAGAGCCTCCCATAAGTCTTTGCCGTCCCACGAGCTGCGTGGGCATCTTCCCCGGCGCTCCACTGGCGAGCACAAGCCTGTTAAGAGGCACATCAAACGCCACTTCTAGAAGTTGTGTATTTTTCGAGTGCATCACCGCGCCTGACACGGAGATGAACGCGTCGTGTGGAAACTGGGAAATTGCATTCATGAAAAGGTGCGGGGACGGGTCGATGAAAATCGAAGGGACGAACGATGCACCGGAAGCGAGGCATGTAGACCTGTGCTCCGCATACACACGTAAAATCTCATCGTCAGCATCGCCACCTCCAATCGATAACAGAAGAACAGGGAGAGGATTATTTTTTGAATCTCCTGATGCGTTCGTCTCTCCTCTGGCTATCGCGAACATTTTCTTTAATATCTCAATCTGCGACGTTCGCATTTCGTCTTCGTCGCCCGCTCCCGTCTTTGAAAAGTCGAGGCCGACCATTCCTATTGCTTTTGCGTCCGTTTCTTCTATGTACTGTGCAATACGAGTTATTAAACCTTTAGAGTCCACGGTATGCGCCACACTCGGGTGCACGCCGAACGCGAAAAGCACTTCGGATGAACGCGGAGGATGGGCTTGTGTAGACGAAACTGAAGAGCTCTCTTCTGTCACTCCATCCATCGTTTCATCTGAAAACAAACGTTCCCAGGACCTGTAAGTGGGCGCGCCGTAGGATGGATCGAGTGATTCCAAGTCGCACGTCACGTGCACCACGTTGCCCACCGGCGCACAACTTAACGCGATGGCATCCCCCAGACGCCACGCGCTCGCGACTGTCCGCGGCGCATCCCTTAAACTACACGCGTGTTCGACGACTTTGTGAAGATGCGCGCAGGTATCGAAGAGAGGAGTTTGGATTGCTGGGCTGTCTAAAGGCGGTGGCTCTGATGCCTTGGCCTCCTCCAAGTTCTTCTTTTCAACCGCTTTCTTCACCGCGCCTCTTGACATGCCTTTGTACAGCGATTGCGACCGTCCGCCGTCGTCGAGGCCCTCGAATCCGATTTCACCAGGACGGCAGGTGTGGGTTTTGTCGTTCTTACTACCCTTACCCTTCTTACCCTTGCTCCCTTTGCGTTTGCCGTCGGTGTCGTTGAGCTCGTCGTTTTCGTTCTTACCATCCTTGTCATCCTTGTCATGCTCAGAGGACGATTCGTCACGCCCGCGTCTGCCCCGCGGTCGGTGCTTGGTTGGGGACTTTCCGACCCCATCGGAACGCCCATCCGAAGCAACATCGGATGGTTTGGCTTTGCGCCGGCGGGGCTTCTCGTGTTTCGCTTGACTCGCTCTTCCACCTTTCCCGTCCTCATCTTCGTCAATGCGCAGGCCGGTGAACGGGTCGACGACGTCCAGGGGAGGCCCCATCACGGGATGGGGCACGACGCACTGAGGCGAGATTTAAGAAATCAGGCAGAAGAGAAAGTAAAATGAAAAAGGAACGAGTATTTGTGAGCACACCACAAGTATGTACAGTAATTGTAGAGTTTCGTGTTGTATGTAAAAAAATAGTCCCTTACCTTCCTAATAAGGCCTCCCGCCCCCGATCGAGGCGTACCCACCGGGCGCGGCGTACCCCCCATCGCCGCGTGATGCGCCGTACCCTCCGGCGCCGTAGTCGCCTCCACCACCGTATCCACCGCCTCCGTACCCGCCTCCGCCTCTTCCTCCACCTCGTCCTCTACCTCGTCCTCTCCCACCGCCTCTCCCCCCCCCGCCTCGTCCCGCCATCTCCTGCAACTCAGGATTCACTTCCTGTCCCGCCTCTCGCAAGATGGGAATCAGCTTTCGCGCCATGTTCCCCTCGCCGGGGTCGATGAACGAGTGCGCGCACCCTTTCTTGCCAGCGCGGCCGGTCCTTCCGATCCTGTGCACGTAGTCCTCGATCTGGTTCGGGAAGTCGAAGTTTATGACGAGGTTGACGTCTTTAATATCGAGCCCTCGCGCGGCAACATCCGTAGCGACAAGCACCGGCACCCTTCCACTTTTAAACTGGTTGATGATGTAGTCGCGTTCGCGCTGTTCTTTGTCTCCGTGAATAACAGCGCCCATGCCCCCCATGCTTCTGCCTATTTGGTCGCACATCCTTTTCGTTGAGCAGAACACAATCGCTTTCAGCGGTTGCATCGGCGGGTCGCGCAACACGTCCATCAACCGTGTTTGTTTCTGTAACCCTCCGCAAACCTCAACAACCTGCGTGATGTCTTTGTTCGCGACCAAACTATCGGTGTCGCCGATGTTCACCTGGATCGGGTTTGTCAGGATTGCGGTCGCTACTCGCACAACTGCACGCGGCCAGGTGGCGGTGAAAAACAAAGTCTGTCGGGTACTAGGCGCCTTGGCGAGAATCTTGCGAATTTGCGGCTCGAAGCCCATGTCGAGCATCCGGTCCGCTTCGTCTAAAACGAAATAAGAAGCGCTCCCTAGATGTAAACTTCCTTGCTCCAGGAAGTCATTCAACCGGCCGGGCGTGGCGATGCAAATTTGCGGGCCTTGTCTTAATTCCCTCAACTGGTGACCCTTCGGCGCTCCTCCGTACAGACACACAGAAAACATACCGATCGCTCGGCCGAACTTCTGGCACTCATCCTGGATCTGAGTCGCGAGTTCCCTTGTGGGGGCTAACACACAGACCGTCGGCCCGACCGGCCGCGGTCCGCCCTCCATTTTTTTAATGTGCATGATGCCCGGGAAAAGAAACGCGACGGTTTTTCCGCTTCCCGTCTTCGCCACAGAAATCAAGTCATAGCCCTGTAGTGCGATGGGCCATGATTGGGCTTGGATAGGCGTGGGGCTGATGTATCCCGCTGTTTTCACCGCGTCCAGCAGCGGCTGCGGCCAGTTCCCAGCTTCGAAGGTTTGCATCGGGTCTGGGGTGGGCAGCCCGTTCGGCGCCTTGACTGAAATTTCATGCTTCGCCCGGAACGCCTGTCCATCTTCCGTGTTTCCGTACTTCAAGTCCGTGATGCCGTACCCGCCCGCTCGTTGGTACGCATCAGGGGGGGGGGCGTTGTAATCGAGGCCGCCGACACCCTCGTCCGCGCCGTGCTTCTCGAAGTTGGCGCCTCCCAAGTACGAGTAATCGGTTTTCGGCGGGCCGGAGGGTGCCGCACCCGCCACAGGGCGATCGTACGTCGTCTCGTTCGTCTGCGTGTTCCAGTAGTACGTCAAACCCTCGGCGTGCACTTCTTGCCACGGCACGGGGAGGCCCGCGGAACTCACTGTGCCTTGCACCATCGTGGAAAGGGCTAGTCGGGGTTAGATCTGAAGCGCGTGCGCGGTGTGCCGATCGTCAGAAACGCGCGGGAGGCGGCGTTCGCAGGATCGGGGACAGCGAGGACCTTCGACAGACTCTTCGCGAACCTGACCTTGGACAGACAGACGCTTTAAACCTGCACTGAACGCAAACAACTACGTCAGGTGTGATGTTGTGCGACGCGCGCGCGTGTCTGGCTACGGTGAAGCAACCGCCGCCTTTGCCGCGCGACGTTTGATTTGATTTTCGCGGCAAGTGGAGGCTCTGGAGTCGACAACTTTTAGACCGTCAATTGCCGAGTCATGCGCTCGAAAATGGCGGCGGATTTCGCGCGTCGTCTGTCTTCCAAGACTTGCGGACTTTGCATCGACCGCTTTCGGCGCCGGTGGTTGATAGCGTGCGGCACAGGTGGTGTGGCCACACGTACAGGCGCGACGACTCGAGGACGCACTTGTGTCGCGTGGGGTAACCTTCCTGGTTCGAGGCGCAGGGTATATACCTATAGACCCCCCGTGCTTGTGTTCGATCGCGTCGGTGGACCGAGTTGGTGAAACAGAGCGCCGATTGCATAGAAGTCGTTTGTCATGCAAACCGCCTCGAGTGCGTTCAGTGCGCTGAGCGGGGCATCCGCCGGCTATGCGCTCACCACTGCACACGCATTAGTCCCACTAACAAGAGGATTCGCAGCGGCTGGAGCTGCAACAACGGCGGGTATCACCGCGTTCGCAGTGGCCACATCGAGTGTCGACCAAAGCAAACTCCGTGAAAGCACGACTTCGTTTTTCGGTTCGTTTTTGCCCACCACCGCGTTGTGTTTAGAGCGAATCCTGGTGGACAATGACATTAAAAAACAATACAAAGTTGATGTGAAGACATTCGGAAGCACATTCGCTCCGTCCGCGGTGTTCATACGCGCGGTGTTGAACCTTGGCGTTTCGTTTTCGCGAGTCGTCACGGATTGGCTCGAGGAAGCCGCCGCGATTGAGGAGGAGGCCCGGAACCATCCATCCGGAGAGCCGCAGCGCCCGCTACCGAAGTTCGAGTGGGAACAGCCGTTCTGGGCGTCAGTGGGGTTATTCGTCCGGGAGACGTGCGTGGTGTTAACGAGACGAGCAGTGGAGAAAGCACTTGTCATGAGTAGTAGCGAGTGGTACAGGTCAGGATCCAGTACGTTTGGAATCTCTCCCAAGTTGGCGGCGAAGATGTTGAAGGACGTCCCGCGGAGCGCGCGACGGAAGTGCGAGCGGTTGGCGTGGGAAAAAAGATTATCACGATCTGCGAAAGCAAGTGGCATGGCTTTGACCGCGGCAAGAGCTACAATAACCCGGATAACCGCCGAGTTCATCATCGCCACGTCCATAAGCACGGTGGCGTGCCGTAAATTGTACCAGCTGAGAAAGAGCGGAGCGCTGCCGGCGCCGGACAAAGAAGATTCTGACAAAGATTCCGCGAAAGAAGAAACAGAAAGTAGATTTGCAGTTGAGATTGAGGTAGGGACGTTGTACGCTCGACTGTTGTTGGGGCACTTGGTGAAGGGAGGCTGTTGGCTCATAGGGGGGGCAGTTGGCGCGGGACTCGTCGCCGCGGCGCGAAAAGACGATTGCCCGAAATTGGCGCTGCGGCTGACGTTCCTGGGGATGGCGGCGGGTGAGGCGGCGGGGATGCAGCTCGCATCAACCGCGCTCGCGTTAATGCTCGGGAGGAGGAGGTGAGCGTGGTATTTATCCGTAATGCAATTCGTGTTTAGTAGTCATTCAAGTGGTTTAGTAGTCTCATTCGCTCTCGTCTTTGTCGTCTTCGCTGACCTCGTTCTCTTCTTCGTCTTCGGAGTCATCGTTGTACGTTTCTGGGCCCCCGTTCGCCCGCATCCAATTCAGCAACTCGATGTGCCTCATGTTCCACGCAATCATCTCGCACGTCTCAAAGTGCCACAGGCATCTGTTCGTGCCCAACCACTGCATCACTCCGAGGTTCCCGCTCTACGCCGCCAACGCACACGTATAGTCGTTCCATGGACAGCCATTCGCGCGCAACCACTGCAGCATCTCGATGTTCCCACCCTCTGCCGCCTCTGCGCACGTCCTCTCGTCCCACGGGCAGCCATTCGTGTGCGCCCACTGTAGCACCTCGAGTTGTCCTTCCGCTGCCGCAAATGCGCACTTCTGCTCGTCCCACTGGCAGCCGTTTGTGCGCGCCCACTGCAGCATCTCGAGGTGCCCGCACTGCGCCGCACGCGCGCACGTCTGCGTCCCACGGGTAGCCGTTCTCGTACGCTCACTTCAGCACCTCAAGGTGCTCACCACCCACCGCCTCCATGCACGTTTTCTCGTCCCACGGGCAGTCATTTGCGAGTGCCCACTGCAGCACCTCGAGGTGCCCGCCCCTCGCCGCACCCGCACATTTACCTAAGTCCCAGCTGTGCTTTCCCTTGTCCCACGGGCATCCATTCGCGCGCGTACACTGCAGAACCTCGAGATGCCCGCCCTTCGCCGCCATAGCGCACGTCCACTCGCACCACAGGCAGCCGTTCGGGCGCAACCACTGTAGCACCTCGAGGTGTCCGCTTCTCGCCGCTACCTGACAAAGGTATTCTTGACGCGACAGGTTACCTTGCCGTTGCAGGCGACGCAGCGCGCTTAAACATCCGAGTCTCACGGCTTCCCATTCATCAAGCTCTTTAATCTTAAGTCCCGTCGCCGCCACCGCGTCGCGCATCGCCGGGCTCACCACCTTTAGCCGTGCGAGATCTGCGGGATCGTCAAAGTACTCAGATCTGAGGATGTGCGTGACGACGACGTCTTTGGGAAGGCCCGGGAAGGCCTCGCCCGCGTGAGCCTCGCACTCTCGCTTTTTCTTTCCCGCACGTGTCTCGACGTGTGCGATATTGGATGACATTTGCTTGGTGTGTGGTGCGAGGGTGGTTGTGCCGTGAGTTGTGGCTTCCGTTTCCTGGGACGTTACAAAAAGTGCAAAAGACTGATCCAAAAAAATTCCGAGCCGCCGGGTTTTAGCAGCGGCCACCTACCCACGCCACAGCGAGGGACGCGCGGTCATATCGAGCTACGATGCGGGCAGCATCGGTGATGGCGACCCAGCCGGAGTGTCGGCGGGTTGTGCCTCCTCGTGCGGCGTCGCGCGCGACCCCAGGCGCGACGCGGTGGCGCGCGGTTCGGACACCATGCACGGTCCCGAGCAAGACGGCACGGAATGTGCCTCCGGGTGCGGGTCGGTGGTGTCCTACTGTGCGTGCGAGGTCACATTCAGACGACGAGACAACGCATGTCGTTTCCGATGATGAAATCGCTTCCACGTCGGAGGCCACCGAGCAGCGTATCACACGAGCAGAGGCTTTACGTCGCATGGATGCTAAAATCGCGCGGCGGCCGACTTTGTCTGTTTTCCTGAATGTGCTCAAGACGACGTCCACCGCAGCGCAGATCCCCCCCGCGCGGTGCGTGTGGCACAACAAGCTGTGGAAGTACGCCACCCGAAAATGGTCCCTCCCCGAGCTTCTCGCCGCGTTGAAAGCCGTCGAGGGCGCTGGTTTCCATGAAGTCGTGCGGCTAAGCGGCGAGCGACAGAACATTCAAACCACGATTGGTTTATTCCGCGAAGGCAAAGCGCTGGGGTGGTGCGACGGCGACGGCGGAGGGTCAATTGCGGCGATGGCGTGGACGCACGACGGCTTGAGGCAAGGCGCGCAGGCGGACTTGCTGTGGAGGGAGCTCCATTTGCTAGCAGAGAGGGGTGAAATCGACATTCCAGCCGTTCGCAAAGCAGGCGGCGTCAAGGACTGGGACTTGAGAAAGAAAAACGGAAAGGTGAATGGAAAATCCAACGGGAAAGCAAGTGGCAAGCCACGAGACTCAAGCAGTTACTCAAACCACGTCCAGCGCGTGGAGGTTTTTTACCTGGAAATCGCATCCAAGGCGCGGAAACGACCGAGAGCGGCGTGCGCGGCGTACGTAAGGCTCCGGGACGGAGATCTCGTCGACCGAGTGGTGTTGAGCGATGAGGATTTTTCTGAAGATTTCAGTGAAAAAAGAGAAGAAAACAATAACAGATGGCCTGGCGTGGCGCGGGGCGAACTAAGAACGAAACTCCCCAAGCGAGTGTACACCGCAGCGTGTAGGGCTGCAAGCGGTGCGAGGGACTCTGCGTTCGCCAAGCAAGTCGCGTTGGACATGGCCACGGACGGCGCTACGTACGACTCTTACACAGCCGCGTCCCTAACGTCTTTGATCGGGGCGAGCGGCACGCAAAAAGATTCAGACGCCGCAATTAAAGTTTTTGACGCCGCGCGAGACAACGGGGTTAATTTAGGCGGTGCAGCTTGGTCGTGCGCGGTAGGTGCTTTGTGTCGCGCCGGAAGATTGGACGAAGCAACCGAACTGTTGCGTTCTATGAAAAACGAACCCTTTATGATGTTATGGCCGTCGTGTCCCACGTGTGGTGAAACGGATGTAAGTGAAAACTCTGAAAATGATGAAACTGATTCAACCGATTCCTTCGAGCGTTGGACGGTTGATTCGAAAAAGGCGAGGGTCGCTGAGAGCGAACGCAGGGCGTGTGCGCCCGCGTACACACAGGTAGTGCACGCGTTGTGCGACGCAGACAGGGCGGGTGACGCTTTACGAGTACACGATGAAATGACAAGCGCAGGCTTGTAAGCCCCGTCGAACCCGCCGCACTACCGTGCGCTTTTCAAAGCTTTGTGTCGCGCCGGTGGTCCGGACGGTTCGGTAATGACCCCGAGGAAAGCAGCGGCGGCGGCGGTGGTGGATGCGGTGAGGGCGGCGACGGCGGCGTCAAAAGCGCATAACTCACTTAAACTGCGCGAGGAGGGAGAAGATGAGGAGGGGGATGATGACACCAGTACCCCCAACACTACTTCCTCTACCTCCACCAACCGCGACGCCGCTTCTTCGCCGTCTAGAGGGATGGCGGCCGCGATGTCTCTCGAGCAAAGTAAGTTCGCGGGCGAGGCGATTCGGTGTACTTTACAGATCGCCGCAGAGGCGGGGTTCCCGGATGTCAGTTCCGAAGCGCGTGCAAGGTTACGGTGGGCCAGGGTCGACCCCGCGCCAACTGATTTGGAGCTCACCCTGGAAGCGTACTCGCGCGCCGGGGACGCACGAGGCGCGGTGGCGCACTGGAACGCGAACCGACGCGCGCTGCTCGCGGAAGCCGGAAGTAATATGTCAGGATCCACAGACGATACCAACACCAACACAAACACCCCAACTTCCTGGGAAGTCGGCGCGGACGGCGTGGTAGTTTTGGGGTGTGAACCGACGCGACGCGCGTGGACCGCAATTATTAAAGCGCACTGCGACCTGGACGAATCGAACGAAGCGGCGGCGATGTTGCGCGAAGCCGTGGAGTCGGAAGCGAGGCGGAACGTGAAAGGAAATGAAAGAACTGGGGGGCTGGGAGGGTTAGATACTACGCACAGACGACAGGCCACGAACACAAACTCCACCTCAAAGGTACCTCACCACGTAAAGCCGTCCGATGCGAATAAATTAAGAGGCGTGGAGCGCGTTGCTTTCAACGTCGTCGCGGCGTGTTACAGTAGAGCGCGGGCGCCGAGACGCGCGGAGGACTTGCTGTGGCTCATGGACGCCGCTGGGGTACAGCCTGACGAAGTGACGTACAACACGGTTATTGGTGCATACGCCGCAGCCGCGAGGCCTCCCCCGTCGGGAGGCGTGGAGCGGTTCAAAATGAGACGGCTTGGAATTCAAAACAGTTCTACTGCTTTTGTGAGCGACGGAGCGCCTATTGGTACCGGTGACAGTTTCAACTCCACGGGTTTCGACGACATGATCGAACTCGCGCTTGATACGGATGTAAGGTTTACAGTGAACAACAACTCTTTCGGGTCAACCGCGCCTGATGAAGATTTTACGGCTCCAGATGAACTATCAGAGGAGTCCCCCGTGGACGCCGTGTTCAGATTGACGCGCGAGATGCGAAGTAAACGCGTGGGGTTGTCGCCTTCGCTGCGAACGTGGACCGCGGTGTTGACTGCTTGTGCCCGGGCGGGGGATGCTGACCGGGCATCCGAAGCCTTTGCCATGATGAATGCTATGGACATCACCCCCGACAGACGAGCGTGGACCGCGTTAATCAAATCCCACGCCTCGAACGGAGACACCAAAGGTGCCGCGGAGGCGTATTGGAAAATGCGAGCGGAGGGGGTGGTGCCGGATGAAGCCACTCTCTCCGCTGCGCTCGCGGCCGGTCCGACGCGAGACGGCACTCACTTAGACGCAGCCGCCGCGATGGCCCTGTACAGAGACGCACGAGCGTTAGACGTGCGTCCCAACAACGAGGGTTTCCGCAGGTTAACTGGGATGTGGGTGGACCAAGCGTTTGACATTGAGGAAACGAGTAACGGCGGTGAACACGAAAAAACTAAAAATAACTTCTCCCCCGACTTTATGCTTGCCTCGCTTTTGGACGACGACGGTGAGGAGAACAAAGACCTGAACAGCACTACTGATGGGTACGACCAAATCTCGCCTCGGCGGCCGTTAGTGGACGTGCACGGTTTGTCAACCGTCGAAACCAGAGCCGCGGTGTTATCCGTCCTGCAAGCCCTTCGCGAGCGCCGGCGGAGTAAGTTACCGGTGTCGGGCGACTTGGTGATCGTCACCGGAACGGGACAGAAAAACGAAAACACGAACGGCGAATCGTCGCTACGAGACGCTGTGTTTGGGTTAGCCAAGGACCTAGGGCTGGAGATAACGGAAGTGTCCAGAAACCAAGGAAGGCTGGTGGTGAAGGAACCCGCGCTGCTGACGTGGCTGGACCGGAGAAGGGGGGAGGAGGTGGTGGAGGAAGGATTGGAAAGACAGTCTGAAGACAGTGTGACGTCTTCATCTCCATCCATGCCAACCACCCCCACTCCTCGTCGCCGCAAATACACCCGCCGCGCGATGAAACCCAAGCAAGACGTCCCCGGTTTAGAAGGCGCGTTGAAGGAGTGGCTGCGTGAGAACGATGACGTTAAAGATGATTTAAAATAAGTTAGAGAGAGTTAGGGGAAGTGAATTAGGTTTGAAATAAGTTATTTTCTAATGATAAAATTCTCTACCTTTTCCTCCCCGGGCTCGCGGCGTCTTCAAACACCTCTGACCAATGGTCGGTTTCGGTTTCCGTGTTGACCTTCAGCGGAGTAGTGGGCTCCACTTCGAACCACTCTCCTTCGGCACCTCCCTTTATTTTATTCATCTTTTTACTATTCGACGCGTCGACGTATTTTTTGGTGCTTTGGAAGAATTGCCGGGCATCCTTGCAGAGTTGCTCGCATTCCTTCCCGGACACGAACCCGAAGTGGTCGCACCCTTCGTACGGCTTCACGATGTACGGTTGCGCACAGCGATTCGCGAACCTCTCAGTAGCCCCCTTTGACGTGAAATCGTCCGCGGTGCCTATGATGAACATCTTCGGTTTCGTTGAGTCTTTTATGGATGGGGTGTGCGCGTGCATTATCAATTTCGCACCTATGCCAAGAACGCCTCGCGAGAACCAATGACCGAGGGGGTAGGCGACAGCCACGTAGGTTGCAATAAAATCCCGTTTATCAATCGCTCCGCCGCATACGGTGGCGCCGAAGCTATACCCCATTAGATGTACCTTGTCACATTTCAGAGTATCCTTGGCGTAGTCGCACGCCGTCACAACATCGCTCACCTCGCCACAATCCCCTCGCCAACTCGGTTCCCCTTTGCTTTCGCCCGCGCCTCTTAGTGCTAAGTTCACGACGCACAACCCGTGCGCCGCCATATCCGCCGCGATGCCGTGCATCATCTCTGGAGCGCTGCCGAACTTCGGGTGCGCGTGGACCATCACGATGGCTTGGCGGTCGGTAGGACCGGGCACAGCCGCGCCTTTAGGGGTTACGTTATTGCCGACACGCAAAGTGTTAGTTTTTAGGTCATCCTCAACAGGCAGGAACACAGAGGCGGCGAGATCCACCGCGTCGCGGTTCGAAGTGAATCGAACGCTGTGGTCCACGGTGTACCGGAGGGGGGACGGCATACCGAATATCACCCCGGGACACGGCAACCGCGAGAGCCCCAAGCAATGACCGAAACCCTTCGGGATGTTCGGGAGTGACGAGGACTTCCCCTTTACGTCGCTTTTTGCTGCGTGACATTTCCATAAAGTCCGGACTGCCTGCTCATTTGACCAAATTGCTGACGTGGTGCTCCTCCTGTTTTTTAAGTTTTTGGTTTTCCCGGGCAGTTGAGAGTGGCCAATCTGAGCTCCCGCCCCCTCAACGCGCACACTGTTCAAGGCGCGTCCACCCTGACAGTTTCGAACACTCCTTGAGCCATGTCTTTCGCTCTCAGCTCTCCCGCCGCAACCTTGGTCGGCGCGAAGCGCGCCTCGGTAACGGGCGGTCGCCTCAACAAAACCACCATCACTCGCCGCGCCTCAAAATCCACGACGACGCGCGCCGCGGTGGAAGCGGACAAAGAGGGCGCCATCAAACCCTTCGAGGTACGTTGGATCACATTTCGATGATCACGGTGATTGCGGGTATCACATTGAGTGACTCTTCCCATCACACTTAGAAACACACGACACCCACACCATCACTCATCAGACGTGGCCAAATTGAATCTCGATGCGCTTTCCAGAGAACTGGCCAAATAAATATCTCACCGATGAATTACCTGACACAATTTTCTCTTCACAATCCATCGCAGGCAATCGTCGAGGCCAAGTCCACGCACCCTGTTGCGGACAACAGATCCGACTCCTTCGCCAGGACCCCCCACTTCGCGTCAACCTGCGAATCCGCGTTAAACGAACAAATCAACATCGAATACAACGTGAGCTACATCTACCACGCCATGTACGCGTACTTCGCGCGTGATAACGTGTATTTACCCGGCATCGCAGCGCACTTTCTTAAAGAATCGCTAGAGGAACGAAGCCACGCGGAACTCCTGATGAACTACCAGATCATGCGCGGCGGCAGAGTGGAGCTGCAAGCGATAATGCCCCCCCAGGTGGAGTACGACCACCCCGAGAAGGGCGATGCGCTGTACGCGTTTGAGTTGAGTTTGAGTCTCGAGAAATTAAACAACGACAGATTGATCTCGTTACACCGAATCGCGGGCGAAGCGGACGACGCGAACATGCAGGACTTTATTGAAGGGCAGTTGTTGGAAGATCAAGTTAAATCCATCGAAGAAGTTTCCAGGTTCGTCGGGCAACTCAGACGACTTGGGAACAAAGGCGACGCGGTGTGGCACTTTGACCAGGCGATGCTGGAAAACGTGTAAGTTTGAATGAAAAGAGAGTGTGAGGTATTTCTGATGAAACGCAGAAAGAGAGACAAAGGAGTTGCAATACCACCTGTGTATAATGAGGATGCTGTGCAGTATTCGCAATACTACCTGTGTATAATGAGGATACTGTGCAGTATTCGCAATACTACCTGTGTATAAT
>MDSY01117546.1_pt1 | contig 13592 bp, 11 predicted proteins | sample 811131 | NCBI WGS metagenome assembly MDSY01 (sample SAMN05326643, study PRJNA326480) | marine metagenome | isolation source: seawater | place: Atlantic Ocean: South West | collected 2010
AAAAATAAAAGTTACAGGCAACCTTCAAGTTCCTTTACATTTAAGAAATGCTCCAACTAAATTAATGAATAAACTTGGCTACGGTGAAGGCTATAAATATTCACATGATTTTCAAAATCAATTTACCAATCAAGAATATTTACCAGACGAAATTACTGGAACAAAACTCTATGAACCAGGAAAAAATAAAAAAGAAGATAGTATTCGTGATTTTTTAAAACTGCGTTGGAAAAATAAATATAACTACTAATTCTTTTTCCAAAAGAAAGGTGTAAACAAAATTAAAACCGTGAATAATTCAAGTCGTCCTAATAACATTAAAAAGGAGCCAAAAAATTTTCCAGAAGCCGGTAATTCACTATAATTTCCAGTTGGCCCAAAATCACCAATTGCTGGACCAACATTCCCTAATGTTGCTGCCGCAATTCCAATGGCATTCTCAAAATCCAAACCTAAAAATCCAAATACTAGACTTCCTACAATAAACGAAATCATGTAAAGAATGAAAAATGCTAATATATTTCCTATAATTTCCTGATTTACTATTTTACCGTTATATCGAGGTTGGATTATTGCATTTGGATGTAAAGCACGTTTAAATTCTAATATACCGCCTTTAATCATTAATAAATGTCTAACAACTTTTATTCCTCCTGAGGTACTACCAGCTGATCCTCCTAAAAACATGAGTCCAAAAAAGAAAACTGTTAAAAATGGAGTCCATGCCGTATAATCTGAAGTAACAAATCCAGTGGTGGTAATAATAGCAAGAACTTGAAATAATGCATGCCTAATTGAACCTTCTAACTTTCCAAATACCTGAGGAAAATCAAAAAAACTATTGTTTAAGTCAACGCTATTATATATTACTAAAAAAACAATCAATGAAAATATAATAACAAATGCTAAAAAAGTTACGAATTCATTATCATCTAAAACTTTTTTAAATTTCCCTGTAAGAGCAAAATAACTAAGAACAAAGTTAGTCCCTGCGAGAAACATAAATAAAATAATAATGTAGTGAACCAAGGGTAAGTGATTCCAATAGGCTAAACTATTATTTTTTGTAGAAAAACCTCCTGATGCCATTGTACTCATAGCATGGTTAACAGCATCAAAAATTGACATTCCTGCAAAACTTAATAATATTGCCTCTAGAAATGTAAAAAAAACATAAATCAACCAAAGCCTTTTAGCTGTATCAGTAATTCTAGGATGCAATTTATCGTTGTTGGGTCCCGGCGCTTCTGCAGAAAATAACTGTATCCCACCTATCCCTAACAAAGGCAAAATAGCCACTGCTAAAACAATAATTCCCATTCCTCCTATCCAGTGAGTCATGCTTCTCCAAAAAAGAATCCCTGAGGGTAAAGATTCAATATCTGTAAGAATTGTTGCTCCTGTTGCCGTATAGCCTGACATAGTTTCAAAGAAAGTAGAAGATATATCAACCATACTATTAGTAAAAATGAACGGAAGCATTCCGGAAATGGTCATCATCATCCATCCAAGAGTAACAATCACATATCCTTCTCTTTTTTGAATTTGTTTTTCATGTTGTCTTCCAAAAAGCATAAGTAAGGCTCCAAGGGATAACACAAAAAAAGAAGACAATGTAATTTCAAAGGTAACCCCATCTTTATAAAAAAAGCTCACTAAGGACGATATCAACATCAAGCAGCCATTGAAGAGCAATAAAATACCCATCAAAAAAATTACAATTTTATAATTAAAAGAATGCATAAGCCGTTTATAAAAATAAACTCTCAATTCGTTTGATGGACCTAGGTAAGCAACAGACTACTATTCGGTCTCCTGGAAGAATCGTATAATTTCCTAAAGCAATAATACCTTCTCCTTTTTTGATTACTCCACCAATTATAGCTGTACGTGGAAAATCAATATCTATTATCTTATAGTTTGCTACTTTAGAATTAGCATTAACTACAAATTCTAATATCTCTACATTCAAATTATTGAGTGTAGTCATATCGACTACTTCTCCTCGACGAATATATCTGAAAATTGTATTTGCCGTAAGAAGTTTTTTGTTTATTAAAGTATCGATACCTATAGAATGTGAAAGTTGAAAATAATCCATATTCTCAACCAAAGCAATGGTCTTTTTAACTTTTTTAGTGTGAGCCATTAAACAACTCATGATATTAGTTTCCGAGTTTTCAGTAACTGATATAAAAGCATCCATAGCAGATAGATTTTCCTCGTCGAGTAATTCAGCATTTCTACCATCACCATTTATTACGAGTGCATTTGGTAATAGATCTGCAATTTCAAACGCTTTCTTTTTATTCTTTTCTAGAACTGTAACATTAAATTTTTTGTTGCATAATTGACGTGCAGTGTTATAACCGATTCTGCCTCCACCTAAAATCATAACATTCTTTATAGATGCTTTAGTTTTTCCTGTTAACTTATATAATTCTTCAACTCCTTCTTTTAAGGTTATAAAGAAAACTGTATCTCCAGCTTGAAAGCAGGTGTCTCCACGGGGTATCAATGTAAGTTGAGTTCCTTTTCTTTGAATGGCAACAGGCATAAAGTGAACATCAGGAAAAATAGAGGCAGCTTCTTTAACATTTTTACCTACAAATGGAACCTCTTCTTCTAAACGAGTCCCAATAAGAGTTAAAGCTCCTCCTTCAAATTCATAACTGTTTGAAAAAGCAGATTGATCTAAAAGTTGTTGAATTTCTTCAGCAGCTAATTCTTCTGGAGAAATAAGCTCATCTACACCAATATCTTGAAAACTAATAATGTCTTGAGCTTTAATTAACTCAATATTAGAAATGCGAGCAATAGTTCGTTTACATCCAAGTTGTTTTGCTATCGCGCAAATTGTAATATTAATTGATTCCTCTGCAGTAACTGCAATAAAAAGATCAGAATTTGCAACTTTAGCCTCTTTCATTATTGACAATGACATGGCATCTCCTCTTAATCCACGAATGTCTAAATGGGATTCGGCGTAATGCAAACGTTCTTTGTCAGAATCTATTAAAGTGATATCTAGGGACTCTGAGGATAGTAGCTTAGCTAAATGGAAACCAACTTCTCCACCACCTGCAATAATTATTTTCATAGTATTGTATCGAAATACATTGTAAATATACGAATATTACCCTTCGTAGTCTAAAAACTAAAATATCATGACTTTCAAATCATTATACTTAACTAGGAACAAAACAGACTATTATATTAACGTAATGTTAATTTATAAAACTTTTTATCAAATCTTAAATGACTTTTTTGGAAAAATATAAGATGAAAAAAACAGTTAAGCTAAAACAAAATAATCCAGAGACAAAAAAAATACAGATGATGAATATGTTTAACGGGATTTCCAGTAACTATGATATTCTAAATAGAATAATTACTCTAGGAATTGATATAATTTGGCGAAAAAAAGTTGTTAGTTTAGTTAAAAAACATAAACACGATGCAATTTTGGATATTGCAACAGGCACAGGAGATTTGGTGTTGGCTTTAGCTAAATTAAAAACTAAAAAAATAATTGGTTTAGATATATCACCAGGGATGTTAAATATTGGGATAGATAAAGTAGTTTCTAAGCGCTTAGAAAGTCGGATCGAGATGCAGTTAGGAGATTCTGAATCACTACAATTTGAAGATGCCTCTTTTGATGTTGTCACAGTCGCATTTGGTGTTAGAAATTTTGAAAATTTAGAAAAAGGACTAAAAGAAATTAATAGGATCTTAAAACCTAAAGGAGTTCTTGTAATCTTAGAAACTGCAGTTCCTAAAAATCAAATTCTTAAACCCTTATACACCTTTTATACACAAAATATAATACCTTTTGTGAGTAGTGTTTTCTTTAAAGATCACTCTGCTTATCAATATTTGTCTGATTCTGCAGCGAGTTTTCAGTGCGGAGAGGTATTCAACAATATTTTAAGGGAAAACGGGTTTATAGATGTAGATGATTTCCCACAAACATTAGGGGTGTCTTCAATTTATTTTGCAAAAAAACCTTAAAAATCATAAAAACATTTGGGTAGTAGTATTTTGTCTATTGGCAAATGGTTTATACTCACAATATCCAAATGTTAAGGAGCGTATTATAAATCTACCTAATTTTGATAAACGCCCTGTTCATTACGGATATTTTCTTGGAATAAACCAGTACGATTTTAAGTTTGAATATATTGATTCATATTACAAGGATATGATGTATAAAGATGTAGGTGTAATCCAGAAAAAAGGATTCAACGTTGGACTTATTGGAGATTTACGGATAAATGATTATTTTAATGTTCGTTTTGAACCAGGACTTTACTATAATTTAAGAGAACTTGTTTATCCTGAATATCCCGAATTTAAAAAAGAGTCGGATCGCAATCGAGAGGTCAAGTCTACTTACATTCATCTCCCCCTTTACATAAAAATAAACGCAAAGCGCATAAATAATTTTCGCCCATTTTTACTCGCTGGTATTTCTACAGATTTCAACTTGTCGAGTAATGCGAAAAATTCAGATGATAATGCAAGTAATGTTTTTAGAACATCATCAAAAAATTTAAATTATGAATTAGGATTAGGATTTGAGTTTTACTTGTATTATTTCAAATTTTCTCCATCTTTTCGCGGTATCTTTTCATTTCAAAATGAGTTAATTCCTGATGAAGCTGGTCAAGCTAGTCCTTGGACAGGAAATATCATTAATATGTTTAGTCGAGGGGTTTCACTCATTATTACATTTGAGTAGTCAAGTCTTTCTATAGATTTCACTCAAAAAAATAGCTGTGGCTGTTGCAACATTTAAACTTTCAGCACCTTTATTTTCTCGATAGTTGGGAATGGATAATTTAGAATCTAATAAATTATTTATTTCTTGAGAAAGTCCATGAGATTCACTTCCAAAAACATAACTTCCTGACTCAGGTAGTCTGACTGAATAAATTGGTTTCCCTCTATAATCAGCACCAAAGACAGGCTTTTCTAAATTTTTAAGGTATTTTGAAAGGTTTTCTTGATAATAACAAGTTACTCGAACTAAAGATCCCATTGAAGCCTGAACTGTTTTTGAATTGAAACAATCAACAGTATTAAAACTGCAAATTAAGTCATCAATACCAAACCAATCACAAAGTCGAATGATAGCTCCAAGATTCCCTGGATCTCTTATCCCATCGACAGCAATAGTGATAGGCACCTTCTTAAGTAGCTTGGGTTTTGGAATCTCAAAAACACCTAAAACAGGACTAGGGTTTTTGAAATGAGAGATTTGATTCATAACTGATAAATCAACCTTCTCAGCTAGTGGATGAAAATTATTTTCTATTGAAAATAAGACTTTACATGGCCAAGATGCAGAAATAAATTCTCCAACTGTTTTTTTGCCTTCTGCAACAAAAAGGCCTTGTGCCAAACGATGTTTTTTTTGTTTTAACTTAAGGATTTGTTTAAGTTGAGTCTTTCTGACCATAAAAATGACTTATTTTTGAGTAACAATTTAGATTAATGTATCGATCTCTTTCAAAATTAATCATTCTATGTGTCACCATCTTAATTTTAAGTGGATGTTCTGGTAGTCGAGCTTTTAAAACTAAAAACTCAATAATCGATCGTATTGAAATATATGAAGAAGACCGTTTACTAAAAAAAAATCCTGTTAACTTTATTATCAAGACCTCAACTAATAAAAAAATTTTTGGTATTCCAGTGGGTAAAATTCTCTACGAAACTTCACATCCTGAGCCAAAAATAAAATTTGAAAGTTGGGTTAATAGAAAAAAAAATAGAAGAAAACGCTTAGAAAAATGGATTTCGAAAAAACAAATTATTGCTTTAAGTAATTATGGCGAAAAATTTAATGAGTGGTTGAAAAAAACTGGAGAAGCTCCAGCTTTTATTGATAGTGTTGATGTTAGAGATTCTAAAAAAAGAATTATTCAGTATTATAAAAACTTAGGTTATTATGATGTTTCTGTAAAAACTGAAATTCAACAAATTAATACTCAAAAAATTCTTTTAAAATATCTTATAAATCCCAAAAGCAGATACCTTATCGATTCAATCTCATCTTCTATTGAATCTTCTGATCTCAAAAATATATACTCGGTTAACAAAAAAAATCAAAAAATCAAAGAGGGTGCTCCTTTTGAAATAGATAAATTTGAAGAAGAACGTGAGCGCTTGTTTTTACTATTTAGAAATAATGGAATCTACAATTTCCAACAAAATAGCATACAATTTACTGCGGCTATTGATAGCACAGGTCAAGACTTGAAAATTCCTGTAAATATTCAAATTGATAATGTTCAACAAAGAATAGGTGATACCCTTATTAAAATTCCATATACTCAATTTAAAGTAAAGGATGTTGTTGTTTTTGTTGACAACAATGACTTTGAAGACAATTTAAATCAATATTCAGATTCAATTTTTTATGAAAATTTTAATTTATTCAGTAAAGGCAAGTTAAAATTTAATCCCAAGACTATAACCTCAGGAATTTCGATTAAAAAAGGTGAATTATACAGTGATGAAGATCGTAATTTAACTTATCGTTATTTTACAAATCTTAAAAATTTTAAATATCCCAGTATCAATTATTCATTAATTTCAAAAGAAGAAAATGCACTTCGTGCTTCAATTTACTTGAGTCCAAAAGAACGATTTTCTCTTGGCTTTGATTTAGATTTGTCACATTCTAATATTCAGGATTTTGGAGTTGGACTCGGTGGAGGCCTCGGAATTAGAAATGTATTTCGAGGAGCTGAGCTGCTAGAATTAAATATAAAAAATACTTTAGGAGCTTCTAGGGATATTGCGCAAAAGGGAGATCAATTCTTTAACTTGTTTGAACTAGGGGCTGATTTAAAATTAAGTGTTCCTAGACTTCTTATACCCTGGATAAAAAAAGACTTGGTTGCATTATTTATGCTCCCCAAAACAGAAATTATTCTCGGAACATCTTTTCAGGAAAATATTGGTTTAGATAAACAATTTTTTAAGGGAGTATATCAATTTGATATTAAACCAGACAGTAAAAAAAGAATTCAATTTAAATTAATTGATCTTGAATTTGTAAACAACAGAAACTTGTCTAATTATTTCAACGTTTATAAAAATTCTTACGATCGCTTAAATCAAATTGCTAGTGAGTTTAATACAAATGAAAATCTAACAGATCTTTCGAATAATCTTTTGATCCCTAGTGGTGCAATTCAATTTATAGAGACAGTTTTAAATAATGAAACGTTACTAAATATTGAAGATCAAGGATTTAAAACTGTAAATACAGTTAAGGAGAGGCTTGATAGACTTTCAGCGAATAATTTAATCTTAGGTTCTTCTTTTAGTTTTTACCTTAACAGTCAAGAAAGCATATTTGATGAAAAATTTTATCAGCTCCGATGGAAGCTTGATTGGGTAGGTAATCTACTAAATCAATTTTTGACAAGTTTTAGTTCTAACCAAAATGAAGAAAATAAAAATATATTAGGAGGAGTTAGTCCTTCTCAATACATCAAAACAGAAATTGATTACATCAAACATTGGTCTTTAGGTAAAGACCGTATATTTGCCCTACATGCGTTTACTGGTATTGCGATTCCTTATGGAAACTCGACTAATATGCCTTTTTCAAGATCTTATTTTTCTGGAGGAGCTAATGACAATAGAGCATGGAAAGCATACAAACTTGGCCCAGGAAGCAGTAGTAATATCAATGAGTTTAATGAAGCTAATTTTAAACTTTCCTTTAATTTAGAATATCGTTTTCCAATCACAGGTCCACTTAAAGGAGGGCTTTTTATTGACTTTGGGAATGTATGGAATATTTGGGATGATGTAAAAGACTCAGCTATGCGTTTCGATAGCTTAGAAGACTTGTCCGAAATTGCTATTGGTTCTGGTTTTGGTCTTCGTTATGACTTTGATTTTTTTGTCTTTCGATTTGATACAGGATTTAAAACTTATAATCCAGCACTACCGATAGAGCAAAGGTGGTGGAGTGAATATAATTTTAAAAATGCTGTTTTTAATATCGGTATCAATTATCCATTCTAAAATCAAATAAGTTTCTATTTTTGCAGCAAAATAAGAATTAATGAATCATTCTATTCCTTCCGGTGTTATTACTGGAGATAAAGTTCAAGAAGTATTTAAACTCGCAAAAGAAAAAGCTTTTGCTCTTCCTGCTGTTAACGTAATAGGGAGTAATACCATTAATGCTGTGTTAGAAACTGCAGCTGAATTAAATAGTCCCGTTATCATTCAGTTTTCAAATGGAGGCGCACAATTTAATGCTGGAAAAGGACTATCAAACCAAGACCAATCCTCAGCAATTGCAGGAGCAATTGCCGGAGCCAAACATATTCATGAAATGGCCGAGGCTTATGGAGCTAGTGTAATTCTACACACTGACCATTGTGCAAAAAAATTATTGCCTTGGATAGACGGCTTGTTAGAAGCTAGTGAAATCTATTATAGGCAATACGGTAAATCTTTATTTAGTTCCCACATGATTGATCTTTCTGAAGAACCAATTGAAGAAAATATCAGTATTTGTAAAAGATATCTACAACAGATGTCTAAAATGGATATGACTCTCGAAATTGAGCTAGGAATTACTGGAGGTGAAGAAGATGGAGTAGATAATAGTGATATAGATGCCTCAAAACTTTACACTCAACCTGAAGAAGTAGCTTATGCATTTGAAGAGTTAAATAAGGTAAGTAAACAATTTACAGTTGCTGCAGCTTTTGGAAATGTGCATGGAGTTTATAAACCCGGGAATGTTAAGTTGACTCCTAAAATTTTAAAAAATTCTCAAGAGTACATTTCAAAAAAATATAATCTTCCTAAAAACTCAGTTGATTTTGTCTTTCATGGAGGCTCAGGATCAACTCAACAAGAAATTGAAGAATCTATTGGATACGGAGTTATCAAAATGAATATTGACACTGACCTACAATTTGCATTTACTGAGGGTATTCGAGATTATATGAATAATAATATTGAATACCTTAGAAATCAAATTGGTAATCCTGATGGAATAGACCACCCTAACAAAAAATACTATGACCCTAGAAAGTGGCTTCGACTTGGTGAAGAAACATTTAAATCTCGTTTAAAAGAGGCATTTAAAGACTTAAATAATATAAATACGCTATAATTTACTTTTATTTATATCTTTAATTAAAACGAGTATATGAGTTGGTTTAAACGAAGTGAAAAAGGGATTCAAACCAAAACCGAAGAAAAAAAAGATATTCCAAAAGGTCTTTGGTATCAAACCCCAACAGGTAAAATAATTGAAACCAAAGAACTTGCTGAAAATAAATATGTTAGTCCGGAAGATGATTATCATGTCCATATTGGAAGTAAAGAATACTTTGAAATACTATTTGATGATAATGTATTTGAGGAATTAAATACAAAATTAAAATCTATAGATTTTTTAAAGTTTGAAGATTCTAAAAAGTATATCGATCGTCTAAAAGATGCTCACAAAAAAACAGGTTTATACGATGCTATAAGAACTGCCGTAGGACAATCAAAAGGAGAAAAACTTGTTATTGCTTGTATGGATTTTAGATTTATTGGAGGCTCAATGGGTTCTGTAGTTGGTGAAAAAATTGCTCGAGCAGTCGACTATGCAATTGAGCACAAATTACCTTTAGTAATTATCTCCAAATCAGGAGGTGCACGAATGATGGAATCAGCAACTTCCTTAATGCAGATGGCGAAGACCTCAGCAAAATTAGCTCAACTTGCTGAAGCAAAAATTCCTTATATATCTCTTTGTACCGACCCAACTACGGGAGGAACTACTGCTTCATACGCTATGTTAGGCGATATTAACATTGCTGAGCCTAAAGCTTTAATTGCTTTTGCAGGTCCAAGGGTGGTAAAGGATACTACAGGAAAAGAATTACCAGAAGGCTTTCAAACCAGTGAATTTCAATTAGAAAAAGGGTTTTTGGACTTTATTTCTCACCGTAATGAATTAAAAAATAAAATAAATTTATATTTAGATTTGATTTTAAATAACCCTCTTCGTCAATAAAATTAAAACTACTTAATTATATTTTTTTATTGTCTAGCGTTTGTTTAATTGTATATTTGCCGATCGTTAATTTAACGTATACATAAAAATCATTAAAATTAATATTGGCATGTACATTTCAAAAAAAGTAAAAGAAGATCTTTTTAAAAAACACGGTAAATCTGAAAAAGACACTGGATCAACTGAAGGCCAAATTGCGCTTTTTACCCATCGTATTCAACATCTATCAGAACACCTTAAACAAAATAGAAAGGATTTCAATACTGAACGTTCACTAGTTCGTTTAGTTGGAAAGCGAAGAAGTCTTCTAGATTATTTAAAATCTAAAGACATCTTGCGTTATAGAGAAATAGTAAAAGAATTAGGTTTACGTAAGTAATTTAAATCACTTCAAATACAAGCTGAATTTTAGTTTTTCATTGGTTGCAACAACACACAACAAGAATATTAACCAAAATATGAAAAATGATTCCAAAAACATTTACACAAGAAATTCGTCTTGATGACGACAGAACTATTACAATTGAGACCGGAAAGTTAGCTAAACAAGCTGATGGCTCCGTAGTTGTAAGAATGGGAGACTGCATGCTATTAGCAACTGCAGTATCTGCTCGTAAAAATAGTCCAGTTGACTTCTTACCACTTACAGTAGATTATAGAGAAAAATTTGCTGCTGCTGGAAGATTTCCAGGAGGTTTTTTTAAACGTGAAGCTCGTCCAAGTGACCATGAGGTTCTTACTATGAGACTTGTGGATCGAGTTTTACGCCCCCTTTTTCCAAAAGACTATCATGCGGAAACACAAGTAATGATTCAGCTTATGTCTCATGATGAAAACATAATGCCTGATGCATTAGCCGGATTAGCAGCATCAACTGCAATTCAACTTTCAGATATTCCATTTGAATACCCAATTTCTGAAGTACGAGTTGCAAGAGTAGACGGAATGTTTGTTGTAAATCCAAGTAGAGAACAACTAAATTCGTCCGATATAGATATAATGATTGGTGCAAGTGAAGATTCTGTTGCCATGGTTGAAGGAGAGTTTGATGAAATCTCTGAAGAAGAAATGTTAGATGCTATTGCATTTGGTCATGAAGCAATCAAAGATCAAATAAAAGCGCAAATTGCGTTAGTAGAAGCTGTAGGTAAAAAAGAAATTCGTAGCTATGATGAAGAAGATAAAGATGACTCTTTAGAAAGTGAGATTCATAAATATACTTACCAAAAGTACTATGATATTGCTAAAAAAGGACTCTCTAAATCAGAACGTTCCGAGCAATTTTCAAAAATTAAAGAAGAATCAAAAGCTAGCTTCTCTGAAGAAGACCTAGAAGAAAAAGGAGATTTAATTTCCAAATATAACAACAGTGCACAGAAAAAAGCTGTGCGTGATCTAGTTCTTGATGAAGGCATTCGTCTAGATGGAAGAAAAACTACTGATATTAGACCTATTTGGTGTGAAGTTGATTATTTACCATCAACCCATGGTTCAGCACTCTTTACACGTGGTGAGACCCAAGCATTGGCTACAACAACACTTGGAACTTCAAGAGAAGCCAATATGATTGATTCTCCATCACATCAGGGAGAAGAGACTTTTTATCTACACTATAATTTTCCTCCTTTTTGTACTGGAGAAGCAAGACCACTTAGAGGCACCTCAAGACGTGAGGTTGGACACGGTAATTTGGCACAACGTGCCCTCAAAAAAGTAATCCCTGATAATTGTCCTTACACTGTTCGTATTGTATCAGAAGTTCTTGAATCAAATGGCTCATCTTCAATGGCAACAGTATGTGCGGGAACTATGTCTTTAATGGACGCTGGAGTTCAGATTAAAAAGCCTGTTTCTGGAATTGCAATGGGATTAATTACAGATGGAGATCGCTTTGCAGTACTTTCAGATATTTTAGGTGATGAAGATCACTTGGGTGATATGGATTTTAAAGTAACAGGAACTGCTGACGGTATAACCGCTTGTCAAATGGATATAAAAATCAAAGGATTACGTTTTGATATTATGACCCAAGCTCTAAACCAAGCTAGAGATGGCAGACTACACATATTAAACAGCCTAACCGAAACAATATCAAGTCCTAACAAAGAAGTCAAAGCGCATGCACCAAAGATGATTACAAGACGTATTCCAAACGAATTTATTGGAGCTTTAATTGGACCAGGTGGAAAAGTTATTCAAGAACTTCAAAAAGAGTCAGGTTGTACGATTGTTGTAAACGAAGACCCTGTAACAGAAGAGGGTATAATTGAGATTTTAGGCACTTCACCAGAAGGGATTATTATGGTTGAAACAAAAATTGATTCGATCACATTTAAACCCAAAGTAGGAAACACTTATGAGGTTAAAGTAATTAAAATGCTTGATTTTGGTGCGGTAGTTGAATATACTGAAGCACCTGGAAATGAGGTATTACTTCATGTTAGTGAATTAGCTTGGGAAAGAACAGAAAACGTAAGTGATGTTGTTAAAATGGGAGACATTCTTAATGTAAAATACTTTGGTAAAGACCCAAGAACTCGAAAAGAGAAAGTATCCCGAAAGGCCTTGATACCAAAACCTGACAAAAAAGATTAATTTTTTTGATGATTTTTGAAACATTCGACCGTTTCGAACGTATAATAGTTAAAACATATTTTAAATGAGACAACTTAAGATTACCAAACAGGTAACTAATCGTGAGACAGCCTCCTTAGATAAATACTTACAGGAAATTGGTAAAGTAGACTTAATTACTGCTGAGGAAGAAGTCGAATTGGCACAGAGAATCAAAGCTGGAGACCAAATTGCTCTTGAAAAATTAACTAAAGCCAACCTTCGATTTGTTGTCTCTGTTGCAAAACAATATCAAAATCAAGGGTTAACACTTCCAGACTTAATAAATGAAGGAAATTTGGGTTTAATTAAAGCGGCACAACGTTTTGATGAGACCAGAGGATTTAAATTTATCTCTTATGCGGTATGGTGGATTCGACAATCAATTTTACAAGCCTTAGCAGAGCAATCACGAATTGTTCGCCTACCACTTAATAAGATTGGTTCGATTAATAAAATCAATAAAACTTATGCTTTTTTAGAGCAGGCTCACGAACGTGCACCATCTCCTGAAGAAATAGCTAAAGAACTTGATATGACTATTAACGACGTAAAAGAATCACTGAAAAATTCTGGAAGACATGTATCTATGGATGCACCCCTAGTAGAAGGAGAAGATTCTAACCTTTACGATGTACTTAATAGTGGAGAATCTCCCAATCCAGATAGGGCTCTTCTTCACGAGTCACTCAGAACAGAAATAGAACGTGCTCTTGAAACTCTTACCCCAAGAGAAGCTGACGTAGTTCGTTTATATTTTGGGTTAGCAAACCAACATGCTATGACTTTGGAAGAAATTGGTGAAACCTTTGACCTAACAAGAGAACGTGTCCGCCAAATTAAAGAAAAAGCAATCCGAAGACTAAAACACACCTCGAGAAGTAAGATTCTTAAAACCTATTTAGGATAAATTAAAAGGCAGCCT
>MDSY01102028.1_pt1 | contig 13591 bp, 15 predicted proteins | sample 811131 | NCBI WGS metagenome assembly MDSY01 (sample SAMN05326643, study PRJNA326480) | marine metagenome | isolation source: seawater | place: Atlantic Ocean: South West | collected 2010
GCTCTCTGAAGTAATGTATTGATTGCATAAATAATTTATGAATGTTGATTTACCAACATTACTTTTACCGACGATTGAAATGAAGTATTTATCTTTCATCTATAAGTTGTTCTAAAATTTTTTGTGCAACAGATTGTTCACCTTCTTTTACGGTACTAGATATTGCTGAAAATGTTTTCTTAGAAAGAGATATTTTGCATGTAATTTTAAATCTAGGGTTATGATCAGGGCTTTTAATTTTATTTTTTTTATACTCCGGTAAAGGTAGGTTTTTAGCTTGGAGATATTCTTGAAGCTTAGTTTTTGAATCTTTTCTGCTAATAATGCTATTTGTTTCAATCAATTCATCAAAAACTTTACTTATGATTTTTTTACACTTTTGATAATTGCTATCTATATATATTCCTCCAATGATTGATTCAAAAAGTTCTGCTGTAATGGATTTTTTTAGAGAAGTATTATCATCAATGCTTAAGTTATATGATATTAATATTTTTTCTAACTGAAGTTCTAATGCAATTTTAGATAGTGTTGACCTATTAACCAAGGATTGACGCATTCTTGATAACTCACCTTCATTAGATTTATGATATCTTTGTAAAAGTAGTTCAGTGATGACTAATTGAATAACTGCATCTCCAAGAAACTCAAAACGTTCATAATTTTCCTTTCCGGCACTTCTATGTGTTATAGACTCTATCATTGTAGCCTCATCACTAAATTCATATTGTAAAAATGACTTTATATGAGCTTTAACTACACTTTTAGGCTTTTGTGTTTTTTTCATAACTGATTTAATTTAATGAAATGCCTACTCTATCAAAAAAAGAGTATTCACTATCGGAATTCCAGAACATCCAAATCATAAAAGCTTCACCAATAAGATTCTCTTCAGGGACTGGTCCCCAATACCGGCTATCATTACTATTATCTCTATTATCTCCTAAAACGAAATATGTGGCCTTTGGGACAATATAAGAGAAGTCTTGGCCGAAAGTTTTTTTATCAACTAATATCATATGTTCGTTATTAAACAATTTTTCTTCAATGATTTTTCCAGAACCAATATCTTTTTTAGAAATTTCATTTTTAGAAACAATTTTATGTGATATTTTTTTATGATTTATGAATATTTGTTTATTAATATAGTCAATTCTATCACCAGGCAATGCAACAACTCTTTTTATATAATTAATTCTTTTATCTAGCGGATATTGAAATACTATTACATCGCCATAGTCTGGGTTCTTATTTGAATATAATATCTGATTAGTAATTGGCATTTTGATCCCATATTGATATTTATTTACAAGTATAAAATCCCCAACTACAAGCGTTGGAATCATTGATCCAGAAGGAATTCTATATGGCTCAATAATAAAAGATCTTATAAATAGAACTAATAGAAGAATTGGGAAAATAGATTTAGAAAATTCACAGATTGCATATAGGCTTTCTGGAATGCTTTTCATATATGTAAATAAAGAAAAGATGCCTGTTAGAAGGGTAGCTGTTACTAATAATACTGTAAAATCAAACATTATTTTGGTGTCATAAATTCATAGAAGGCTTCTTTTGGGATTTCAATTTTTCCTATTTTCTTCATTTTTTTCTTACCCTCTTTTTGTTTTTCTAATAATTTCATTTTTCTTGTCACATCACCACCATATAATTTTGCGGTTACATCTTTTCTAAAACCCTTCTTTGATGTTGATGCCAAAATCTTTGAACCTACGCAACCCTGTATTTTTATTTCATACATTTGTCTAGGTATTAAATTTTTTAAATTTTCTATAGATTCTCTGGATTTTTTAGAAGCTTCGTCTTTATGTAATATTTGAGATAATGCATCTATCTTTTTTTCGTTCACATGAATATCTAATCTAACCATTTTACTCAATTCATATCCAATTATTGTATAATCATATGAAGCATAACCTTTGGTATAAGATTTTAATTTATCAAAAAAATCATAAATAATCTCGGATAATGGTATTTTGAAGTGAATTTCAACTGATGTTAAACGATGCTGTAAATTTTCTTGTTTGCCTCTTTTCTTAATACATAGCTCTATGACTGACCCCAAGTATTCTGAAGGAGTTATAATCTTTATAAGTGCTATAGGTTCATGGAAATTCTGTATTATGCTCGCATCTGGCAACTCTTTTGGGCTTTTAACTTCTATGGTTTCACCATTCTTTTTTTCAATTTTGTATGTTACTGAAGGGACAGTCATCAAAAACTCAAGATTATATTCACGCAACAACCTCTCTCTTATAATTTCCATATGCAGTACACCAAGAAAACCACATCTAAAACCATGTCCTAAAGATTGAGAGTTTTCTGGCTCATAAGTAAATGAATTATCATTTAGGGATAATTTATCTAGAGCTTTCTTTGACTCTTGATAATTCTTAGAATCTATTGGGAAGAAGCCAGAAAATACTCTTGGTTGTATCGGTTCAAATCCAGGATGAGGTGTTGGTGAATCAGCATTTACGTCAACAATTGTATCTCCAATAGGAGCAGCATTAAGGCTTTTAATTGATGCAATAATAAAACCAACTTCTCCTGACGATAATTCATCAAGGTAAGTTAATTTGGGAGTGAAAACACCAACCTTGTCGATAATAAATTGATTTTTATTTGATAGTATTTTAATTTTTTGTTTAGGTTTGATCTTGCCGCTAATTAATTTGACTAGAACAACTACTCCTAGATAATTATCAAACCATGAGTCTACAATACAAGCTTTAGAATAATTGCAGTTACTATTTTTTGGTGCAGGAATATTTGATACTACAGCAGGAAAAATTTTTTCAATCCCTATTCCTTTTTTTGCGCTTACTTCAATTATTTCCTTTGCATCTATATCTAATAACTCAGTTATATCTTTTTTGATTTCATCAATATTTGCGGAAGGTAAATCTATTTTATTTATTACAGGTATTAATTTAAGTCCAAGATTTTTTGCAAGAGTGGTATGTGCGATACTTTGAGCCTCTATCCCCTGCGTAGCATCTATAACTAATATTGCCCCATCACAAGCTGATAATGATCTTGAAACTTCATAAGAGAAATCAACATGGCCTGGTGTATCTATAATATTTATCGTGTAAATATTATTAGTATCCTTATATTTAAGGGTAGCAGTTTGGGCCTTTATGGTAATCCCTCTCTCTCTTTCCAAGTCCATTGAGTCCAGGACTTGATCTTTCATATCACGAGATGAAAGGTTTCCATATTGTTCAATTAGTCGATCAGCTAAAGTTGATTTTCCATGATCAATGTGAGCAATTATAGCAATGTTGCGTATGTTTTCCATTTACTCTATATAATAGCCTAGAGCAAATAAACATCAATCATTTAGAAATCTTAATTGCTAGGTATAGTGGATTAGAGTTCCTATAGATTAAAAAGTTAGCATAATTGCTTATGCCTATATCCTTTATCTTGCTCTGAAAATCTTGTGTGTTATAAATAGGCTCATTGTTAATATGAGTAATAATATCATCAATTTTTATTCCAGAATTATTAGACTGTTGTGAAGTAACTTCATCAACTCTAACTCCTCCATAAATATTCAGTTCACGCTTAGTGACATCATTGATATCACTCACTGTTATGCCTGACATCTGTGTTTTTTTAATCTTTTCCTGCTGAATGCTAGCTATGTCCTCTTCTGCTGGCAATTCTTCAATTCTTACAAAAACATTTAAATTTTGATTGTTTCTTAATATTTCAACTTTCACTTTAGCATTAACTTTAGTCATTCCGACTAAAGGTGGTAGATCGCCAGATTTTTTAATTGTCTCTCCATTAAACTTTAAAATAACATCTCCTTGTTTTAATCCAGATTTACTTGCTGGACTATCTTTTAAGACTTTTGCTATTACAGCTCCTGTCGGTTTGTCCATGCCAAAACTTTTTGCTAAATTCTTATCTACTTCTTGTATAAAAACACCCAGCCAGCCTCTCGTAACTTTCCCTTCATCTTTTAATTGACTGAAAACATCTAACATCGTTTCTGATGGAATAGCGAAAGATACGCCCATAAATCCACCTGTTCTAGTATATATTTGCGCATTAACACCAACTACATCACCTGAGAGATTAAATAATGGGCCTCCAGAATTACCTGGATTGATAGCTACATCAGTTTGAATGTATGGTACATAGCTTTCATTTGGAAGTTTTCTTTGTTTACCACTGACTATTCCAGCAGTTACTGTATGACTAAAACCAAATGGTGATCCTATTGCTAAAACCCATTCTCCTACTTTTAGATTATCTGCTGTAGCAACAGAAACTATAGGTAAGTCTTTTCCATCAACCTTCAATAGAGCTAAGTCACTTCTTGAATCTGAACCAATTAGTTTAGCTTCTAATACTGTTTCATCGCTCAAAGTAATTGAAATTTCAATTGAATCGCTAACTACATGATTATTAGTCATGATATAGCCATCACTTGTTAATATAAAACCAGATCCAACAGAAGGCATTTGTCTTTCAATCTGATTATTATTATTATTTTTTGGGTCAAAAAATCTTCCAAAGTAATCTCTTAAGTCGTCAGGTATATCTGGTGAATTAAAAGGAGAGTTATTAAAATTATTTTTAACTTGTTTGGTTGCATTAACTATTACCACAGCTGGTATATTCTTTTCAACAACCGATGTAAAATCAGGAAGATTTGTTTGCGAAAAAACATTACTAGAAAAAGATAATGTTAGTATAAAAAATAATAATTGAGGAGCAGCGTTTAGCTTTATTCGCATTTTTTATCACCCAGTTCAGCTTTGTTATTTTTGTGTATTTGACAGTCCTTATCTATTTGCTGATTGGATGTATTGTATACTGGGGTTTTAGTCTTAGTTATTGTTGTTGATTCAAAATTATAAGCATCAAAACTTATCACTTTAATCAAAGCCAATGTCACAATAGCAAAAGATGAGGCTATTGCGAGCTTTGTAAAATATTGAAAATATGTTTTTCGTGGCTGATTATCAATTTTCTCCATTACTTTTGATGAAAAATCTTTGGATAAAAAACGAGGAAAATCTTTTTTTAAAAAAGACTTAATAAAGTATAAAATCTCCAAATTTTTTAATTCATTTTTATTCATCTAAATAATCCTTCAAAGCTTTGATCATCATCTCTCTAGCTCTATGTAATCTCGATCTCACAGTGCCAATAGGCATGCCTGTTTTGTCCGAAATTTCCTCATAACTCAAATCCTCAATCTCCCTTAACTTTACAACCAATTTAAGGTCTTTAGGTAATGAATTATAAACCTTTTCAGTATGGCCTGCCAGTTTTCCCATATTATAATGATTATATGGGGTCTCTATCTCCATACCTGCTGGAATCTGTGACTTTATAGCCATATCTCCCTGCTTACTAGTATGACCAGAATCTATTGAAATAGTTTCCTTTTCCTTCATCTTTTCTTTGGAATTAATAAAGTTTAGGGCACAATTGACCGTAATTCTATGCATCCATGTAGAAAATTGGCTTTCAAATCTGAATTTATCAAGAGAGTTAAAAGCACGCAAGAAAGACTGTTGAGCTACTTCTTCCGCATCAGCATAATTTTTTGTATATTTATAGCTGAGATTGATTGTTTTTAATTGATACTTTTTTACAATAAACTCAAATGAACTGGTATCACCATCCAGACACTGCCTAATTAGAGTAAAATCATCTTTAATGTCCATAAAAACTTACCAAAAAGATTGGTTTTGCAAAGGTATTCAATAATGTTATTTTACTATATATGAATTCCATTAAAAGGACAGATATCTTAATCGCTGGTTCGGGATTATCGGGCTTAGCAGCTGCTTTATCAATGTCCAAAAAATTTGAAGTTACCTTAGTTACAAAGAACCAATTGACTGATTGTTCAACTGCGTGGGCACAGGGTGGCATAGCATCCGTTTCATCTACAACAGACAGCTTTGAAAAACATTTCTACGATACGCTTAAAAATGGTCATGGCCTTGTTGATAAAAAAGTAGCTATGGAAATTATCAATGAGGCGCCAAATGCTATAGATTGGTTAAATAAAAAAAATATACAATTCACCAAAGAAGATGGTTTAATTAATTTAACTCTCGAAGCCGGTCATAGTGAACGGAGAATATATCATATTATGGATAAAACTGGAAAGATTATACATAAGAGATTATTGGAAGAAATAAAAACGAAGAAAAATATTAAAATATTAAGTAATTGTCAAATAATTGATCTAATAACATCAAAACCTAATATTGAAAAATCAAATGAGTGTGTAGGTGCATACATTTTTAACCAAAAAAATAAGAATGTTGAAACTCATATAGCTGAGAGAGTAATACTGGCAACTGGTGGAGCCAGTAAATTATATCAATTTACTTCAAACCCAAAAACTTCAACTGGAGATGGAATTGCAATATCATATAGAGCGGGTTGTAAAATAGCAAATATGGAGTTTGTACAATTCCATCCAACATGCTTGTATCATCCTCATGCTAAATCTTTTCTTATATCAGAATCTTTACGTGGAGAAGGAGCCAAACTTTTAACTCCTAATAGAAAAACTTTTATGGAGAAGTATGATGAGAGAAAAGAACTAGCGCCAAGAGATGTGGTTGCAAGAGCTATAGACTCTGAAATGAAAGAATATGGTTTCTTGCATGTTCTATTAGATATAAGTCACAAATCAGCAACATTCATAAAAAAGAGATTTCCACTAATTTATAAAAAATGTTTGGCAATTGGAATTGATATTACAAAACACGCAATACCAGTCGTACCGGCATCACACTATACATGCGGAGGAGTACAAACAAAAATTAATGGAAAAACTGAAGTTCAGAGGCTATATGTTTTAGGTGAAGCTGCACATACTGGGTTTCATGGCGCAAATAGACTTGCTAGTAATTCATTGCTGGAATGCTTAGTTATGGCAATGAAATGTGCTCAAGATATAAACACTCTATCAATTAAAAACTTCAAACATGGAATCACTGAACTTCCTAAGTGGGATGATAGCTATGTTTCTGAGTCAAAAGAAAATATTGTAGTTTCACATAATTGGGATGAACTTAGGAAAATTATGTGGAGCTATGTTGGTATTGTCAGATCAGACAAACGATTATCAAGAGCTCTTCAGAGAATAAAAATTATTGAAAATGAGGTTAACGAATATTATCACAAACATAAATTAACATCAGATTTGTTAGAATTAAGGAACATTATTGAGGTTTCAAAGCTTATTATTGAGTCGGCCCTGACTAGAAAAGAGAGTAGAGGGCTGCATCATTCTGAAGATTACCCTTTACCAAATAAAAAGTTTGAAAAAAATACTTATCTAGTAGGAAAAAAGAAAAATAACTTTTTAAAATTAATAACTACTAAATCTTAAATATTGTCTTCCTATAGTATCTTAATTCGGCAATAGAATCTCTTATATCATCCAACGCTCTATGATTAGAACTTTTTTGGAAATTGTCTATGTCCTCATAATACCAGCGCCTACCAACTTCTTTGATTGAGGTAACATCAAGATTTCTATAATGAAAAAAAGATTCTAACTCTGGCATGCATCTAGCCAAAAAACGTCTATCTTGACAAATACTATTGCCACACATAGGTGAATGTCCTTTAAAAGCAAACTGATCTAGAAATTTTATTGTACCCTTTTCAGCTTGAGTTTCATTAGTAGTGCTTTCAATTACTTTTTCGAATAGACCACTCTTAGTATGTTGGTTTGTATTCCAATCATCCATACTATTGAGCACAGATTTCGGTTGATTGATAATATAAACAGGTCCTTCAGCTAAGATATTTAAATTTTTGTCGGTGACAATAGTAGCAATCTCAATAATATGATCTCTTTGTGTGTCTAGGCCAGTCATTTCGAGATCAATCCAAATTAAGTTACTTTTATCTTTCATCGTCATAGAGTATCATATTTAAATATAATATAAATTGATACTTGAATATATGGTTACATCATTAATTCTTTTTACATTACTTATATATTTTCTGACAAGATTTGCTCTAGATGCTATTCAAATTAGATATGTAAAATCTATGAAGATAACGGACAATGAATTAAACTTATTGAAACTTAATAGACAACATCTAGAAAAATCAACTTTATACAATATAGATAAGCTTATAATTTCAATGCTTAATTTAATTGTACAAATTTTTATAATTTATCTTTTTTTATTTGCCGGAGGTCTAGAATACCTTATAGAAACCACCTCTTCCTTATATTCAAAAAAAGACTTTATTTTTGGATTTATGAATCCAGAATTATTTATCATAATAACTTTCTTTTTAATAATGACGGTGCTCGGAATTCCTATGTCCCTTTATAAAATTTTTATTCTTGAAGAAAAATATGGGTTTAATAAGATGACAATAGGATTATTTATAAGAGATTTTTTAATATCACTTATGCTTTCTCTCTTAATTATATCTATTTTATTTCTGTCTTTTTTATTTCTATATTCTAATTTTGAAAAAAACTGGTGGGTATTGATGTGGGTTGTTTTCTTATTATTTAATATCATTTTGTTATATGTATATCCAACACTTATATCCCCACTTTTTAATAAGTTTAAAAAAATTGGTGATCAAAATATTATGAAAGCAATTGATGACTTAACAGAAAAAGTAGATTTTAATATCAAAAATGTTTATGTGATGGATGGATCAAAAAGGTCAAAACATTCAAATGCTTATTTTACTGGTTTCCATAAAAATAAAAGAATAGTTTTTTTTGATACCTTACTTGAGAATCTTTCAGTTAATGAAGTAACATCTGTTCTGGCCCATGAAATTGGTCATTATAAAGAAAAACATATTTTAAAATCCATTGTACTAAATATGATTCTAAGTTTATTTGTTTTCTTTATAATGTATAAATTATCTACTTTAGATATTTTCTTTCATGCAGTTGGAGTTAATACAATTACCCCCTCAACTATTATATTAACTTATAGTTTATTGTTTCCAGTTGTTGGTTTCTTTATAACTCCACTATTGACTTCATTTTCTAGAAAAAATGAATATGAAGCTGACAGTTTTGCAAAAAAATATACCAATAAGGATGATTTAATATCTGCCCTAATTAAACTTTATAAAGAAAATTTAACTATTTTAAAACCTAGCCCTCTATATGCTAATTTCTACTATACTCACCCAACAGTATTCGAAAGAATTAAAAAATTAAAATCGTAGATAATGGATAGCAAAAAAAACTTATCTCAAAGAAAATGTATGCCCTGTGAAGGTGGAGTAAAACCACTTGATAAAGAACAATCAAAAAAATTATTAAATCAACTGACCAATGAATGGCAAATAACTGAAGATAATAAAAAAATATTTAGAGAATATAAATTAAAAAATTATTATGAAATAACATCTTTGATTAATCTTATTGTTTGGATTTCTCATCAAGAAGATCATCATCCAGAAATTACTTTTACATATAATAGTGCCAACGTAAAATATTTTACTTATGCGATTGATGGATTGTCTGAAAATGATTTTATATGTGCAGCAAAAATTGATAGGCTGCTAAAGGTTTAAAAACTGGATTTAAATAATTTTTCGTTCATTAAATGCATGAGAGATTGTTTCGCTATCTAAATAGCCTAATTCCCCGTTCAACGGGATTCCAAATGCAATCCTTGATACTTTTATATTAATTTTGGAAGCAAGTTGTTGAACATAATGTGCGGTTGCTTCACCCTCAACGGTTGTACTAGTAGCAAGAATTAATTCAGTAATTTTTTTTTCTTCAAGATTTTCTTCTAGCCTTTTTATGCCGACTTCAATTGGGCCCCTTCCATCTAATGGAGATAAACTTCCATCTAATACAAAAAAATATCCATTGTAGTCAGTACTTTGATCAATAATATAAGCATCTGACGGTGACTCTGTAACACAAATTTTTGTTGGGTCTTTATTTTGTGCTATACAAATATGACATTCACCATTTATTTGTTTTTCAACATCTTCAATATCAAGATATATCCCACAAATTTTACAGCTAGCTATATTAGACGTAATATTATTTAATTTATCCGCCAAATTCAGTGTTAAATCTTTGTTAGACCTAATAAGCTGATATGCCATTCTTTGGGCTGATTTTCTTCCTATTCCAGGAAGTATTGTTAAGGCTTCGATTAAGTCATTTAAGTTTTTTGACTGTTTCATTACTAAAAAGGAAGTTTAAATCCTGAAGGAAGATTCATTAAGTCTCCCATTTTATTTTTAATTTCTTTCTCCACCTTATTAATAGCATCATTGCAAGCAGCAACAATCAAATCTTCTAACATTTTTTTATCATTGCTAAGAGCAGAAGATTCGATTTCTATATCAATAATTTTATGATTTCCTTTCATCATAACTTTCACTGCTCCAGCACCTGATTCACCCTGAACTGAAATTTTTTCAATTTCTTCTTGAGCTTTTTTTGCATTTCCCAAGACTTCTTTTGCCTCTTTCATTTTATCCAATATACTCATCTATTAATACCTCTGCTATCTACCTTTAATTTTTTTAATGGAATTTTTATCAATTTCTGCATCAAAATGCTCTTTTATATTATTTATATTTTTATCTGTATCAGCACTATTAAAAGCTTCATCGACTTCATCCTGTTCTTTTTTTTCCTCCTTTGCTGATGGGGAGATTAAATTTTCTTCATATTCTATTTCTATTGATATTTTTTTATCAAAAAAATGATTGATTTGGTTAATGAGATCATTGATACAAGTTTTTGGATAAACATCTTTTTTATTTTGAGAGATTTTGAGTATTGCTTGTCCATTACCATTGGGAATATATATAGAGTTTTTAGCTAAATCTAAAGATAAGCCTGAAATATTAAGTTTTTTATATAGGTCATCCCAGACAAAGCTATTAGAGGTTCCTTCATTGAAATCATCAGACATACTATCTGCACCATTTGTTGCTTGTTTAGTATCTTTAGCTGAGTCATCATTCACAGCTTCTTTTTCAGTACTGCTATCGTGTTTATGGACGTTCTGATTGTTATCTTCTGATTTATTACTTACATTTTCATTATTGAAAAAAATCATTCTCAAAAGAATCATTGTTAAATGATCACGTTTATTGACAGAAAACTTGAAGTCTTTTTTTGAGGAAATTGCAATCTGATAAAATAATTGCAAATCTTTTGAATCTATAGATTTAGATTGATCTTCGATAAATTTAAGATCTGAACTATTTTTATCTAAAAAACTTGGTTTAATTTTGAAGAGGGTAATTTTATAAAAAATACTTATAACATGATCTATAATCTTCTCATAGTTAGAGTTAGGAGATAGTTTTTCTATAGCTTCAATTAATTTTTCAGAATTATATGAAAATATATTAATGATGAGGTTTTGAATAATTTCGGTATCAATCTCTCCCAAAAGTGATTTAATCTTCTTTTCATCCAATTCTCCATTGCAGTATGCTATGCACTGCTCTAAAAGACTTAGTGCATCCCTAATACTCCCTTGTGCAGCTCTAGAAATAATTTTAACAACATCTTTTTCAAATTTAATATCTTCTTTAACAAGAACATCTAGAAGATGAGTGTTAATAGTATCATTATCAACAGTCGATAATTTAAAATGCAAACATCTGGACAAAACTGTTTCTGGAAGTTTCTCAGGCTCTGTTGTAGCTAATAAGAACTTAACGTGTTTTGGAGGCTCTTCAATTGTTTTAAGTAAGGCATTAAAGCTTTTATTTGAAAGCATGTGTACTTCATCGATTAAATATACTTTGAATTGAGAAGATGTTGGAGAGTATTGGACGTTCTCCATTAAAATTCTAGTATCTTCAACTTTTGTCCTTGATGCAGCGTCTATTTCAATTAGATCAAGGTGATTTCCAGAATCAATTTGAGTGCAGGAAGTGCAAGTCCCACACGGATTGATAGATACGCCTTTTTCACAAAGAAGTGATTTTGCAAATATCCTACCAATGGTAGTTTTACCAACTCCGCGTGTTCCTGAAAAAAGATAAGCGTTATGTATTTTCTCTAATGAAATCGAATTTGATAAAGTTTTAACTATAAAATCCTGGCCAACTACTTCATCAAATTTTTTAGGTCTATATTTTAGGGCTAGGACATCATCGTTCATGCTAATATTTTATATCAATCACACTCTAAATTCCCAGTTTTTACAAATATAATAGCTCCTTCTTTCTCTGTATATGGCTTGTGTCTACTTAGGTGAGGGCTACGAATCCATGAGCCTTTTGGGTAAATGCCATATTCATCAAAAAATGTTCCTTCAAGGACAAAAATTTCTTCCCCACCCCAATGCTGGTGTGTGTTGAAATGTGTGTTAGGTTTCCATTGAACCAATGCTGTTCGTTCATTTTCAAATTCATGAAGCGGCATAACGGACAACCCAGGAACTAAACCAGGTAGCCATGAACTATTTGTTGTATCTTTTACTATGCGCTCCTTATCGTTGCTTCTAAATTGTCGGAGTTTAACAAAAATAGTACACCCTGCTCTGCTGAAGGGATTGTGAGTAGTCCCATGTGGATTACGTATATATGTCCCTTTTGAATAAATACCATATTCATCTTCAAAGATTCCGTCTAAGACAAAAAATTCTTCGCCTGCTTCATGCGTATGTTCTTCAAAATAACTCTTGGGAGCAAATCTGACTATGGATGTTGCAATGGCTTTTTCACCCATATTATTACGTTCTAAATATATTCTCTCTACCCCATCACAAGGAGATTTGTTCCAAGACTCTGTATAAGTATTAACCACAACACGTTCCGTATAGTTTTGATTAATCTGTGGCGCAGCTTCTATATTTTTAGTTTTTGATTTTAAGTCAGCCATCATCTTATTTTAGCATGAAGAAAATATGATTCGAAATGACTCTTTTTTGATAATATATAAGAAGAATGACAGAAAAAGTTAAAAGACCCTGGGGTTACTATAGAGTAGTACATACTATTGATAAGACTGTAAAAGTTAAAGAATTAGTTATAGAGCCAGGAAAAAGCCTGTCTATGCAAAGACATTTCAAAAGATCTGAGATGTGGTATGTAGTAAAAGGAAAATGTATGGTTAATGAAGATTTACTAGAACCCCTATCCGATGCCTATAATATACCTGTTGAAACATGGCATAGGGGTCATAATCCATTTGATGAACCATGTCATATTATAGAAGTCCAGCATGGAACTGAATGCATTGAAGAAGATATAGAGGTTGCTGATTAGTCTTTTGAATTAACTAGGATTATTATAAAAATCTAAAAAAGTTTTTGTTACAAGATATGGTCTTTTGTAGTTTTTTAGAAATTGTTCTTTTAATTCTTTTGCTAAAGGCATGGGGTTATCGCCTAGGTTGTCCATAGCCCGAATCCCTTTATTTGTTTCCATAAAAGAAAATCCTTTATAATGAGATAATCCATCGATTTTAAACACAAAACTCCTAGCCCTTACAAATAGAATATAGACTTCAAAATCTAATATGATAGAAGAAAATTCAAGCCGCCCTTCATCATCTGAAATTTTGTTAATTTGCAACTCTTCTAGCTTA
>MDSY01144185.1_pt1 | contig 13586 bp, 7 predicted proteins | sample 811131 | NCBI WGS metagenome assembly MDSY01 (sample SAMN05326643, study PRJNA326480) | marine metagenome | isolation source: seawater | place: Atlantic Ocean: South West | collected 2010
AAAGTCTTCCTCTTCTTCTGGAGATGGAAACGACGACGACGACGACAAGTCATCATCATCATCAGAACTGAAAGAGGGATGTTTCGTGACGAGAATCACGCTGTGCGACTCCGCGCTGAACAACAATATCGCGAAATCGTCGTTTTCGAAAGAAGAAGAAGAAGAAAAGGAGGATTTGGTGGATACTAATATATTCGTGACGGAAAAAGACGTCGCGCTTTCCGGCGGGGTACTCCTAAAAAGCGATATCGGCGACCGGAAATCCGTCGCGCTCTGTCGACGGTTGCGAGCTCGATTGGTGTTGGCGTCTTCGTCTGAGGGGGAGGAAAAGAAGGAGAGTATCATCGTCGACGTTGCGGAGGATTGTTCTTTCTTCTCTTCTTTGTCTTCTTCTTCTTCTCCTTCGTCGCCGCCGCCAATCGACGTGTTGTTTTTCTGCGACGGCGCCGGGCCGTTATCGGTCGCGTGCAACGCGAACGAGCGACTGCGATCGAGGAAAGGAGGAGAAGAGAGTCGTCTCGATCATCAGCGGCAACAACTGCAACAACGACCCATTTTTGTGTATTGCACCGTAGAGCACCATGGGAGTGATAATAATAGTAGTCATAGCGGTAGGAATAGTAGTAGTGGTGGTGGTGGCGGCGAGGTTGGGACGATATTCGTAGACGACGGAAGCGGGTATGACGTTGACGAAGAAGCCGAAAAAAATAGCGGGGATGATAAAGCTACCGCGAGTAAAGCTTTGTACGACGCGTTGCGGCCGCAGTTTACCGCGTTGTTTGCAAATGCGTTGGATGAAGCTGGAGCTGGAAACGTGGACGAAGACGAAAATCGGAGAAGAGAACGGAGAGCGGCGTTGCATTGGGAGTTTCTGAAAAAGACGCCCGAGGCGACGCCGTTGTTGCACGCAGTCAGCGAAAGGTCCGGAGATAAGAATAAAGATACATTTTTGTCGTCGTCTGCGTCGTCGACGGTCGTGCGACAGCGAGATTCCGGTGATAATAGGAGTATTAGTAGTAGAAGTAACGTGTTCTTGCCGATGACTCTTCTCGTAGCGCACACGGCGACGTTTGCGGTGACTCAAATAGTAAAGAGAAGACGAGAGGCGTACTTGAACATGGTGATGAGTAGCTTGAACGTGAGCGAGAATGAAGAAGATATTGATAAGAAAAAGAAAGAAGAAGAAGACGCGCTCGCAAAAACGAGCGTAGTAGGCGCGGAACAGTGGACGCATTTGGACATCTTCGATTGCGTGAAAAACGTCGAGAAGGATTTCGTCTCAGCACCAGAAGGAGAAAAGACAAAGGAGGCTGGATACGAAACAATCACGACGGACGGCATAGACGTGGCGATGGAAGACGATCCAAAAGATGCGATTTTGAAGCACGCAGGTTTTGATGCGGTAGAAAATATCAGAAAGCGGTGTAAAATCGCCATCGTAGGCTCGGGCATCTTAACCGCTGCATTGGCGACGTGTTTCGCCTCCATTGGCGTTTCAGAAATTGCTCTGATAGGAGATGCTTCGGACCCACGAAACATTAATTTACCTAGAGTAGCGCGACACCCACTTTTGTGCGCTTTCGTGGGCGATCCGATGTTCACCCTGAGTGAATGCGAAAACGATGCGAACGCCATGGCATTAAACGAGAGGTTTCCCGGGACGAAATCGTATTTCTTGAGTCGCGGCGAAGACGAGGAGGCCAAAGACAATAATAAATTTGACATCATCGTTCACGTGGAAGGCGATGCGCCGTTTGCAAAAAAGAGCGAAAGTGAAAGCCCGACGACGACGTCAAAAGCAATGATTCCGAAAATTGAAGCCGGTTTTGCCATTCGATGCGGTGTCGTGGGTGATAATCAAGTTGGTATTGTCGAAGTGAATCGAGCAAATTCCAAGTACGCTTGGACGAAGTGTACGGATACTTCGTTATCCTTTTTGGTGTCTTCGACCGTAAGTTTGGAAATCATCCGATGGGCAAAAGGTGGCAGGAACAAAGAACGTTTAGTTTACGTCAACGCGAGAGGTAGAGGCGCAGATGCTTTTAGTTTATAATACTTTCAATACAATTTATTTATTTCCTTTCGGCGAGAACATCTTCATCACTTTCATCTTCTTCTTCTTCTTTTCTAAGGCTTCTTTCGGTGGCGTCGTCGTGTTATTTCCCTCATTGATACCGCGCCTATTCGGTGGCGTCAAACAATGCATGCAAAACTGCTTTCCGGGTTCCGGGAAACCGGTTTGGCACGCGGTGCATTTTTTGAGAGGCTTAATTTTACCCGTCGGAGATTTTCCTAGCCACGGTTCCGCTAAAGTCGTTTCTTTGTTTGTTGACGATGACGACGGATCCGCCGCTACCGACGCCGAAACGACGTGAGTGTTTTCATCACGATCGTCTACCGATCGGTTTTGATGCTTTTGTTGTTGTTTACCATCGGATTTTCGCGTCGAACGCGGCGGCGAGGGCGACATGTTCACGCTGAAAGACGTCGTCGGCGGAGGCGTGACCATCATCACATCCCCTTTCGTCGAGGAAGAAAGAGGAGAAGGACTGTCCGGAGTAAACTCAATATCCGATAATTTCTGTTGCAACTCCTCCAACTCGCGCAACGCGTTGCTAATTCCTTGCGGCGTCGTCGCGCCGTCAACTTTCGCGACTAATTCTTGAACTTTTTGTTGCATGTCTTTCATTTCAGACGGCAAAACGGCTTTCGTCCTTTTCGTGGCGCTACTTCCAACATTTGGCGGCGTTGGAGGTGTCATTGCTGAGATTGGCGGCGTGAGAAGCGCCTCGTTCGCATCTTTGGCAAACGCTGACAACGGAGAAGGTGAGACGTTCTTTGATTCTACTCTATCATCACTACCGCTCATTCTTTTGTTGTTCCTGCTAGTGCTGTTGTTGTTGTTGTTATTATTATTATTATTATTATTGCGTCCGAATAATCCACCAAATCTTCTCGTCGTCGGACTGCCGCCGCTGCCAGATGGAGACGCTTTCGATGCCGAGTTGGCAACTTTAGAGCTCTCCGTCTTCAACATTTCTTCATCGATTGTTGACGATAAATCATCGAAAGAGTCTTCCATTCTTGCGTGTCCCCCTCGTTGTTGCCGCTGAACCTTCTCCGCGGATAAACTGACGACTTTTTCGCGAAGAGACTCCTCTCGTCGCTTTGAGGTGGAAATCTCCATCAATAACGACTGGATCTCGTCTTCCTTCTCATCGATCGTTTCGGCGAGATTTGCGACGTATAACGCGTGCTCTGACTCTCTATCTCTGTCGTCCGCGGTAGTATTAGTTGACCCGCCGCCTCCTCTTTCCGCAACCGCTCGCGCGGTTATTACTAGCTCTTCTCGAAGTTCATCAATCACGTTCAAACTTCTCAACAACTCCGCTTTCGTCTCCTCCAACTCCTTTCCCATCGCGTCCAGCTCTTTCTCCTTCCCTTTCTGAATTTTCTCTACATTGATTCTGTTCGCCTCGGAATATTTCTTCAAAGTTTCCTCGAATTCGATTTTCGCCTTTTCAATCCTCGTCTCGTACGTCGCGCACGTCCCTTCCAACTGTTCTTTCGCTTGCGCGAGCGTCTCGATTTTTCTATTTTGAATCATCAACTCTTCGTTGATTTCAAACTTTGACCGTCTCAACAAATCCTCGTTCTCTCTCACCGTCGCCATCTCTCTCTTCACGACTTCGTCTAAAGTATTCTGCACTCTCTTCAACTCCTCTCGTAACTCGTCGTTCTTCTTAAACTCCTCCTCCGCGGTCGCGCTCAACAAGATCAATTCATCTTGCGCCAGCGCCAACTTATCTTGCAACCTCCCCGTCTCCGATAACGTGTCTCGTTCCACCACCGCTTGTAAAGTTTGCCGCGTGTCGTTCAAATCCTCCTCCAGCGCGTCCGCTCTCAACGTCTCCTCCTCCAGCGTCGCGGACATCATCCCAAGTTCGCACTCTAACGCGAAGTTTTCTTTCTTCAAAGTCGAGAGTATCTCCTCCACGTTAATGGACGGCAGAAGTTGCTCGATTGATGATTTCTTCTCACCTAACCTTTCGACTCGTGGCTTTTGTTGTCTTCCTCTTCTTTTGTTGTCGTTGTTGTTGTTCGTCGTCGTCTGAATCGTCTTCTTGATGATGTTTTCAAAATCATCGTCTTCTCCTCCTCCTTCTCCTTCTTCTTCAAAGTCGTCCTCAAAATGGTCCTCCTCCTCGTCATCTTTTCGTCTCCCTCCCTTAGTATTAAAACTCGTTCTTACGTTCGAATTCGTTTTTGCCGAGGTGGTGATCTTCTTCGCGATCGCCGCCCCGCCGACGATCGGAAGCATCACCCACATTTTATGTATGTATGTATTATTCTCAAGGACTCTCTCTCTCTCTTCTGTTTTTTGTACGAAATGGTGTAAAATTTGCGGCTTGTTTTTTTTTTCAAACCATACTTTTGTGAAAAAATCAATCAAATTCGTATTTTTTCAACACGAAAAAGAGAGAAGCACAACAACAACGACAACAACATTCACAACGACGACGTTAAAAAAAAAGCAGAGATATGAGTAAACTTATATATACTATTATAAACGAACACAGTGAATGAAAAATACCTCATTCGCCGCTTCGTGTTCTTTGTGTGCAAAAAAAAAACTCTCATCACTCGTTTCCTTTTCTTCTCTCGTTTTCCTCGTCAGACACCACAAGTCACGATTAAAAACGCACGCTCACGGAAAAACCTCTTTAAACGACGACGACGACGATGACATCACACTCACAGACGACGACGACGTTATTACGTGCGAGAACGCACCACCACCCTAAAAGCGTTCGTGTTGAGCAGCGCGTCGTCGTCGCGAGAAGAACAGCGGGAGTAAAGGTGAATGCTAAAGCACGTTCTCATCATCGTCAGACGATGACGACGACGACGGCGAGGGAAAGCAACACCATTTTCGCGACGAGCGCAAAATGCGCTTTATCCGTGGCGACAGCGCTGATTGTGTCCGGAATAATCCCTTCTCCTCCGTTCGCGGTCGCGGAATTGAACAGTCGAGAAGCCAATCAAGGTGGTGAGTTCAACAGAGGGAGCGCGCAACAGTTTGGCGGGTACGACTTGAGAGCCGAGAACGTGAGTGAAAAGTACGGCACGGATTTACGGTTATCGAATTTTACAGGAGCGGAGATGCGAGACTCAAAATTGGTCGGCGCGAAGCTGAACGGCGCGTATTTGATGAAAGCGGTGGCGGCGAACGCAGATTTTACGGATGCAGATTTGAGCGACGCGTTGATGGATCGAGGCGTGTTTGTGAACGCGAATTTTACGAATGCGATATTAGCGAGAGTCGTGTTGACTTCGTCCGATTTGAACGGAGCGAATATTACGAACGCCGATTTCTCGGACGCTTTGCTGGATAATACGATGCAAATGAATTTATGCAAAATCGCGACTGGAACGAACCCGACGACGGGCGTAAACACGAGAAAGTCTCTGAATTGTACCGGCGGGCGCGGGAATGTTGGTTCGCCGTCAAGATACATGACGGAAGAAGACGCTCAGAAGCCAGAGGCACAATTTGAAGCGAGCCGATTTTCAGCCTATCAGACCAAGTAAAGAACGACGAGAGAGAGGGAATTCTAATTACTTTCTAAACTAATCATCTGTACTACTACTACTACAACACCTACAACTAAACGACTATGCACATGCCTCGGCTACAGGCGCGACTGTCACGAAGAGCAACTTCCGCGGCGGGCGTCCTAACTTTACCGCCACCCTCTCACTCTCTTTCTTCTCCTCTAAAAATCCAAACGATTCGTAGCAGCGCAACGCCGGCGCATTGTTTAGTTCTACGTGCACGTATAAAAATTTCACCGAGTGCAACGCGACTCTTCGAACGGCTTCGCGAATCAATCTGTGCGCAAATCCTTGGCCTCGGTACGAGCCAAGAACGCACACGTTGAAACAATATGCCCTTTCAATCGTCTTCGGCATAAATTCGTACGTTTGCGTCGCTTCGTTGAAAGCGTACTTCTCGCTATCGAACGATTGTCCGTTTCCTTTGTCGCCGCATAAAAGTTCGCCTTGAAGTTTGTCTGCGATGACGTAGTCTAACGTCGCCACCACGACGAGCGCGGTATCTTCATCTTGGTTTTCTTTGTGTTCTTCTTCTCCCATTTCATCTGCTCTTCGCTCGACAACTAAATATTCGTCTTCTATTTCAAAAGAAGAAGAAGAAGACGAAGAAGAAGAAAAAGACTGAGAAAGGAAAGCGCTTCTAGGGACGACGAGCGCCATCCTCTCCGTCCGCGCCGGAAGCAGCGCATCTTGACACAACTCATCTTGCACCAATTTCTCAAAATACGCCCTTCGCAACGACGCTTCGTCTCTTTCGTCGCTACTCTCATTCCCCCGTCGCCGTCGCCACCGCTCCTCGAAAGACGTTCGAAAACACCTCGCGCGCAACGCCGCCGCAGCCGCTCGTACATCGCGCTCCTCCTCCGCGCGTATATCGAAAGATATCGTCCGCGCTCTCTGCGTGTCTTTCGTCGAAACAACATCATCTTTCGACGGAAACGACGATCTGGTGTTTTTGACGCTTTTCCTCGCGACGAATTTGACTCTTCTTTTGAGTGACGCCTTTTTCGCGCGTTCCGTAGTAAAACTCTCGTTAGGACTCCTACTAAAACACACACTACAAACGCGCATTCTTAATCAGTACCCTTTATTCCCGCGCATCCGCGTCCGCATGTCCATCTGTCCTCTCTTGCACTTCAAATACACCTGCTTCTTCACCACGCACTCGTCTAACCCGAGTTCTGTTATTTGATTCTTATTATTGTTCTTCTTCTTCTTCTTCTCATCGTCGTCGTCGTCGTCGTTGGTTGTTGTCCTCATCAACGCGTTCACGCAAAACTCCAACGCATCATCATCATTCCCTCCTTCCTCCGAGTTGGAGTTTTCTCGACGAGAACGAGAAAGATAACATTTCGACTGCTCCGCACATTTCAGCATCTCCTCCAGCATTCCCGCGCAGCTTTTGCTCATGATGATGCGTGAGTGAGTGAGTGAGATCGATCGATCGATGATATATATGTGATGATGGTTATAGTATTCTTGAAGTGGAGAGAGTGCGGTGTTTTGTCTTGTGTGATTTTCGGTTTATGCCATTTTTCTTTTGATAAAACCCTAACCACTTTTTTTGAAGAAACAACAACCTTTTTTTGTTTTTTTCGTAGGGGTTGCTTCATCTCTCTGCTCTCTTTTTTTTCTCTTCTTTCGGTTCATTATTGCACACACACACACGCACATAGGAGGTCATTATAGGAGCACTGTCTTCTCTTCTTCTTCTTCTTCTCCTCCTCCTTCACCTCCTCCTGTATGGTGTAAGAAGCGAGTCAAATGATGACGTTCGTTTGCAAAATCAGAGTTGTTGCGAATGGTGGTGAAATCAGAGAGCGTTGAGACGTTGTGAAATTGAAAGCGATGATGATGACAATGAGAACGCGACGAAAGACGAGGGAGAACAACGACGACGACGAGGACTACTGGTATCACGCGCTTAAAAATAACAACAACAACAACAAGAGTAACGACGATGCCAATACTAATCTCGCAACTGGGCGTCTGCAACTCGCTTCTCTCGGTTTACGAAAGATTCCCGAGAGTTTGTCCTCCTCGTTCGTAGGTGTTGGCAAAATTCAGATTTTAGACGTGAGCGGGAACGTGTTCCGAGACGCGGTGCGTTTTTTTTCGTCTCCAAACGATGCATCCAAATATCCGCAAAGCTACTCGCAACGTAACCACTCGCTGCTATCGAACGTGCGGTGCTTGAATGTGTCAAAAAACAAGCACTTGACCGGGATTCTGGATTTACATTTGTTCAAAAATCTAAAGTATTTGGACGCGAGCGAAACGAGGATAGGGAAGAGCGTGAGGAAAGGAGAGACGGTGTTGCCGAAAAGGTTAGAGCGCGTGAAGCTGGACGCGTGCGGGTGGCTAGGCGGGGGCGAACTAGAAGAAAAGGAGATTCAAGAGATTGAACGTGAGAATTTGTTTGCGAAGAGGGCGACGGGAGGAGAAAAGGCGATTCTTTTGCCCAATTTAACGCACGTTTCTCTGGAGAATAACGGGTTAGGCCCGGACGTGCCAGATTTAACTACGACTGGTTTGTTTGCTAACGCACAGTGCTTAAATTTGAAGAATAACGCGATTTCGTCGTTGTCCAAAGCCCAAGAAAGGATGCGGTACATGGAAAGATTGGAGACGATTGACCTCTCCTCGAACGATATTTCCGTCGTCGCCGAGTTTCGGTTCCTCGGCGACGAATGTTTCTTTCCACGTCTCGAGCACGTTTGTGTGGCGGATAATCCGCTCGTGCTGCGGTCGCAGCATTACGAGTACGATCACGTCGCCGCGATCGCATTTGCTTTCGGAAAAAATAGACGATTACAATCCGTCGATGGTGCGCCGGTGTCTTCAGAAAGCAGAGAGATTGCGTCCACGATGTTATTTCGCGACGATTCAGGATTAGCCATGAACGCGTTGTACGAAAATCTATACTTAAACGCGAGCGACGAAAACGCGCGATTTTTGGGTAACTATTTGCGCGACGTGTGCGCGCGATTTTACGCGGAACGTTGGAGGAAGAAGGATCGTAAAGGACACGCGGGAGGAGGAAGAGGAAACGGGGATGCGAATGGACTCTTTAGCGTTTCGACGTTTGTGCCTTCTGAAAAAGTAGACGCGAACGGAGAAGCCCCTTCTTTTCCAGCGCGAGAACGTCAAACGCAAATACTCGAGGACGTTTCGACGATGCCTTCTTCCAGTTGGCGCAAGAACAGTGATGTACCGCTCGAAGTAGCTGCTGAAACGTTCTCAACACCTGCCGCGAACAGAACGTTAAAGTTCAACTCGCCGTCTCCTACGCACGCGTCGTCACCAACTGCGCTTCGCTCTTCGTTGAAGAAGCAAAGAGCAAAGTCGCTGGCTTCAACAGGGGCGTCTCCGGTTTCAGAAGCAAAGACAAATTCGACGCAAGCGAGCAGTTACAAGACGGCGCGATCGGAAGACTTATCGAGCGACGACGACGATTTCAGCGCCTACTATCACCGAAGTCCTTTGGATGAGGATAAGGAAGAAGCAGACCTAGGAAACGTAAACGACTCGCGCCGAAAGGTGCACAAAAATCAAAGGAGAGCGGCGAGAAAATCGGTCTCGTTCAAAGTCATGCTCGAAGACGACGACGTCCTGGAAGATTTCTACTCGCCGTCGGCACATTTTCGTTCCTCGTACGATCTCGCCACGGACTATAGCAATCCGCAGTCCTCCCCATACTCCTCATCCGTATCCGAATCTCCCGTCGCGGACGAACTCCTCGAGGCGAAACACGAGATGCACCGCGCCGTGCAAAGAGCAATGGAAGACGCCACGCCGGAAAGATTGCGATTCGCTCGCATTAAAGTTCGAAAGCTCGTGGAAATGAAGCAGAAAGCGATGCGGTATTTCAACGCAAACGCGGCGCCCTCATCGCCCCCTCATCCTCGGGAGTTTTGAGTAGAAAACAAGAGAATAGATTTACTGCTAGAATTTAATAATACTAGAAGATGTTGTTGTTGTTACTTTTTTTAGAAAGAAGTAGTATTAGGACGCTTCGTTTGTGTTGTAGTTAATGCGAGCAACGAAACACAATGCAACAAAAGCACTGATGAGAGAACTGCTCTGAAACTGTTTTTTTTTTCGAATTTTACCACACAAAAAAAATACGCGCAAAACAAGAAAAAATAGATACAAAAACAACAAACATGTCGCAAAGCTACTCGTCTCCGATCCAGTTTTTGTCGCAATCGCCTTTGTCTGTGTACCTGAGAGATCGAAAGGAACTCGCGGTGAAAGCAGAAGAGCGCGGGGAGCCGACGAGAGGTGCGCGTTAACGTCTTATATTTATTTATTTATGTGTGGTAACCGCTCTCGATATTTTTCTCTCTCTCTCTCTCGGCGGGAACAACACACAACAACGCGAGTAGGAAACGCGCGATGTTGTCAATCTCACGCTCTTTCTTTTTTCACTTTCAGGATCGCAAGTGTCCATTCTTTCAACCACGCACACGACCTCGGACGCGATGAAGCGCATGGGCGAGCTCTCGGTGCAAGCGTTGCCGGTGGTGAAGATGCACCCGAGTAACCAACTTTACGAGCCGCAAAATTTCCTCGCCGCTGGCGATCTGGTGGACGCGTTGGTCGCGAAAGTAGACGCGAGTCCTTATTTTGACGTGCAAGGCGCAGATCAATCGAGACGGTGCGCGGCGTTGGCGAGATTGGGGAGAGAATTCGCGCAATCGAGGTTGGAAACTATTCCCAGCCGGTTCGACGGGACGGTGATCTTTGAGAACCAGTGCGACAAGAACTTGGCGCAGACAATCAACGACTGCTTTTTGATTTCGCCGAAAGCGAAACCGGGAGACGAGGAGTTGTTGCAAGCCGTCCACAGATTCGCCGTGCAAACGACAGATACGAATAAAATTACGGAAATTGTCTGTCAGTCGGATCTGGTGATGTATTTGCACACGAACAGGAGCTTGATTTACCCCGAGTTCATGGGCGCGTCTCTCGCCGATCTCGGTTTGGGGAGATCGGCGTTGTCGAGACGCGTGGAGGGAGGAGGCGTCACCGAAGCGAACGTTTCGGACCAAAAGCCAGTCTCCACGTACGGTATCGTATCAGTCACGCCTTCGACGTCGTGCATTGATGCGTTCCGGGTTATGCGTAACAATTCGGTCTCAGCCGTGGCCATCGTGAGTGAAAAAGACGGAAAGCTTCTCGGTGCCTTTTCGGAGACTGATATCTCCTACTTTGCCGATCCAGATTTTGCCATGGCGCTCGGTTTATCGGTTTCCCAATTTCTCTTCCTTCGTCACAACGCGTTACCAAAGATAACCCACGGCGTGTTCGCCGGCGCAGACGCGTTCGACGCCGCTCTTCAAAATCCTCTCTACGATGCATGGAGAGTCTATTGCAAACTCGAAGACAAACTCGAAGACGTTTTGGAACTTATGAGCACGGGCGCGGTGCACAGAATCTGGGTCGTCGACGACGATAGAAAACCCATCGGATGCGTCAGTCTCGTGGACATTCTCGCGTTGTTCCAACACTGGGAGTCTCCGGAACAACGCGAACTCGGTTCAAAGAAGAAGAAAGAGGAAGAGTTGACGCCGCAGTTTGAAAAGACGACGGAGAGCGAGTTGAAAGAACGCGTGGTCGCGACCGCACCCGCGGGGCAAGCGGATGAGCAAATGCAAGAGTAAAACACCTTTCGCCTTGCAGACGGTGCGCTAGAGAGGAAGGGGAGGAGAGAGAGAGATGAAGAAAGAAAGAGAAAGAAAGAGAGAGAGACATTTTACATCTTGTTGTAATCGAGGCAAAATTTAACACACAATTGAAAAAAAAAATACGCGGAGAGAGAGCAACACAACACATTCATTCGCGCACGCACGCTTGCTCGAATACGACTTCACGATGTTTCATTCACCATCGACAAAACTGTTCAAATCGCAAATCTTTCTCGCGCTCGTGCTCTCTTGGACGCTTCTCGGTTGCCTCGTCGCGTTCGACCACCAAAGTTCGCGAGATGATATCGCAAGCAGCAGCCCCGGGAGTTTTCTTTCTTCTCTGTTCGAGGCGTCGTCGTCGGTGTCTTCGTCGTCGTCGAGGCGCGCGTTGTTGCAAGAAGAAACCGAAACCAACGATGAGGTAACTGCACAAAGTGGACCAATGGCGAGAGCGTCCGTGTGGAACCCGATCATACAGCCGACGACGATTTTAAGGATTGCGCTTCTCATAATCCAGAACGCAGCTCTGAACAATCCAACCGCTGGGTTTCTTCAAATGGTATTGAACACGGAGTTGGCGCTCACGCGGTTCTCGAACGTGTTCGCATCTTTAGCGGCAGGGGTCGTGCAAGATTACTCGCAAGGCGTGTCGAGTTCGAGCTCCATCGGAAACGAATGGGTAATTGATGGCGAGAGCATATTTACGAGCTCAAAGGCGAGCGAGTTTGTGGTAGGCGGAGCGTTCGGACTCGAACAGTTTTTCGGGGTTGGTTTTGAGGTGACGGGCGACGCGGCGGCGGCGATTGCGCAGTTTTTGAAACCGAACCCGTTTAACGAGCTCAAAGAAGAACTCATGGAGTGTCACAGCGATACAAACGGAACGTTTTATCATTTCAACGAGACGTTTTATCATGACGATGGGACAGAGATGGCGAGCGAGACGGCGCAGAGTTTGAATGATTTTTCAAACTGTACGAACACGACGATGTTTCATAAAGGCGATCAAAAAGGAGAAGAAGAAGAAGAAGAAGAAAATGTTGGCCAAAGACGGAAGTTGCAGCAGCTCACTAAAGATGATTTGAAGAAGAGAAAGATGCCCGAGAACGTGCAGAAAATTCTCGTTCATGAGAGGGTCAAGGTGCCTAAATTTCTCGAAAAAGCGGCTGCGCAACACACGCTGAACAGACATCAGGCGCGACAACAAAACGACCACTCCGAGCATCCATCCTTTTTTAACGACGAAGAAAAACGAAGACGTTTGCAAGAAATTGTGAACGACGAAGACGAGAATGGTGACGATGCCAGGAAAGGAAACGTAACGTTCGACGACGTGGAAGCCCTCACGACTGAATGGTTTGATTCGTTTCCCAATGCGTTACCGATTTCCATCAGAGATAATTTTCTCGCGCTTCTCGAAGAAACCATCGTTGATCCTCAAATTCGTATTGAAATTGAAATAATCGTTGCACTTGTTGGCGTCGCAGAACCCGGTCGCGGTACTACGGCGGCTGAAGTCGCCAGTGAAGTTGAATGGACCGGACAAGTCGTTTTACACGGTTACGATGCTGCGATTGATGTTGCTTCTACGTGGGAGACGGCTAACGCAATCGCGGGATCTGCGAGCAAAGGCTTGGCGATTGCTGAGGCGATTAATGACGCGACTGAAATTATCGGAGCGGTTACAGAAATCGTTGATACCGTGAATGCCATTCAAAGCGAAAATATCCGAGGCGCGGAAAGCGATGGATCAGTCGAGGCGCAAAGCGGCGACGATGGATCGTCAACAATCAACGTTACAGAACTATCGCAGTATGTGAACCCGATTTCTGTGAACGACACTGTTCGCGCTCGGAAAGATTCGTACAGCCCCGATACGGCTTCATGTGAAAACGGCGATGGTTTGTGTGTTGATAGCGGCGACGGCCAACGCCGAAGACGACGTGTACTTCTGCAACAAGGACCGATTGGACCTGAAATTATTGGTGGCGGTGGTCTCCAGAACGTTTTGGGACAGTTCACACCGACGGGTGGGGAATCAGAGGCCTTTGGGGCGATTTCTGGCACGTACGCGGCAACCGTTGCCCTTGTGTTTCTTGAACAAGTGAGTATAAACGGCGGATCCATTACGATCATTTGATGACAAAAGGAAGAGATTGCGAAGACTACTCTGGTGCATACCAATATGTATATAAACAAAATGGACACGATAATAAATACGAGCAAAAGGCACTTTTATTCACACACAGTCTCTCTCACTCACATGCGTTTGACGCCGGCCAA
>MDSY01085174.1_pt1 | contig 13581 bp, 15 predicted proteins | sample 811131 | NCBI WGS metagenome assembly MDSY01 (sample SAMN05326643, study PRJNA326480) | marine metagenome | isolation source: seawater | place: Atlantic Ocean: South West | collected 2010
CATCACAAAATACATCTACCATTTTATCGGCACAATTATTTAATAATGCATTTTTTCCAGTCATCCACCATTCATTCATAGTTTTATAGCGAAATTCCTGTGGAGTTAATAATACTCTGTTTGCTTGCATAACTACTAATTCATCTTCCAATTGATTAATAAACTGTTGATAACTATCAACTTTGGCTTTTTCCCCTTTTATACCATAACTTATTTGATGTTGCATAATACGAGCATATGGAGTTACGTAACGCGTTTTACATCCTTGTAATAAAACAAATCCCATACTATAAGCTTTATCCGCAATGCAGGATAAATTATACTTTTTAATCTCTGTTAGTAAGCGATTTCCACTTTCTACAGATCCGCCTGGTGTATCTAAATAAATATAGACGTTCGTTTTGTTATTCATTTTATTTAATTTGTAGATTACGTCACTAACACTTGCATCATCTACCGCATCTTTAAGAACGATTACATTATTGCTTGATAAATGTAGTTGTTCGCGTGAACAACTAATTAAAAAATGGGTTAACATAATAAATGCAAAAAACAAATACATCTTATATAAATTAGAAACGAAATTAAAAAAGTTCTCAAAAGTTTTTCTAAAAGCTCTGAAAAATTTTCAAAAATGGACAAAAATAATTGTCCATTTTTTGAATTTTCATTTGACTTTTGCGAAAAAAAAGTGAAAAAATCACTTTAAAGCATTATGCTTTAAAACACAAAATTTCGTTAATTTTTTTGACACTGAAAAAAAAATTATTAATTTAAAAAAACGATTTAGGCATTTTTTATGTCATTCAAATATAGTGACATTTGAATGACAAAATTCTTGCAAAAAAATGCAAAATTTTATGAATGCAAAAAATGTTCTTTTATTAGCAGTAATAAAAGAAATTATGATGTTCATTTAACAACGCGTAAACATCGAGAAATGACAATGAATGACGATAATCTTGCAAATCTTGCAAAAATGTTTATATGTGAATGTGGAAATTCGTATAAATATAGACAAGGATTGTTTGCTCATAAAAAGAAATGTAGAATTATAAAAGAAGATTTTGAAACAGCAGAACCAACTAGTGCAATTATAGATTTAATTAAGCAAAATTCTGATTTTAAGGAGTTAATATTGGAGCAAACAAAAACAATACAAGAACAAAATAAATCTTTACTAGAATTAGCATCTAAAAGTTCTACAACAAATAATAATTGCATAAATACTAATAACAATCAAAAATTTAATTTGAACTTCTTTTTAAATACAACTTGTAAAGACGCGATGAACATGTCAGAGTTTTTGGAAAATTTAGATATAAATTTTCAAGATATTGAGAACATTGGAAAAAATGGATATGTAAATGGGATGACAGATATGATTTTATCTAGAATAAGAGATTTAGATGTTACAAAACGTCCGTTACACTGTACAGATTTAAAACGTGAAACCATGTATATAAAAGATAATAACGAATGGAGCAAGGACACACCAGAAAATACTAAATTACGTCAAATGATCACTATTGTAGCAAAACAAAATTGTGGTCAAATTTCAAAATGGAGAGAACAATATCCAGAATGTTTAAATGGAGATCATCCAAAATATGGTTTTTGCTTAGATATGATGAAAAATATATTAGGAGATGTAGGAAATGATTTAATACGTTTAGATAATAAAGTAATAAAAAATATTGCCAAACAGATAGTCGTAAAAGGGAAATAATTTTCTAGGTATTTATTATACAATGTTCTTTATTAATGAAAAAATCTTGTCCTATTTAAGGAAAACAAAAATACTATTATTATTGATTTTTATTGTTGTTTTTTCTTTGATATATATGTTTTTGGAGGATAAGCATTTTAGTGGCGTAAATGTAATTAAAGAAACCATTAAAAAACAAGCAATTGAAAAAGAAATCGAAAAAAAAACAACTGATGGTCCTCTTTTAAAAGAATCTTTTTATCAATTTGAAGAAGTTGGTAAAGTAGATGATGCAGAAGTAGAAAAAGAAATAGATAAAGCATCAAAAGAGGTCGATAAAGAAATAAAAGAAGAAGATTTAACTGTAGAAAAAATAGATAGCAGTATATTTCAAAGATTGTTTGATCGTTTATATTTTTCCATAGTTACTTCTTGCTTATTGGGATACGGTGATATTTATCCTGTAACCAATATTAGTAAAACAATTGTTATGATTCAATCATTCTTTACAATATCATTAATTGTGCTATAAATATTTAACATTTCCATAATAATTTCATAATTATTTACTTATAATACATAAAAACAAATCATTATGTATTATAATGATATTATCAAAACTAATAACGCATGAAGATAAATTTCATATACATAAAACAATGGGTTTATTAACCTTAACGAATTTTATATTTCAAACAATACATTATTTTGCATATCAAAAATTATATTATATAAATCAATATATTTTTATTCATATATTTCTGCATATGACAAGTTTTATATTTCAGGTATTGTCAAAACGTCCCAAAGCAGGTGATAAAATGAAAATGTTTATTTGGGAAGAATTAAGAATGCATTCTATGATATTTGCATATCGTGCTTGCTTTAGCATTTTATTTCCAGAATATGCTAGAGTTATTATTTTTTTAACTATGATAGCAGCAGATTTAACAACAAAATATGTTGGAGATGATACTTTTACGACAGTTAGAGGTCAACACGATAAGGAAAAATCTTGGAAAAAACAAATATATAGTGTCTTTTTTAGTATGAGTCAAATGGGTGCTACAGCTATTTGCACTGGCTGTTTTCAACCAAATTACAATAAATTTTTGACATTTCAAACGTTGATACCGATTCAAACCTCTGCATTTGGTCTAACTTTGTTAAGAAAAAATATCATAAATAAAACAACATGGCAAATAGTTTATTCCATCGAATTAAGTTTGGTTTATATTTATTGGTATTATGAATATGGTAATTTATTTATTATTCCAATGAGTGGTATTCCTTATTTTTTTAGAAAACTTGGTATTTCTAAGTACATAATTTGGTCGTTATTTATATTGATTGATTATTTTCAACGTGAAAATATACATATATTTAATTATGTAAAAATAAAGTAATAATTTTATCTTGTATTACTATAATGGATAAAGTTAGTGTAATTATACCAACATATAATAGATTTAAATATCTATTAAATGCAATAAAATCTGTTAAACAGCAAACGTATCCAAATATTGAAATAATTGTTGTAAATGACTGTTCTACCCAAGAAGATTATTATACATTTGATTTTAAAAAAGAATTTGGTGAAGAATTTTATATCATACATTTACCAAAAAATTCTCGAAAAACATTTGGTAATGTATGTGGTGGAGGAAATTCTAGAAATATTGGTATGATGATAGCGTCAGGAACTTATATAGCGTTTCTCGACGATGATGATTCTTTTTTGCCAAACAAAATAGAAAAGCAAGTACAAGCAATGAAAGAAACCAACTGCTCATTTTCTTGTACTGAAGGATATGGAGGAAACAATGCATATAGAGCGGATCAAAAGTATAGAACATGGCATTATAATGGTATTTATTGGAATTCTTTGAAATCTATATTTAAAAATAAACCAGAATTATTAAATAATATGTACAAAAATGAAGTCAACGTTTGGAACGCACAAGCAATAAATACTCATAATTGTATACTCTGTTCATCTACTATGATAAAAAAGGATTTAATTAACAAGGCAGGGTACTTTCCATTAAGACATTACGCAGAAGATTGGGCATATTGGAAAGAAATAATCAAACATACTAATTGTGCTTTTGTTAGAGAACCATTAACCTATATTGATTTAGGTCATGGTGATGGTAGAAATTATTAGTTCGTCAATAATATAAATAAAACATATTGATATTATTATATAAAATGAGCATTGAAAATGATATACCGAAAGTGATTATGCAAACAGGATACAGTGAAAAATATGAATCAACCACAAAAACAGAAATTATTGAAATGAATCCTTCATTTCAATATGAATATTATAATGACAATGATTGCATAACTTTTTTAAAAAAAAATTTTTCAGAAGATGTACTGATAGCATTTAATAAATTAAGACCAGGTGCTTTTAAAGCAGACCTTTTTCGATATTGTTATTTATATATAAATGGTGGTGTATATATTGATTTAGATATACTCCCTAAAAAACCTTTAAATCAATTACTTGTAAAGGACACAGACTTTATTTCTGCCTTAGAAAATAGACCAGGTAGACATATAAATGGAATATATCAAGGATTTATTGCTTGTAAAAAAGGAATTAATTTTTTAAAAACTGCCATTGAAACAATTGTGTACTATACTCAAATTAATTATTATCCAAGCAATGAAGAATCGGATATATGGATAAATATATTATCTATTACGGGTCCAGTATTACTTTATAATTCAATGAAATTAAAAAAAAGACCTTTATGCGGGAGCATGATTTTAAATAATACTTCCATTTTCTTATATAGTTTCAATCAAGACATTTACGATTTAAATAATGAAAAAATAATGCAGAATGATATATCGTTTACTCGAAGTAATGATTATGCACAATTATTTTGGGAAAAAAAAGTATACAATGACGAATAACATTTTTACATTTTAAAATAAAAATACGTTTTAATATACTTTGCAAATAAATTACGTTAAAAATTTGCAAGATATTATATACATATAATGTAAAATGAATCATTATATGTATCCTTTGAATGCAAAAGAGGCCATGGTTTCTTATTTTATCAACATGTTAGAATATATTTCAGAAACAAAATTTTTATGTCCTTTAGAAGACATTATGGTTTGTGATTAATATATAATATTGCTCTATTTATTTGTTAAATATGAATAAATATTTAATAAAAAAACTCGTTTTATAATATAGATGCATTCATTAATTTATGATCCTGAAGAAAATGAATATACAATTTTAAATGAAAATAAATATGGCGATAAGTGTTTCGTTAGAAAAATATTGAGAATTAAGAATCTTGATGAATGGGAACAAAATGCTGTAAATATAGAAATAAAGATATTAGAAAGTATAAAAAATACAACCGATAATGCTTTAATTAAAATTTATGAATTAAAAAAACCAACAGACGAAAAAGATGGGTATGTTGATATGGAACTGTATTCAACATTTTTAGATTATTCTATAAGAGAAGATGAGTATATAGACCTAAATGATATAGTTTATAATAAACATATAATCGGTGATAGTTTTAATGGAACAAATGATAAGGTTGTAGATGTATATGAAAAATTACACGCAGGTACATTAAATATAGAAGAATTACCAAATATAACAGTTTTAAAAAGAGATAATAAGGAACTGGCGACAAATTATATCACTTTAAATAATAAATTATTATGGTTGCATAAAAACATGCGTCAAGAAAATAATTTTCCGGATAAAGTAAAAGTATACACTCGCAATTTACGTAAAGGAGAATACGAAATGTATAAAAATTTAGATATTAATTCAGTAACAATAAGTGAAAAGGAGGATGACGTTATGATAATTGAAAGAAACGAAGATTTATATGACATAAATAAAGAAATAGAAGAACATATACATCGTATTGAAGATGACATTAAAAAATGTTTAATTGGTTTGCATAAAATAGGTATAGTATATATAAATTTGAATACTGCAAATATTGTATATTCATATGAAGATAGTTGCTGGAAACTAATCAATTTTACTTGTTGTGGTATACTAAATCAAAGAGAGTTGTTAAATACAAATGATTGGAAAGTTGCACCAGATATTACTTCAAATATGTATTCTCATGTGCATGAAGAAGATATAAATAAGTTAATGTATGATACGAAAGCATTTGAAATATTTGCATTACAGCTAAAGCAGTTTATAGAGACAGAAAAATCATAAATCAATAAAAGAAGATTCGATAAAATCTATATATGCATTTATACATGGAATATTGGAACAATATTTTTTAAATGTAAGTAAATACTTATCTAATTTAGTATGGTCATTTGATAAGAATGCACTTATAAGCATTAAAGAATTATATTCTAGTTTATATGCATTTGGATATATTTTATCGGAGGTACAGCAATCTAGATATAATTTTTTACTAATAGCATTCTCAAAAAAATAAAGACTAAGTGGATAGTTTTGAGCTTTATAGAAAAATATTCCAAGATAATGATATATTTCTGCTCTATTTTCTAAACATGTAATTGCTATTTTCGAAATTTCAATAACAATTTCTCTATTATAGATTTCTTTTTTTAAAAATAATTCTACAATTCGATAACATAAAAAATACAAATTATGTTTATAGTTTTCTTTTTGAATAGGTAATTCGTGTAGAGAATAATTGAAAATTTGGAAATAGTACAAAGTTTCGTCTAATTGTTCTTCAAATATTAAAGCATTGCAAATGTTAAACAAAATAGAAGGATCTTTTATTATAGAAAAGTTATTTAACTGTAGTTTCTCTAGACAGTTTAGATTCCAATATTCTGGTTTGATATAAGATAAATTTTCACTGCAAACATAAGTTTTTACATTTTTAGTTATATTAATAATTTCGTTATTATTATCAATATACCATTCATCCTTTGTAGATAACAAAAAAGGAAATTTAATTACATATTTTTCTGCTAATTTAGCCAAACCATAGTAATTTTTAAAATTTGATTCGAGTTGAAAAGAGTTAATATATTGTTCATTAAATATGATATTAGGACTAAAAATCAAGAAGTAATTACAATTTACAATGCAATTTCTAAGAAAGAAATCTATTTTTTCGTTATAAAAAAACCAAGGATCAGTAAATGTAGATTGACTAATAATTTCTATATTTTCATCTGCAATATTTTGAATTATTTGAATAGTATTATCATTTGAATTATTATCAAATATAAAATATTTACTTGGTTTAATTGTCTTAAGTAACGAGAGTTGATTTAATATAGTTTTTTCGCTATTTTGTGTTATAATACATACATGTATTTCCATATTATAAGTAATATAAATGTAAGTTATTTAAATAAGTATATGGATATAGATTTACTTTATAGGTCTTTTTATAAAGCAAAAAGAATATATTCAAATTATCCTCTTTTAAGTTATCATAAATTTGATTTAAAAAATAACAATGATATGGATACATTTGAAAAAGGAAGGCTAGGTATGTTAGAGATAAATAATTTACAGATAACACCTAATTTTTTAGAAAAACAAAATAATCTATATTTAAAAACTGTGATAAATATGTGTAAAAAGGTTTTAAAGGATAATAAATTAGAACCTGAAAATTTTGTATTAAAAGTTTCGAAATGCTCGAACAATAATAATAATAATCTACAACTTAATACTACAAGTGATATTTGGAAAAACAATATTAAATCTAAATTAACGAGTATATTTTATCTAAGAAATGATGATGTTAATTGGTCATTAATTACTAATTTACAATCTTTCAATGAACGAATACCTGATTTAAGTAAATTTGTATTTTTAAAGTTAGAAAAAGATGTATGTATTAATTTTTTTGGAGGAAATTATTTAAATAATATGTATGGTGAATTCATTAAAATAGAATATTACTTGAAAACAGATAATATAATAGGATCTGAAAATTGTTTTTTAGTAGAAAACGATTTCGACGAAACATTTTATACTACCAATCAGGAGATAGATGATGTTATACATAAAGATATAGATATTCCTTTTATAAATGAAGTATGTATTAAAAAAAACTATACATGTGAAAGTCAAAGACATTTTTTAAATGAAATAGCACCTGATAAATCAATAGTTATTACGTTTAATAATAATGCAGGATTTGATACAAATATAACAGAGTTTAGCATACCAATATTAGATAACGACCATTATAAGATAAACAATGAATGTATTAATTAATTAAAAATACTTAAGAACGTTGTTTTAAAACAATTAAATGGAAAAATTAATAATTAAACATGAAAATGTTCTTGATGAAAATTCTAATATTAAAATTATGACACTTTTTGATTTATATTATGAAAACTTTTTAAATTTTAATGATTTAAAGTGCGGTCCTAGTAAAAGTGAATTGGAATTATTTGCTAATGATATAATTAAGAAGATAAAAGATTTTGTAGTAATAGATATGAGTAAAGAAAATACTGAAATACTTAATAATGTAAAAGGCATTTTAGTGGAGGATATAAAAATGTATAAATTAATAAAAAATACAGATTTCTTATACTCAGAATATTTTAAAAATACTAGTTCAATGAAATTTATATATATAATAAATGCAGTAAATGAAAAGGAATTATTAACAATAGGTAATATGAAATATGATTTACATAATGATAGTTTATTTATTTATCCAGATCTTTGGAATTTGCAGTATAGATTCCATTCACCTAAAAATGATAATATGTTTATTATTGTTGGAAATATAATTATCAATTAAAAATGATATAAATTATTATTTTTAATTAACCATAATGAAGTTTAATAATTTAGTTATTGATAATTTTGTTGATAATGCATATGAAATGCGAGATTATGCCTTAAATACAGAGTTTGATGTAATCCATCCAACAAATTTTCCAGGTAAGCGCACAAAACCACATCCTCAAGAAGGTATATTATTGTTGTTAAGAAAAGTATTGAAACCTTTTTATAATGAAGTAATATTTAACCCAATAACTTTAAGTGGACAATTTCAAGTTACAACAATTAACGATGTATCATGGATTCATCGTGATGATACTTATACTCGCAACCATGATTGGTTAAAAAGTTATACTTCATTATCAGTAGTTTTATATTTAACACCAAATGCTCCTGTTGAAAGCGGAACTAGTTTTTATCATAATGAATATGAGAATAATATAAAAGATAGTTTAGCAGAACCATTAAAAGAGGAAAAAGAAGTAAATAAGTATAAATATAAAAAGGTTGCGTGTGTTGCAAACGTTTTTAACAGAGCAGTTATATTTGACTCTTCTATTTATCATACAGCTGAAACTTATTTTGGAACAAATAAATACGATGGACGACTAACAGTAACGTATTTCTTATTAGCGAAACAATAATTTAAAAAATATATTATATATAATATAGAAATGTCATTTACATATAAAGGAACTAATGTAGATAGTTTAGTTGCAAGTAACGGCAGTGAAACAACTAGTTATGGTAGTAATTTTCCAATAAACCCTTCATCTTCAAAAAATACTAATGCTATGACAAAAGTTCAAGCTAGTATAGGATATTCAGGTCCCAGTTGGGATGAAACTTATTTTAGGGCTCATTATACTCATCGAACAAGTAAAGGTAACTTTAATATAGGTAGCCAATTTAATCATTTTAGGGTACAAACAGTTGGAGGTGGAGGTGGAGGCGGTGGCGGTGGAGGAGGATTTTTTTATTTGAAAAATAGTCATAACTTTTGTCGTGGTGCTCCACCTGGGACTCCTGGTAATGCTGGACAAGTTACTGATAACACAACAAAATATTCTGTTAGTACTTATGGTAAACGTCAATTTTACGGAAGTATTGGAGGTGGAGGCAGTGGAGGTGGCGGTGGTACTCATCAAGGAGTGAATAGAAACAGTTCTCCTCAAAATCATAGCGGAGGAAAAGGAGGTGATGGAAACGATGGGGGTGGAACACAAGCAAAAATATATACAGGGAGTAAAAGTACTCAAATCTCTTATGCTAATGGCGGTAATGGTGGGGGGGGTGGAGTAGGAGCACATCATGGTCCTAGTGATTATGGTGGGTATGAATGGGGAAATGCTGACCATGATGCTACATCATATGGTGCGATAACAGCATCGAGTAGTTATTGGGGACCTTCAACTTATGGAAGAGGAGGAGGAGGAGGAAAAGGGACAGTTGGAGCGCAGGGTCAAACGAGCGGTAAAGAATATGCCAAAACTGGTCAGGGTGGCAGCAGTGGTCACATAAGAGTATTTACGCTACATGGTTAAAATATTAATATTAAATTTATATAAAGTTTTAAATTATTTTATAATTATGTTAACAGATTATATTTACATAAACGATAATTGTCTGGATGATTTCACTTTAAAGCAAATATTTACATTCTACGAAAATAATTCGAATCGAACTTATTTTGGGGAGACGTTTCGGGGCGTTAATAAAGATATTAAAGATACGGTAGATATACAATTTCAATATAATACAAATAGCTTATCTGAGAAAAATATAATTACAACCGTAGAAGGAATTATATATAAAGAATTAAAAAAATATATTGAGAAACATCCAATATATAAAAGATATGAAAAATTATGTCTTTTAGATATATTACTAATGCAAAAATATAATAAAAACGAAGGAAAATATATATATCATACAGATAATGCAATAGATATTGATGAATCTATATTTAATATAACAAAAACATTATCAATAACCAATCAAAATATAGAATTTTTTTGTAAAGAAAAAATAAAACATAGAATATTAACATTTATTTTTTACTTAAATGATGTAAATGAAGGAGGAGAAACAGAGTTTTTTCAATTATATAGAGTGCGCCCAAAAAAAGGTACTTTACTTATTTTCCCGGCTTTATCAGTTTATACTCATAAAGGTTGTATTCCAATATCAAATGATAAATATATATTAACTGGTTGGCTCTATTCTTTATAATTTTAATATTTTTCGTGATTTAAATATAAATATAAGATAATATACTTTTGTATATTATGCTATCTTTACAAGAAATACTAAATTTGCTTTATAATTTTGTATTTTACTGTTATATAAGAATCAATACATATAGAAAAGAATTATTCAATAATTATCCAAATATTCACTTATTTTTAAGAAATACATTATTATCTTTGCAAACGAGTATATTTTGTATGAATTATTACAATATTCTAAGTACTGATATTTTGTTTGCAGACCAAAAAACCGAAAATTTGTTGTTTGATGAAGTAAATAAAATTATTGATTGTATGAAAATGAATAAACGCCAATGTAATTACGAAATAAATAAAAATAAATACTCCTTATTAGAAGGTTTAATAATAGAACTATGTAAAAATGATATGAAAAGAAGGAATATGACATTAGATTTAAACACACAAGCTATAGAATATTGGACAAATACAAATTATTATAACATTCACTTTGATTGTGACGAAGAACTGTATAATACACAATATATACTAAAACAAGCAATACATAATGGAATACTTTATATGACAGATAGTGATGAACCGACATTTATAAGCGAATATACTTTGGAAGATTTAAATTTAAACCGGACAAATAATATAGACAGTTCCTTTTTTCTTCATTTTCCAAAAAAATTAAACAATTTATCATTCAATGGAAAATGTTTTCATGGTGCAGTAAAAATGTATGACCAAAAAGATAAGGATAGGATAATAGTTGCTTATAATGTATGGGAAAAAGAAAATAAACCGAGTATGAATGAAAGTATTTTAACTGCAATTGATATGGATGATCATGAATTAGCTTTAATAGAAAATAATAACATAATTGAGCATTCAATATATGCTAGACCAGATTATAATGAGATAATTAATCAAGAAAATGCCGAGTCTATTAAACTTTATATAAAATATGTATTAGAGCAAAAACGTAGGAAATTATTAAAAGAAAATTATAATTTACATATATTTTCAACACCTTCTTCAAGGGTTCAATTATATGATATTATAGGACCAATTTGTAGTGAAGTTAAAAATATAACAACTAGTAATAATAATAGTCATAAAGATACAATTTTATGGCAGAGAATTAGACAAAAAAATGTATTTGACACTTCTTTATGCAACACTCTTATAAACGAAGCAGAAACTTATGCTGGAAGTAGTAATTGGCCATTAATACATGATGCATATAAATCGAATTCAATAAAAGTTGAAAATTTGAAAAGTTTTAATAACGTATTAACGATATTTGGAAAAAATATTATGCCTCTCTTGCATGATATATATAAAAGTGAATTAACTTTTAATGTATTAGATATGTTTATAAATAAGTATGATACAGTACATAATGCAAGTGGGCTGTCAAGACATCAAGACGAAGGCCATATAACAATAAATATTTTATTAAATAATGAAAGTGATTTTGAAGGAGGAGGAACAAGATTTATAGAAAATGAGGAAATAATTAATTTAAATCAGGGGGAAGCTTTATTTCATTGTGCGAAAGATTTTCATGAAGGAGTAAAAATAAGTAAAGGAGTAAGATATATAATGGTAATATTTTTAGAAATAGATATACCATTTTAAAATATTAAAAATAATATATTTTAAATATTTATTATGTTTGAAATAAATAATATTCAAGAATCTGCAACTAACATACACGATTTGTTTTTAGTATATGCAAATAATATTTTAAGTAGAGTATTTTGTAATTACATAATTGATAATTATAATACGACAAAAGATAAACATATAGGAGGTGTCAACTTTGTAAATCCAACAAATAAAAATATGAATGACCATGATAAAAAAGATTTTAATAAAATTAATAATTGGTCAAATGATAAAGAATTAGAATTATTAAAAAACACTGTGTATGACGTTGTGTTAAAATACTATGAACGAATATTTAATTTTTATGATAGAGAATATATTACTGGTACATATTTAAATGATACTTCAACCTTTTCTTATCGTAACAATGATGGCGAGTTTGATAATATTAATAATTTGACTCTTTTAAGTATAGACGATTTTGAATTTTATTATCAGAATTCAACAACTATTCTACCGATTTCGTATGAAATAATTAATGAAAATACTCAAATAAGTATAAATAGTGAAGATACTTTTATAAAACGAACTGATATATTCATGAATCAAGTAAGAGCAATGATTTTTTTAAATACAGTAGAAGACGGTTATCTAGTGGTTGGTAAAAATTACAAAGTAAAAATAGAATATGGGAAGGTTGTGATTATACCAAACTGTTTGTTATATAATTACGAAATTTGCACATCAAAGGATGTTCATTTAATTACTTATAACTTTATTTCCTCGCAATACTATAAAATAAGGAATATCGAAGACGCCGATAACTCAAATTATGATGCAATTAGTTAATTAACTTTCAATAAACTATAAAAATTAACAAAATTGAAGATAAATTAAAAGGTTCTCTATGAAACAAAAACAATCATGGAAGACATTGATAATTATATTAAAAAATTAAAGGAAGAACAAGAGATAAAGGATTATGTAGAGAAGGATATATATCCTGAAAGGTTGAGAACTTCAAAAATAAAAAAATATAATCCATTACCGCTGAAGCCGCTAGAATATGATATTATAGAAAAAGAAAATATAGAAAATAATAACGTAATAAATATTTGTTTTACAAGATTATGTAATGTTGAAAAACAAATAAAAGAATTGCAACAATGTAATGATTGTCCAATATGTTTTAAATCTTTAAAAAATAACTTTATTCAGCCAAGTTGCGGACATAAAATATGTATATCATGTGGGTTTGAAAATATATTAAAAAATAAACAAACAGG
>MDSY01001953.1_pt1 | contig 13578 bp, 12 predicted proteins | sample 811131 | NCBI WGS metagenome assembly MDSY01 (sample SAMN05326643, study PRJNA326480) | marine metagenome | isolation source: seawater | place: Atlantic Ocean: South West | collected 2010
AACCACGTATTATGGCTGGATTACTAGTAGGAGGAATGTTGCCTTTTGTATTTTCTGCCTTATCAATGAATGCTGTTGGAAATACAACAGCAGCTATAGGAAAGGGATTTGCTATTGCCTCTGCTGCATTGACAGCTTTAGCATTATTTGCTGCTTTTATGAAAACCGCAGGAGTTGTTGCAATTGATGTTTCTCAACCCAAAATTATGGCGGGACTTTTAGTGGGAGGGATGCTACCATTCGTCTTTTCAGCCTTATCCATGAATGCAGTTGGAAGAGCTGCAATGGCTATGATTGAAGAAGTTAGACGCCAGTTTAGAGATATTCCTGCTTTAAGAGCTGCATTAGATGTGATGATTAAATATGATTCAGATATGTCCAAAGCTTCTGCAGCTGATAGAAAAATATTTGATGCAGCTGACGGAGTTGCAGAATACGATAAATGTGTTGCAATTTCAACTCAAGCTTCTATCAAAGAAATGGTTTTACCTGGGGTACTCGCTATCGTAGTCCCTGTAGCAGTAGGATTCATTGGAGGTGCAGAAATGCTCGGAGGATTACTAGCAGGTGTAACTACTTGTGGAGTGTTGATGGCTATTTTCCAGTCAAATGCTGGAGGTGCTTGGGATAATGCTAAGAAAATTATAGAAGAGCAAGGTAAAAAAGGAACTGATGCACATAAAGCTGCAGTTGTAGGAGATACTGTAGGTGATCCATTTAAAGACACATCAGGTCCTTCATTAAATATCTTGCTTAAGTTGATGTCTGTAGTAGCACTCGTTATTGCACCTAGTATCGCTATGGATCAAAATCAAGTTTCTTCTTACTTAGAATCAAAAGCCGATATTAATACAATTGAATTTTTTGTAGACCAATCAGATCAAACAATTGAAGAAACAAATAGAGAAGATTTTTCAAAAAATCTGAAATCAGATATTAATGAAGGACTATTGACTGGGGTTAAGATTAATTCAACGCCCAACAATAGCAGTATTTTAAATAAATAGTTTTAAACCTTTTTAAATTAAACTTTCATAGATTAATTCAATTGCTAATTAGTTTGTCGACCTTGGAAATGATTTTGTTAAGATCTTCTTTATTCTCAACAAAATCAATATCATCTACACCAATGATTACAATTTTTCCTTTGTCATAGGTTGAGGTCCAAGCTTCATATCTTTCATTAAGACGGCTCAGATAATCAATACTAATAGAATTTTCAAATTCTCTACCACGTTTATGAATTTTGTTGACTAAATTAGGAATACTACTTCGAAGATAAATCAATAAATCAGGTCCTTTAATAAGTGATTCCATTAATTCAAAAAGTTCTTGATAATTTTTAAAATCTCTTTGATTCATCAATCCCATTGACTTAAGATTAGGTGCAAAAATATGCGCATCTTCATAGATTGTTCTATCTTGAACTATTGTTTTTTTACCGTTTTTAATATTTAGAAATTGCTGAAAACGACTTTTCAAGAAGTAAATCTGAAGGTTAAACGACCATCGTTCCATATGATTATAAAAATCATCTAAATAAGGATTGTCAATAACATCTTCGAAATGGGCTTCCCAGCCATAATGTTTTGCTAAAAGTTCTGTAAGACTAGTTTTACCGGCACCTATATTACCCGCTATGGCGATATGCATAATTATGGTTTATTAAATTATCTAATTGCAAAGTAGGTTCTTTTTTTTAAGAATAAAAGTTGAGTGAGAAAAAAAGTTTTTATTATGATTGAAATATTTATTTAATAATATTAAAAATAAAAAAGTTTGAAAATTAGAAAAAATGTTTACTTTTGTAATTCAAACGAGGAAGGATTTGACTGATTGCAAACCTCGAAAAAAAAATGCTAAAGCAGTGTTGCTTTTCTAAACGCTCCGTTTAAATCCTTCCTGAAAAGTAAATATATGGCACATTTTTTTACTTCAGAATCAGTAAGTGAAGGTCACCCTGATAAGATATCAGATCAAATTAGTGATGCATTATTAGATAACTTTCTAGCTTTTGACCCTAACAGTAAGGTTGCTTGTGAAACTTTAGTCACAACTGGGCAAGTAATTTTAGCAGGAGAAGTTAAAAGCTCTACTTATCTTGATATTCAATCTATTGCCCGTGAAACCATAAACAATATTGGTTATACAAAGGGTGCTTATCAATTTAGTGGAGACTCTTGTGGAGTTATCTCATTGATACATGAGCAATCTCAAGATATCAATCGGGGAGTAGATCGCGTGGAAAAAGCTTCTCAAGGAGCAGGAGACCAAGGAATAATGTTTGGATATGCGACTAGCGAAACAGAATCTTTAATTCCCTTAGCACTTGATCTTTCACATAAAATTTTGATTGAACTAGCAACATTGAGAAGAGAGGATAGAGAAATCAAATATTTACGTCCAGATTCTAAGTCTCAGGTAACCATAGAATACGACGATAATAATAATCCTTTAAGGATTGATACCATAGTTGTTTCCACTCAACATGACGATTTTGATTCTGATGAAAAAGTCATGTTAGAAAAAATAAAATCCGATGTGATCAATATTTTGATTCCTCGTGTTATTTATAAATCACGATCTGATATCCAAAAGTTATTTGGTAATAACATCACCTATCACGTTAATCCAACAGGGAAATTTGTCATTGGAGGGCCTCATGGAGATACTGGTTTAACGGGAAGAAAAATTATTGTCGATACATATGGTGGAAAAGGCGGTCATGGAGGAGGAGCCTTTAGCGGTAAAGATCCAAGTAAAGTAGACCGGAGTGCAGCATATGCCGCAAGACATATGGCAAAAAATTTAGTAGCATCAGGATTAGCAGATGAAGTACTAGTACAATTGAGTTATGCAATTGGAGTTGTAAAGCCAACTTCTATTTTTGTAGACACCTACGGTAGTTCTAAAGTAGACCTTAGTGATGCTGAGATTGCTGCTAAAGCAGCACCTCTTTTTGATCTTCGACCTTATGCCATCGAAAAGCGTCTTAAGCTTAGAAATCCAATGTATTTAGAAACTGCATCTTATGGACATATGGGGCGTCAGCCTGTCAAAATAACCAAAACGTTTCAATCCCCTTATAACGGAAAAGTATCGAAGGAAGTAGAGCTTTTCACCTGGGAAAAATTAGATTATTTAGAATTAATTAAAAAAGAATTTCAATTATGAGTACACAATTAGCAACTAAAGCATTACATGCAGGGCATGATGCAAAAAACACACAAGGAACACAGGCTGTTCCTATATATCAGACCTCATCTTATGTTTTTAAAGACTCTGATCACGCAGCAAATTTATTTTCATTAGCGGAACCGGGATATATTTATACCCGACTAAATAATCCAACTAATGACATTTTAGAACAGCGACTTGCCGCCCTTGAGGGAGGAGTTGCAGCTGTTGCAACTGCTTCAGGAACAGCAGCAATTGCAACAACCTTGATGGTTATTTTACGAACAGGAGACCATATTGTCGCATCAAGTAGTTTATATGGAGGCACTTACAACCTACTTGCTAATACACTTCCACGCTTTGGTATTACAACTACTTTTGTAGATTCGGATAATCCAATTGAATTTTCAAAAGCCGTAAAACCAAATACTCGAGTATTTTTTGCAGAATCTTTGGGGAATCCTAAATTAGATGTTATTGATCTTAAATTAATTTCTGATGCTGCTAAAAAGGCTAAAGTTCCATTTATAGTTGACAATACAGTTGCTTCACCTGCCTTATTAAATCCAATTGAACACGGAGCAAATATAGTCATTCATTCTTTGACTAAATATCTAACAGGAAACGGAACTTCTATAGGTGGTGTTATTATCGATGCTGGAACTTTTGACTGGGCTAATGGCAATTTTCCAGAATTTACAGAACCGAATCCAAGCTACCACGGCCTAAACTACCATGAAGCCCTAGGTAATATTGCATTTATTGCTAAGGCTCGTATTGAAGGACTTCGTGATTTGGGAAGTGCTCCAAGTCCTTTTAATAGTTTCCAGACTATACAAGGAATTGAAACACTAGATATAAGAATGAAAAAACATTCTGAAAATGCATTAAAACTTGCTGCTTGGTTGTCTACGAAAGAAGAAGTAGCCTGGGTAAATTATCCTGGTTTAAAAACTTCAAAATACAATACTTTAGCACAACAATATTTACCTAAAGGTCAAAGCGGAATTGTGACCTTTGGATTAAAAAAAGGTTTTGAAGCAGGAAAAAAAGTAGCCGATCACACTCAATTATTTTCATTATTGGCCAATATTGGAGATACAAAATCTTTAATTATTCACCCTGCGAGCACGACTCATCAACAATTAAATGAGGAAGCTCAAAAAACAACTGGTGTAACTCAAGATTTAATTCGACTCTCCGTAGGATTGGAAGATATTAAAGATTTAATAGCTGATTTAGATTCTGCCTTTAAGCATATTTAAGGTCTATGGCTGAAATCAAAAAGATTTCAATATCTGATTTTAGGACCCATTCGGGTGCTGTATTTACTTCAATTAAATTGTATTATCAACAATTTGGTAAGAAGATTGGTACAGCACCTGTAGTGTTGGTTAATCATTCTCTTACGGGAGATTCTCAACTAATAGGTGATGGAGGATGGTGGAATGAAATCATTGGCCCATACAAAACGATAGATACTAATCGTTATACTGTTTTAGGGTTCAATATTCCTGGAAACGGAGTTATGGATCAAACTTTTTCTATTCCAGAAAACTTTCATGCTGGGGATATTGCTTCCATTTTTTTAAAAGGGTTAGATTTCCTGAAAATCAAATATCTTCATACCCTTATCGGAGGATCTATAGGTGGGGGTATTGCTTGGGAGATGATAGCAATTGCTCCAAAATTGTGTCAATATTTAGTACCAATAGCTGCTGATTGGAAAGCAAACGACTGGATTGCTGCTAATACCTTCTTGCAAAAACGAATCTTACAGAACTCAAGTCATCCCCTTGAGGATGCACGTATACATGCTATGTTAACTTATAGAACACCTCAGTCATTTGATTTTCGATTTGGAAGAACTAAAAATAAGGAACTAGGAATACAGAATATTGAAAGTTGGTTAATGTACCATGGAGAAAAGTTGGCTAATCGTTTTAATTTAAAAGCCTACATAATGATGAATCATCTTCTGGCTTCAGTTAATATTGAAAGAGAGGGTCGAGGTATTAAAGATGTTATCAAAGAGACTACTGCAGAAATTCATTTAATAGCAATTGATAGTGATTTATTTTTCACCCCTGTTGAAGATCAAAACACCTTTGCCTTAGGTGAAAAAATAAAAAAAGATATTTTTTATCACGAGCTAAGTTCCATTCATGGGCATGATGCATTTTTGATAGAAAATGAGGAAATGGCTAATATTTTAGCTAAAATATTTAAACAGTAAAAAAAACAATTATGAATGTTTCACTAGAAAGAATTAATGAAGATTACCTTTTCGAGGTTACAAACTCCCATGGAATGAGCATTCACCTAGATAATAAGTCAAAAACTACAGGTGAGGTTCAGGGAGTCAGTCCCATGGAATTACTCTTAATGGGTATTGCAGGATGCAGCAGTATTGATATTGTTGCCATATTAGATAAGCAAAAAATTAATCCTAAAGTTCTTAAAATGGATGTGAAAGGTCACCGTAATCAAAATGAAATACCGGCTCTTTTTTATCAAATCGACATCAATATTTACTTAGAAGGTGACTTTTCAGCTGAAAAAGCAAAACGTGCAGCTCAGTTATCATTTGATAAATATTGTTCGGTTTCAAAGACTTTGGAGCCTACCGCAAAAATTATTCATATTGTATTTTTAAATGGGATCAAATTATGATTCTTATTTGTTTTCATTTGTATCTATAAAGTCACTCACAAATTGAGTCTTTATGTGCAAGATTAATACACTTATTTATCAATGCGGAGTTGAATAGTTTATTTTATAAAGTTTAGAATTTAAAACTGTAGGCTTAATTTTTTTGCACTATTATTCAATGTAGAAAGCAAATGATATTTCTCACACTGGTAAGTAAATTTTTAAGCTGTCAGATTATTAAAGAGTTCTTCTAAGCTTTTATTTTTCAATTGTAGCTTTAAAATCCTGAGTCCATTGTCATAGGCGAAATCAAAGATCGCTGGGCGTAAATCCTTTTTACCTTTAACATGAACTTCATATTCAAAATCGTGAGTATTTTTAACTTTTTCAACATTAGGTATACGTTTAAGAGCCTCGGTTTCGAGTCTATAGTCAAAACTTACTTCAATTATTTGCTTTTGACTTTTCCTAAGGCTCTCTAATTGTTCGTCTAAAACAATTTCCCCTTTGTTAATTATCAAAACACGGTCACAAATAGCATCGACTTCTTGAAGGATATGAGTTGAAATCAAGACTGTTTTTTCTTTGCCAAAATCACGAATAATATTTCGTATTTCTACCAATTGATTAGGATCTAGACCTGTGCAAGGTTCATCTAAAATTAATAAATTAGGTTTATGAATTAGTGCGGCTGCTAAACCTACTCGCTGTCTATAGCCCTTGGAAAGTATTTGGATTTTTTTGAATTGATACTCCCCTAAGCCCGTTTGCTTTATAATACTTTCAACGGGTGGATTTTTTAGGCGGTACAAATCTGCAATATACTTTATGTATTCTTTGACATACATTTCTGTATAGAGTGGATTATTCTCTGTCAAATAACCAATCTGTTTTTGAATGTCCCTAAGTTCTGTTTTTAAGTTTTTTTCAAAAACAGTCCCCTTACCTTCCCATTGTTTATAAAAACCAGTTAATATTCTCATTAAGGTAGATTTTCCAGCACCGTTGGGTCCAAGTAAGCCTACGATTTCTCCTTTTTTTAAAGTCAAAGAAACTCCCTTAAGGGCAATTGTATCTCCAAAGTTTTTGGAAACTTTTTCTAAGACAAGACTCATATAGTTTTTATTTAAAGATACTTTTTTCTTTTGGCTTATTTTTCCAGTTTTGATTTTCTACTTTCGATAACTACAGTTGACAAAATTAAAACTCCTCCCAATGTACTTTTTAGATCGGGTATTTCGCTTAAAAAGAGAATCCCTAATAAGATTCCAAAAAGAGGTTGGATACTACTTATAATACTTACTGTACTGATTCTAAAGTGAGAAAAACTTCCAAGAAAGAGTGTGTGACCAACGGCTGTTGTAAATATACCAAGTATAAGAAGATAGAGCCACTGAGAGCTTACATCAGTATTTGGATAGATCCAGTGAACTGGTAATAATAAAATGATAATAACTGCTAGTTGATATATCATCTGAACAGAGCCATTACCCATAGCATTATTTTTTTTTAAAATTATATTTCTTAAAGAATAAGAAACAGCTGAAAAAAGACCAATTAAAAGACCTTGAGTAGCAGTATTTTGAATATTAAAATCTGGAACTAAAAAATAAACACCAAATAAAATAAGAATACCCAAAAATAAATGTCTTTTTTGAAGTTTTACAGGAAGAAAAAGGGGTTCTAAAAAAACAGTAATAATAGGATATGTAAAAAGGGAAAGCATTCCAATGGCTACATTACTCCAATGTAAGGCGAAAAAGTAGGTAATCCAATGCAGAGCTAATAAAAAGCCACTACAACAAACTGCCAAACCATATTTTTTCCATTCAATTCTAAATGTAAATTTTTTATATTGGGAATAAAGAAGCAGTACAAAAAGTGCAATTAGGGATCGAAACCAAATAGAAATTGGAGGTGGAAGTGCTATGTAACGTCCCAAAACTCCTGAAGTACTTATAAACAGTACACCTATATTAAGAATCAGTAAATAGTTTAGGTGAGGATTTTTGGATTTCAATTTTTTTGGTTTTGAAATTTAAATAAACAAAAATGTTTTTATTTATACTTCCCTTATAAACGCTTTATTTTAATAAATAAAAAGGTTATTAATTAACTTCACGAAACTTTTTAAATAATTTTTCTAATAAATTCTTCTTAATAAAGAGAAGGGTATTGAGTAATATTTCTTTATTTATATTTTATTCCATTTGGAAAATATTAATGTTTTTAAAAAAAATTAAAAAGTCCTCACTTTTTTTGCACCAGGGCCTTGTTTTTTTATGTGATTAATTATTTACAATTCAAAAAAAAACTTTAAAAATTTGTTTTTCATTAAAGCAATGGTACATTTGTCATGATTTTTAAAAGATGAACAAAACTTTTTTTTACTATAATGAATTTTATTACTTCAGCTTAGAAGAATATAGGACTATATAGTATTTAAAATAACATATATAAAAGTCCTGAGTTCATCGGGACTTTTTTTTTGGATTAAAATGGAAGCAAAAATAAGAGTAGCAATACAGGGAAAAAAGGGATCTTTCCATCATATAGTAGCTCAGCATTACTTTGGAAATCAATTATCGTTAGTGCCTTGTGAAACATTTGATTCTTCTGTTAATGAAGTTTTAAACAATGAAGCCGACCTTGCAGTTATGGCTATCGAAAATTCAATTGCTGGTTCAATAATTCCTAATTATGCTTTAATTGATCGAAATGACTTAAAAATAATAGGAGAATACGGATTGAGTATAAATCACAATTTTATGGCACTACCAGGTCAGACAATTGACGATATTAAGGAGGTGCATTCTCATCCCATGGCTCTACTTCAATGTAAAAACTTTTTTCAAAATTATCCATCTATCGTTATGGTAGAATCAGAAGATACAGCAGAGGAAGCTTTTAGAATATCAAAAGATCAAATTAAGGGAATAGGAGCTGTTGCAAGTCAAGAAGCTGCTGAGATATATAATTTAGATGTTTTAGCACATTCCATTCAAAGTATAAAAAATAACATTACTCGATTTGTAATTATACAAAAAAAAGGGAGCTTGGTTTCTGAGGAAAAAATAAATAAGGCATCCGTTAAGTTTACTTTAGATCACCAAAGAGGGAGTTTAGCAGCAGTATTAAATGTTATTAGTGATTGTCAATTAAATTTAACTAAAATTCAATCTCTTCCGGTAATTGAAACTCCAGGTAAATATGCATTTTTTATTGATGTAACTTTTGAAGATTTTAACAATTATACTAAGGCGAAGAAGTTAATTGCTATAATGGCTTCAAATTTTAAAATTCTGGGGGAATATACCCAACACCAAAGATGAAATTAACTGCTACTCGTTTAGAAAGTGTTAAAGAATACTACTTTTCTCGAAAACTAAGAGAGGTAGCACAGCTAATTAAAAGCGGAAAGCCCATAATTAATATGGGAATTGGGAGTCCTGATTTAAAGCCACATCCTCATGTTATTAAGGCTTTAACTAATGCGATGAAGCATCCTAGTGCTCACATGTATCAAAGCTACCAAGGCCTTCCAGAATTGCGGGAAGCTATAGTGGATTTTTATAAAAAATTTTACAAAGTCACATTAGATTCAAATACGGAAGTATTGCCTTTAATGGGCTCCAAAGAGGGAATAATGCACCTATCAATGGCTTACCTTAATCCAGGTGATCAAGTATTAATTCCTAATCCTGGTTACCCTACTTATGCCTCTGTTACAAGTCTAATGGAAGCTGAAACTGTTTTATATGACCTTAAACCAGAGAATGACTGGCAACCTGATTTTAACACTTTAGACTCACTTGATACATCTAAAATTAAAATAATGTGGCTTAATTATCCTCACATGCCTACTGGCACAGATGTGAATGAGAAGATATTTGATCGCTTAATTCAATGGGCTAAGAAAAACAACATTCTTTTAGTTAATGATAATCCTTATAGTTTTGTTTTAACTAGAAAACCTCAAAGTATCCTGTCTAGACCAGGTGCTCAAGAAGTTGCTGTGGAATTAAATTCGCTCAGCAAATCTTTTAATATGGCAGGGTGGAGAATTGGAATGCTATCTGGAAAAGCAGAGGTTTTAAAACAGACTTTAAAAGTTAAAAGTAATATGGATTCCGGTATGTTCTTTGGCGTCCAAAAAGGAGCCATAGCAGCATTACAAATGAAACCGGATTGGTTTGAATCATTAAATAAAATTTATAAAAAGCGAAAAAAATTGATGGAGGATTTGGCTAGAAAGTTTGGAGCTACTATTGAAACTGAAAGTGTAGGTCTCTTTTTATGGGCTAAATTACCTGAAGGATCTCCTGACGCAGAGACCTTTATAGATAAAATTTTATATCAAAAAAAATATTTTTATCACTCCAGGAACTATTTTTGGAAGTCAAGGTGAGGGTTACATTCGTTTTTCTTTATGTGTACCTGAGGAATCTATCAAAGAGGCAATTAAAAGAATGGAATCATGAATGTAGGTATTATTGGATTGGGTTTAATAGGAGGTTCTTTTGCTTTATCAGCGCGAAAATATATTGAGGACTCTGTTGTGTATGGAGAAGACAAAAGTGATCTGCATCAAAAGCAAGCTCTAGAGCTTAAGATTGTGGATTATATTCTTAAACCTTTGAATTATTATTCTATGGATGTAATTATCCTTGCAATCCCTGTGAATTCGGCGCTTGAAAAAGTTATTCCCTTATTAGATCAAATAAATGATAATGCTCTATTAATAGATGTTGGATCAACTAAGTCAATGATTTGTAAAAAATTAGAATTACATCCCAAACGAAATCAGTTTTTAGCTACTCATCCAATTGCAGGGACAGAATTTTCTGGTCCTTCAGCGGCATTTGAAACGTTATATAATGGAAAAGCACAGATTTTATGTGAATCAAATAAAACAAGATCTGATCTTTTAGAGTGGGTTGTTCAGTGGTTTAAAAATATGGGTATGGAACTTCAGGAAATGGATCCAAAAGAGCACGACCAGCATATTGCTTATGTATCTCACCTTTCTCATATATCCTCTTTTATGCTTGGAAAAACCGTAATGGAAAAGGAGCAGGACGAAAAAGCTATTTTTGACATGGCAGGAAGTGGTTTTGCTTCTACAGTTCGTTTGGCAAAAAGTTCTCCTTCAATGTGGACCCCAATTTTTGAGCAAAATCAAGAAAATATTTTAGAAGCTTTGGATGAATACATTACCAATTTAGAGGAATTTAAATCATTAATGGAACAAAAAGATTATAAAACAGTTTTTAAAAAAATTCAAGAGACAAATGCCATAAGAGAAATTTTGGCAGGAATAAATTAAATCAATATCAATTTTAAATTAGATTATAAAGATGAAAAATAAAAAAGAAATGCGCCAATGGTTGAATAACTTTGGATTAGATCATCCCTTAGTGATTGGCGGACCTTGTAGTGCAGAAACTGAAGAACAAGTTCTTAAAATTGCTCATGAACTTAAGGATACTGACGTAACTGTTTTTAGAGCAGGAATTTGGAAACCCAGAACACGACCTGGTATGTTTGAAGGAGTTGGTGCAATTGGATTAGGTTGGCTTAAGAAGGTAAAAGAAGAAACGGGCTTATTGACTGCAACCGAGGTTGCGAATAAAGACCATGTAAAGTTGGCAGTCGAAAATAATGTAGATATTTTGTGGATAGGTGCACGTTCTACTGTTAGTCCATTTATTATACAAGAAATCGCAGATGCTTTGGAAGGATCTGATAAAATTGTGCTTGTTAAAAACCCAGTTAATCCTGATTTAGCTCTTTGGTTAGGAGGTGTAGAGCGTTTGTATACGGCTGATATTAAAAATTTAGGTCTAATTCATCGCGGATTCTCAACTTATGAAAAAACAAAATATAGAAATATCCCAGAATGGCAGATTGCTATTGAAGTTAAAAACAGATTCCCTGATCTCCCAATGATCTGTGATCCGTCGCATATTGCGGGTCGTCGAGATCTGATTTTTGACATATCTCAAGCAGCTTTAGATTTAAATTTTGATGGCCTAATGATAGAAAGTCACTGGGATCCTGACAATGCTTGGAGTGATTCTAAACAACAAGTTACCCCTACACGTTTAGTGGAGATTATGAAAGACTTAAAAGTTAGAAAGAAAACTACTGAGGAAGAGGCTTATAAACATGAACTTAGTACACTTCGCGCTCAAATAGATGTTGTTGACCAAACACTTTTAGATACTCTAGGAAAGCGGATGAAGGTAGCTAAAGAAATTGGCAACTTAAAACTAACTAATAATGTTGCAGTTCTTCAAAATAAGCGTTGGAATGAGATTTTAGGTAAAATGATACTAGAAGGACAAGATCGTGATTTGTCTGAAGAATTTATTCTTAGAGTTTTTAAAGCTATTCACCAAGAATCAATAAATAAACAAGAGAAGATTTTAAACTCTTAAAATATAAACTAGCTGTTTTATGGATTTAGTTGTTTTGATGCAAAATGCGCGTTTACAGTTAAAACCATTTTGGCCGCTATCTGTAGCTGTTTGTCTAGTTTATGGAATACTTATCGGAGTTCCATCTGAGTTAAATACATATGGCGAATTACTTTCTATTCTTTTAGCCGGTCCCTTACAGTTGGGTTTATGTATATATTTTTTAAAAATTTGTAATGGTATTAATCCCTCTTTATCTAATCTTTTTGAAGGATTCAAACCCTTACTTAATGTTTTGTTGGCATTTATTATTATAAATGCACTTACACTTCTAGGCTTATTTTTTTTGCTAGTTCCTGGGATAATAATTAGTCTTGGTTTTTCAATGACTTATTATATCATAGCGGAACATCCCGAAATGCAATTTAATGAGGCATTGGAATGTAGCTGGAAAATGATGGATGGACATAAAAGGGAACTTTTTAGCTTGCACCTGCGATTCCTTCCCTGGTATTTAATAGGGTTATTATTTTTTGTTATAGGAGTATTTTTGGTTATTCCTTGGCATAATCTAAGTATTGCGTCTTACTATCAAGCAATAAAAAAGAATAATATAAATGACAGATAAAGGTCTTTTTAGACTATTTTTTTATAGCTCTTTTTAACCTGTCGTTAATCGTTTTTCCTAAACCTTTTTCAGGAAAAAAGGCGGTAATTATAAGATCTAAATTCATCTGATCTAAACGGTGTAAAGCAGCATATAAATTTTTAGAAGCTTCATTCAAATCACCCGAAATGGATAAAACTTCTTGGTGAATCTCAGTTTTTATTTTTTTATTTTTCCTAAAACTTAAAACACCTATTTTTTTATCAGGGTTTTGTGCTAAAGCTAGAGAAATATCATCATTTATTTGAATTTGGGTTTTTGGTGCATAGTGTCTAGAAAGCATTCCTGGTGCAGAAGGATTTTTACTATTTTGATTTTTTACTTTTATTTGACCAATAACTTTTTTAATCTCCTCTATTGAAATAGCACCATAACGATATAGCACGGGTTCGTCATTTTCAAAACCAATGATAGTCGATTCTAAACCACAAGAACACGGACCTCCATCTAAAATAAAGTTTATTTCTTCTTTAAAATAGTGAGCAACATGTTCTGCTGAGGTTGGACTCAAAGATCCGAAAGGGTTAGCACTAGGTGCAGCTAACGGAAAATTTAAAGATTTTAATAGTTGGAGGGCTATTGGGTGGTTCGGAACTCGAACTGCAACTGTTGGTTTACCAGCAGTAACACGATCAGGAATTTGATCTTGTTTTTCAAGAACTA
>MDSY01009098.1_pt1 | contig 13578 bp, 13 predicted proteins | sample 811131 | NCBI WGS metagenome assembly MDSY01 (sample SAMN05326643, study PRJNA326480) | marine metagenome | isolation source: seawater | place: Atlantic Ocean: South West | collected 2010
AATCGAGAACTTAATAATTCCTCGGCATGATTATAAGGTGGGGACAACCTTGATATCTATTTCTAGTAGGTCTAAAGTGGAATCTTTAACTGAACATTTTATAAAACTTTATACTGATTATATCGTTGCAACAGAGCAAAAGTTTCCTGGACTTAATAAAATGTCTGATTGGGAAGTGATCTTTACCGCAACTATTCAAGCACTTAAAGTTGAGGAAGGAAGAAAGATATTAGAAAAGTTAAAGTTAGAAGTTCAAAAAAGTAAATTAGGCAAGAAAGCTGAGGCTGTGGGTCTAACAGTTTCAAGATTAGAACAATTTTTAATAGATATTGAAAAATTTGGAGTTCTCACTAAACCTGTTATTTTTGCATCTTTACGGTATGAGAGGTGGTTAGATTTGAATAAAAAGGCCACATTGAAAGCTCGTGCTTCAATCCTACAAGAGCTTTACGGCGATTATAATTTAGATTCTCTTTTAGACGAATATCCGGAAACAAGAGTTCGTTTTTTTATGATGAATTGCTTTAAAAGTTCAAGCAACGAATTAACTCTTAGTTTTCAAAATATTATTAAAGACTTAAGAAAAAAAGATTTGAATCCGTGGAACTTACAGGATAGAATAAGTCAAATTCAGAGTCAGATAAATTTAAATGAAGATGAAAAATTTTTTCTGGCAAGGATGTTATTTCCTCATGTGGATTCTGCTGATTATGTTGAGCTAGTTACAACTAAATACGGTAAAAAAGAAAAATTAAATTTAGTTTTTCAAACAGAATGTCATGACGGAAAATTATACAGTATCAGACCTCCATTTATTCCGAAAGAAATTGCTCAATTCCATACAATTTTAATTGATTCATATTTAAGTAGTACTTTTACTTCAGAACATGAGTTTTTGTTGGCATTTAATAATCGTAACCGGATTGCAGGAGGGTTATACTGGAAAAAAGTTGATGAAAAAAAAATTCACTTAGAGTGGGTTGCAATAAAGCAGAAGTATCAGAAAATTTCTTTAAGTAAACGACTTATGTCAGACTTTTTCAAAAGAAAAAAGCATCAAGGCATTAAAAATATTACTGTTGGTTTCTACGCAGAAGATTTTTTCACAAGGCATGGATTCAAGCTTGATAAAAGATTTGGTGGAATGGTAAAAGAAATCTAAGTATAGAGCATAGAATAGATTATAACTCCAGTAACGGAGACATATAGCCAAATTGGGAAAGTTATTTTTGCAACTTTTCTATGTTTTTCAATCTGTGTGCTAAGACCTCGATAAAGAGTAAATAAAGCCAGCGGTATGATGATAGCAGCTAAAATAATATGCGTCAACAAAATGAAGTAATACACTGTCTGATAATCACCTGCATATAGTTTTGGCCCGCTTTTGAACCAATGATAAATGACATATGAGACTAAAAAAAGAGAGGATGTTCCAAATGCAGAAAGCATCACAATCTTATGTTTATCAATCATTTTCTTTCTGATAAAGAGATAACCAATTAAAAGTAATATCGTCGTGACGCCATTAAGCGATGCATTAACTAATGGTAGCATCGAGACATCCATGCTTCCCTCAAGCCCTTCAGGCCTTGGACCTAGAATTAAAAAAGCAACTGCTAAACTTATTACAACAGAAATTATGTAAATAATTTTTGTCCAAAATACATCATTTTTCATAGTAATTGATCGATTAAGATTGTCAGAAAAAGTAAAGGTAAATACAAAACAGATATTTTTAAAAGCATTCTTGCATTGTCATAGGTATAATTTTTTATCAATGGAAAACCTGAAACCAAATATAAAACCCCAAGGATCATAGCACCCCAAAAATAGATATCCCCTAGTAGACCTATATAATTGAGCATTAAAGAAACAGGAATCAAAAGTAGTGCATGCCAGAATATCTGCCTATTGGTTCTGCTTCCACTGATTTCTACAGCAGGAAGCATCTGCATGTTTGCTTTTTTGTAGTCTTCTTTATACATTAACGCAATTGCATAGAAATGAGGATGCTGCCATAAAAATAGAATCGTGAAAAGAATCCAAGCCTCTGGCTCAATTTTGCCTGAGGCAGCCACCCAGCCGCCTACAGGTGGAAGTGCACCTGGGATTGCACCAATTGAGGTGTTCAACCATGTTACCTTCTTTAGTGGGGTGTAAACGAAGAGATACAATATTGCGGTTACTAAAGATAGAATGGCAGTAAGGATATTTACAAATGTAAAGAGTAAAATTGTACCTGAAAAAACAAGTAGCAAACCAAAATATAAAGTGTTTTCAGCGGATATTAATCCAGAAGGGATAGGTCTTAGTTTGGTTCGGTCCATTAGCTTATCTGTTTTAGATTCAGCATAATGATTTAATGCTCCCGCACCAGAGGAAACAAAACTAGACCCAATTAGTGTCATTAAAAGATGTAAATAATTAAGATTACCTTTTGCGCCTAAATAATATCCAAGTAAAGTAGAAATTAAGATTAAAAAAGTAATACTCGGTTTTGTTAGCTCATAGTATCCAGCAACTTTTGATGAAGCTTTTTGTGGTGTTCGCTTCATTTAAGACCTCATTTTTTTCACAAGGACCGTTACATCTTTTCTTAAAATTTTCATGCTTGCTTTGTCTGTTCCATCATAATACTGCCTAATATTACCTCCGGAATCTATCAGGACAAATTTAATTGCATGTCCTCTAGGAAGATCATCTGCAAAAAGCATAAATCCATCTCTTTTTAATCTTTTTATCGAATCGATACCTGAAAAAAGAAAATTCCAACGTTGATCATTTACACCATTTAAACTTGCATACTCCTTAAGAGTTTTTTGTGAATCATTATCAGGGTCAACAGTTACAGAAACAAACTGAACTTCAGATACACCTGCAAAGTCATTGTAAAGACCTGCCATATTGTGTGTCATCATGGGACAAGGTCCAGGACAATTAGTAAACATGAAATCTAAAACAGTTATTTTATCCAGAAGTCTTTTTTCCGTAAAAAGATCACCATCTTGGTTCTTGAATGAAAACTCTGGTACTAATTTAATGGTAGGGAGATGATGCGATGAGCCTGCTTTATTTATTACCCAAGAGGCACCTAAGCCAAGCAAAAATACTGAAGCTACAATAAAAATTATATTTCTATTCATTTGTAACCTGAGATTTTTTCCATAGAGAATACTGAATGCTCACTAAACCTAATATCCAGGATGCTATCCATAGGTGAAATAATTGTATAAGCGGAATCACCTTTAAAAAAACTAAGATTTCTCCCGAAATAATTTGTACCAAAATTAATAGTAATATTATGGATGAAGTTTGAATCATTAGAAATGAAGAAAATCTAGATTTCTTAACTAGATGAAACCATAAATAACCAGAAATAAAAGTGATAATAATTCCTAAAATTGTATGTAAATATTTAAAAGGTCCTAACATTTTCAATAAAAATGTGGAATCAATAATAGGATTTTCTTTTCGAATCATTTCAAGGCCACCTCTAATTTCAGTTCCAAGAACTACTTCAAGGAGTAATGCTCCAGCTAAAATTACAAAAGCTTTCCCTAGGTGTGGAGGGTAGCTACTTTTTCTCTCTGAGTTTGGATTTTCAAGGTGGTAAGCCTCTTGAGAGGCATAAATAAGAAGCATAACTATGATTAATGCAAATAAAAGATGGAGAGTAATTGTAACAGGATTTAAAACAGTTTTTACTAAAACTGCCCCTAGCCAACCCTCTACCAAAGTTAATAAAAATGCAAGTATAACTGCATTTCTAATTCTTATCTCATTTCTATAATCTCTAAACATAAAAACCATCGTTAAAGTTATCGTAACGCCTACCAAGGCTCCAAATAACCGATTAGAATACTCTATCCATGCAAGTACAATATTGAATTTAGATGGATCGATATATTCGGGAAGCTGGTCTACATTTGTTGGAGGTATCCAGCGACCAAAGCATTTTGGCCAATCAGGACAACCCATACCAGCCCCAGAGACTCTGACAAGACCGCCAATGAATATTAGTAGGTAGGTCATACCTGTAGATAAATAAGCAAAAAATCGAAATAAGTTCATTATATATGATTAAAATTAAGAATAAATAATCTGTTTATAACCTAACTTTTCCACTTTATAAAAGATCTAACTATTGATTAAGTTCTCATCACAAATTTTCAACATCTAATACAAATGAAAAGCAATATAAGGATTTTGAGTGATTTTAAATAGAATTGAACCAGGAACAGAATGCACTATCCGAGAAAGTGGATCAAAGGGTATTCTAAAAAAAATCTATTTTTATCCAACAAAATTTGAAATAGAATTTGAAGATGGAAAAATTGATCACTATTCATCTAAAGACATTGTTTTCGAAGGTGTTAGTCAAAAATCAGTTTCTCGAAAAGCATTAGAATCTCTTGAATATGGAATTCTTGAGAAATGGTCAGGTGGATCTTTCACTGATAGTGAGAGTCTAGTTAAATATCATTTTTCAACAACAAAAGATATTATGTGGAAAATGTTAACATCTCTTGAAACATACAATGTTTGGTTCTATGGAATACAGAGATCTCTCCCTGTTCTAGAAACGGATAGATACGTGCACAAATATTCCTTTAATCAGCTCGAACTAAAGCCTGGTTCTTATTTTAAAATCAGACCTCGCACTGTCGCCCCTTACTTTTTATGTAGAATAATGACAATAGAAAAAGAAAAAGAATTTGGCTTCACATTTCAAACAAACCCACTTGTTATTGAATATGTACATTTTTCTATTGAAGAAACAAAAACTGGTGTCATTGTTTCATGCCATAGGAATTCAAGTGGTGGACTATCATTTCTTAATCAAATGAATTGGAAAGAGAAGTCTCAGATTTTTAATCGATTAAATGATATTGTTCCTAAAGTTAATTTTGATGATAAAAATTTATCTGATGACCCTAGTAACCTGATTGGAGCTGGCAGTATAGCATTGAGTTTTTCAACTGATGAAATCGTTGCAATTCTTGTAAATAAAGTGATGGATGGTGACGCTGAAGAGATGAACAAAGAAAAAAGCAAGGTCATAAGAGGCAAAGCCAAGGCCATGATCGTTAAAATTAAAAGAGGTACTATCGAAAGGCCTCCTATGCCTGAAATACCTGTAGCTGGTACAGCTCCAGTTGGTGGTGGCACAGAATCACTATCCAAAGAAGACCAAGTTGCCTTACTTGTGAATAAAGGCCTTGACGGAGATATGGACAGTGTAAATAGCTTTCAAGATAAAGTTCTTCGTGGCAAAGCCAAGGCCATGATTGTAAAAATTAAAAGAGGTACCATCGAAAGACCTCCTATGCCTGAAATACCTGCAACAGAAGGAAATAATAGTCCCGCAAACATAGAGTCTGTCGAAGATAAAAAACAGCGTCTGATCACCGCTGGTGTGAATGGTGAGATGGATGAAATCAACAATTTAAAAGATAGAGTTTTACGAGGAAAAATTAAAGCTGCAATTGTGAAAGAAAAAAGAAAGAGTAGCAAGTAATGCCTGAAGAACAAAAATTTGTACTCACAAAAACTCAGGTAATATCCATGATAGCTTGTACAATATTATTACTGGTTTACATTACTTTGGTTACCTGGGTCATATAACTAATATGTTTGATTGGTTCACTCTTGATTGGTTAATGAATAATTTAGAATGGGCTGTGGCAGTGCTAGTTGTGGGTTGTGTAATATTATTATTTTTTCCCATTTTACTTGGTTGGCAACTGAAAAATAGTGCGAATAAAAAAGAAAACGAATAAAGAATGGATGTACTTCCTTTTCTTTCAGTCCTCGTTTTAATTTTTTCTTTTATACTATTAACCGAAATATTCAAATTGAAAAGAGAAGTGAGAAAAATAGCTAAAATCTCCAGTATGAATAAAAAAAGTTTAAATAAGTTAAAAGAAAAAGTAAAAATAAATTAATTTTTACTTTTGACCTATGCACAGAAATGTTAATAAATTAACATAAGATTTTGGAACAAAAAACGTAGATGGAAAACACAACAGCATCACTGGAAGAAAAAAGCGAATCTAGTCGTATATATACACTTTTCTACTCGTTTTTTTTGATACCATTCATGATAGCAATATTTGGTGCTATATTTTTTTTACTTTTCAGGTTTATTACGTTTGAGACAGATGATGCTTCTGAGCTTTTAAATCAGGTTAAAATTGGTTCCGCCACAAAAAGATGGCAGGCAGCTTACGAATTGAGTAAAGTGCTAAATAATCCAAAGACGATTCCAACAGATCTATCCTTCAAAGGACAGATGATTTCATCATACAAACATTCAATAAATGACGACCCACTGGTTCGAGCCTACCTTGCAATCGCGATGGGAGCTACGGGAGATAATTTTTATGCTAATGAATTGATTGTAGGACTCAATGATGAATCACGCGAGTCAAGATTAGCCTCCATCCAAGCAGTTGGAATGGTGAAAGCTATTGATGCTCTTCCAAAGCTTAGTAAAATAGTCATGAAATCTGATTATCAAGATGAAAGACTCGCTGCCACAATGTCAATTGGTTTTATTGGAAGTACCAGTTCCATACCGATTCTAGTTGCATTATTGGAAGATGAAGAACCCAATATAAGATGGGATGCTGCAATTGGATTGGCAAAAATGGGTGAAAAGTCTAGTGCTCCAATTATTGAAAACTTGATGGATAGAGAGTACCTTTCTTCATTCCCTGAACTCGACCATAAAGAAGTTAACAAAGTCTTAATGATTGCAATAGAAGCTTCTAAAATGATTCAAGACAAAAGATTTGAACCAAAGCTCGTGATATTGGCTGAGGCAGATGAAAATTTAAAGATACGTGATGCTGCAATGAAAACTCTGAAAAAATCATACAACAGGATTATATAGAAAATGTCGGATAAAAAAACAATTCCAAATGCATCTATTGGCTCTTCAGCTGAAAATTCATACTCAAAACCTGAGACAACACGCAGAGGGTTCCTCAGTTGGCTTACTTTAGGCTGGGCTGCATATATAGGAGTTACAGGTGGTTTTTTTACAATTATTATCCGTTTCTTATTTCCAAATGTTCTATTTGAACCACCACAAACTTTTAAAATTGGTTACCCTGAAGATTTTTCATCAAATAGCGTTGATATAAAATATAAAAAACAATTCAATGCCTGGGTTGTTCGCGATGAAGAAAGTATTTTCGCACTTTCAACCGTATGTACACATCTAGGATGTACTCCAAACTGGTTGCCCGTAGAATCGAAATTTAAATGCCCATGCCATGGAAGTGGCTTTAGAATGACAGGTATTCATTTTGAAGGCCCAGCACCAAGACCATTAGAACGATTTAAAATCAGTCTTGCCAATGATGGACAAATACTAGTTGATAAAACAAAGAGTTACAAATGGGAAAAAGGCGAGTGGGAAAATCCAGAGTCTTTTCTAAAGGTTTAAATATTTTAATAATATAATAGTAATATCATAAACATATAATGGCTAAAAAAGAAAATAAAAAATCCATATTAGACACTCTAGGAGAGTCACAAGTATGGAAATCAATAATACGATCAGGAATTCCAAGAACAAGGCGTCAAAGAATGCATGCTATTCTTGGCAGTGTTTTCCTTCATCTTCATCCTGCTCGCCTGCCAAAACATGCAGTCAAAGTTGGTTATACTTGGTGTATGGGTGGACTATCTTTCTTTCTATTTGTAAATCTAACAATTACAGGTATTCTCCTGATGTTCTATTACCGCCCCACTGTTGAATATGCCTACACGGACATAATTGATCTAGCAGAACAGGTACCGTTGGGAATTATGCGAGAACTACACAGGTGGGCAGCTCATTCAATGGTTTTAGTTGTCTGGCTCCATATGTTAAGGGTTTTTATGACAGGTTCATACAAACCTCCTCGTGAATTTAATTGGGGTGTTGGTGTTCTATTGATGACTCTTACAATGTTTTTATCTTTTACAGGATACTTATTACCTTGGGATCAATTAGCAATATGGGCTGTAACTGTTGGGTCAAATATGGCGAGAGCTCATCCATTTATTGGACATGAAGGTCCTGGTGCAAGTTTACTAGCCATTGGAGACATTAATTTAGTCCACATTGGATCAGATGTACGATTTGCTCTTATCGGTGGACGTTTTGTTGGTGAAGCAACACTTTTAAGATTTTATGTAATACACTGCATTGCAGTTCCATTCATCATGATGATTTTTATGGCTGTGCACTTCTGGCGCATCCGAAAAGATGGTGGAATTTCGGGCCCATTATAAGGATTATCTAGATGTTAGATGCATTTAAAAATTCAGTCGATTATTTATCCAATCCAACAATTAGCTTCTCGCTCTTAACAGTGCTTACTCCTTTATTGTTTCCTCCTACAGATTGGTTTGATAAAATAAACCGTAAACTTAGGTTTCATTTGTTATGGACAAAAACAGGTTGTGCCATATCTATGGCTGTTATAACATTTTTCTTTGCAGTTGGTTTTCTTGACGAAAATTTTAGTGTTATTCTGACTAAGGCTGATAATTTTCCAATTATTTTGATGTTTTATTCTATCTTCTTCTGCACATGGCTTGCTATGCACAAGGCCTACATAAACGACGAAAGATTAGAAAAAGGCTTGAAACCTTCAGAATATAACGACCCTGATGACAAAGTTTTAGTATGGCCTGATTTAGTTTACATTGAGTTTATCGCCTTGATACTTTTTACGGTATTTTTAGTAGTTTGGTCGATTCTAGTTGCTGCTCCGCTTGAAGAACCAGCTAATCCAGCATCAACACCGAACCCATCAAAAGCTCCATGGTACTTTTTAGGACTTCAAGAAATGCTTGTTTACTACGATCCGTGGATCGCAGGCATTCTACTTCCAATATTTTGCGTAGTTGGCTTGATGGCTATTCCATATATGGACATTAATAAGAAAGGTGATGGCTATTATTCATTTAAAGAAAGAAGAGTTGGCATTTTTATATTTATGTATGGCTGGATAGTATTATGGCTATTTTTAATTGTTCTAGGAACTTTTTTTAGAGGACCAAATTGGAATTTTTATGGTCCATTTGAATATTGGGATGCTCATAAAGTTGTTGCATTAAATAATATTAATCTCTCTGAATATTTTTGGGTAAAACTCCTGGGGACTGGATTACCGGACAACATACTATTAAGAGAATTCGTTGGTTTTATTGTAGTCGGTGTTTATTTGTTTGTAACCCCAGTTCTACTAGCAAAGACATTGCTTAAAGATATGGTCAAGTCTTATGGCTTAATAAGATATGGAGCCTTAATGACATTTGGTCTTGTCATGCTCTCTCTCCCAATCAAAATGTATTTTAGATGGATAATTGATCTAAAATATTTTGTAGCGATTCCTGAATACTTTTTTAATATATAGGCTAACCAAAAAAAATGTTTAAAAATGACGAAAGATATTGGGACATTAACTTACTTAATAAATGGTTTGCCGTTTCCTCCATAATATTTTTAGCAGTAACTGTCTGGGTTTTTGTTGATGATAATGATGATGAATTCAAAACATATCAAAAAGAATTTAGGAAGATGCAAATTCAAATCGCTGAAACGAAACTCGTTCAAGATTCAACTGAAATAGCATCCGATAAAGTTTTATTTGAAAAAGAACTTGCAATTGCACAAGAAAAATTTGATGATCGAAAAGAAGACTTAGCTCTACTAGAGAAAGACCTCAGAACTTTGAAGAATCGACATTATAACGAAAACATGATATACCAAAGTCAGAAAGCTCAAATTGATGCTCTTAAATTTTTAGTTGAATCCGATAACGCACAAGGATCTTCAAATGGTCCTTTTCACCTAGATGAATATAATGCTGCGTTGGACAAATTAGATAATCTCAGGTTAATCCGAGAAGGTACAGAGATTGAAATCAGTGAAAAAGAACAAGTCATAAAAGAAATCAAGTCTCAAGTAAAAGTGAAGAAAGACGATTTAGATGCTTTTACAAAAAAATATACTCTCACAAAAAATAACCTAGAAAAGATTGATAGAGATAAGATGACAATTGGTAATCAGATTGGTGATATAGTAAGAGACCTTCCTATACTTGATTTTCTAGACCCTTATTATAAGGTTCATCAAATTGTCGTTGCTGATGTTAAATATGATGTAAATTTTGCTGCTGTTCCAACTGTAGATAGATGTACAAGTTGCCATCTTGGTATAGATAATGCAGATTTCTCAGACGCTCCTCAACCATATACAACCCACCCTAATTTAGAATTATACTTAACATCCTCTTCACCACATCCTATAAATAATTTTGGATGTACAAGTTGTCATGCAGGAAAAAGCAGAGGAACCTCTTTCGTTTCCTCTGGTCATACTCCAAATACCCCAGAAGATAAAGAACGTTGGAAAGAAGAATATGATTGGAAGAAAGACCATCATTGGTTAACTCCAATGCTCCCTACTAGATATACCCAAGCAAGCTGTTTTAATTGTCACTCAAATACTAGTGATTTGGCTGGAGCTGAAAAACTTAACTTCGGTCTTTCACTTGTGGATAAAGCGGGATGTAATGGCTGTCATCATAATGAAGATTGGCCGACTCAAGCTAAATCAGGACCTAACTTAAAGAAAGTTAATGAAAAGTTAAGTGAAGACTGGGTCGCTAAGTGGGTTAAGAACCCTCGACATTTCAGGTATAATACAAGAATGCCTGCAATTTTCGAACAACCTAATCAAGAAACAGAAGAAGTAACAGAGTATAACAATGCCGAAATTGCGGGAATTACCGAATATCTATTTAATGGAAAAGATAAACAATCTGGCAGCAATAGTAAACGCTTCGTTGGAGATATGGCTAGCGGAGAAAAACTTTTTAATGCTGTAGGTTGTACGGGTTGTCATGTCTCTGAGAATAATCCTGAACTTGCACCGCATGTAAATAGTTATTATAACTTAACAAAGGTACAGGGACCAAATTTGATTGGGATGGGTTCTAAAGTATCTGCGGAGTGGCTTTATGAATGGTTAATGGATCCACAGGCATACATGCCCGAGACTAAGATGCCAAATCTTAGATTAGAACCACAACAAGCCAAAGATCTAACTGCATATCTAATTAAAGATAAAAACAAACCATTTGACGATCTTCCAGAACACAAATATAGTAAAGAAGTTCTAGATCAGCTTACCGTTAATTGGCTAAAAAAATCAAACCCAGAAAAATATGCCATTCAAAAAGCATCCAAAATGAATGAGCTAGAAAAATTAAATTTTGTAGGTGAAAAAAGTATACGACATTATGGATGTTTTGGCTGTCATAATATTGATGGGTTTGATGACGCAAAACCAATAGGTGTTGAAATAACGGAAGAAGGATCTAAACCAGTTGGTAAGTTTGATTTTGGGTTATTTCATGATATAGAGCATACCACCCATGCGTGGATTGAGAACAAACTTAGAACACCTCGTATTTATGACAGAGGGAAAGAAAGCCAACATTTAGATCTATTGAAAATGCCTAACTTTTATTTTTCCGAAGAAGAGATTGAAGCAATAACTACTGCGGTATTATCATTCAACGCCAATAAAATTGGTGAAAAGTTATTAGCACACAAAAAAGCACCTGATGTATTTAAAAAAGGTCATCGCCTGGTAAAGCAATATAATTGTCAAGGATGTCACTTAATTGAAAATAGAGGTGGACAACTAGTAGATCAGATTGGAAAACCTGAATATGGTCCGCCTAACCTACATACAGAAGGTCGAAAAGCTAATCCTGATTGGTTACTGTCCTTCTTAAACAACCCATCTATTATTAGACCAAACCTTCAAGTTAAAATGCCAAGTTTCCATCAAATATCTGATGAAGACTGGGATGCAATTATAGCTTATTTCCAGTATATGGCTAGCGAAAAAGTCCACTATAGAAGTAAACATCAATTTGATACTGAGAGCACGGAATTTGCCGCTGGACAAATGCTTCATGAAATAGGACAATGTAATAGTTGTCACTTTTATGGTGAAGAATTTCCTACTGGTGATGCACCAACATGGGCTCCAAATCTAGCAATGACAAAAGAACGTTTGAATCCTGATTGGGTACATGAATGGTTGAAAAACCCTCAAGAAATTATGCCAGGAACAAAAATGCCTGCTCCTTATTTACCTGATGAAGCTATTTTATCATCTGAAGGAGCGGTAAACGATTGGGGAAGCGACTTAATCAAAATCAATGGTGATACGACAAAAATGCTTAATGGCTTACGCGATTATTTATGGAATATCAAAGGTTCTAGTAATATAGACGATCTAGTTAAAACTTATTTTGATAAGAATGGTTATGATTTTGAAAGTGATGATGATGATGAGGGTGATGACGATGATGATTGGGATGACGAGGATGAAGATGACGATGATTGGTAAACTCCATAATATTATTTAAAAAAAGCACTCATTTGAGTGCTTTTTTTTTAATTAATAATCATAGATATAGAATTAGAAACTTTATTGACTTCCCATTTATCACCATTCCAAGCACCTAAAACCTCTTTTTGAGGGCCAACTAATATTGAAACTAGCTTGTGTCCAATTTTCCCTTGTTCTACACCCCAAAAATCACCGCCTGATTGTTTCACTAATTGATAAATGTTTTCAATAAACCCGGTACTTGATAAAATTTCTAGGTTCGTATTCTCATCCATACTTGGTTCATATAAATCTTTAAGAGTCGAAGGTGTATCAAACTTATAATCAAAACTCACTAGGATAAATCTTAATTTTTTATTGTCTATAAATTCGTTTGCTAGAATTTTATTTTTCATGAAAATAGCTGGGCAAAGATTCGGCATTGGACAACGAGAAAAGATATATGAGATGAATAAGTAATCACCATCGTATTCATGAAGAGATATTTTGTTACTATCCAAGTCGAGTAAAGTGACATTATCTAATGTATCACCCATCTCTTTTGTTGAATATTGATCACTAAAAAATTTATCTCTGACTGGAATATGTCCTACTCCGATATATTTAAAATTTTTGGCTTCTGTACCCTCTTTACCCCATAAAAAGTCAAAGTGAACGCTGTCTCCAGTTTGGAACGAAGTCATTTCATTAATATCTGCTAATGTAAATGGCATGATCATGGGATACATTAGACCTTGGATTGTATCATGAGATATTACAACCTCATTTTCATCAAGATTAATTTCATGAATAGTTCCTTTTACTTCGTAAACCTTATCTGGATTGCTACAATTATTCAAAAAAATACCAATTATAAGAATTGTAAGGGCTTTAAAAAAAATCTTATATAAAAAAAAGGCGGAACTAAATAATTCCGCCCTTAAATAGTAGTTCATTTTTCTTACTTTTTCTTACTTGGACGTTTAAAGGTGAAATCTTTTGTTGATTCCCCGGATCCAATTGTAACTGTACCTGTTAGTGGCCTTTTTTTGAATTTCTCTTGCCAACATACAATGTCGTATGTTCCTGCTGGAATGCCTTCTATATTAAAGTTTCCTTTAGAATCTGTCACAGCATAATAAGGATGATCTGAAACTAGAATCCAA
>MDSY01150904.1_pt1 | contig 13576 bp, 7 predicted proteins | sample 811131 | NCBI WGS metagenome assembly MDSY01 (sample SAMN05326643, study PRJNA326480) | marine metagenome | isolation source: seawater | place: Atlantic Ocean: South West | collected 2010
CCCCCCCTTCGTCTCCGAAAAAAGCCCTGAGGGTTTTTATTTTCTCGACCCGCAGCGTTTCGAGGAGGGGGGTTTTTTGCAAGTCACCGTCATTACCAGCGGCTCTGCGCCACAGCGACGCAACAGTACACAAACACAAGCCGTGCGTACACTTCATTTCGGCAACCGCGGAACGTAGTGAATGTAAAGTGGGGCGCCACGTGTTGTCTTTTGTAATGAGAACACCAGACTGTTTACCCATACCTCCGGTTTGTGGAAACATAAACGCGCGATATTTCGTTAGCCACGCGCTCGGCACGACTCGGAACGGTGCTTGGTCGGCGGACATCGCCTCTGGTTCGTTTGCACGAAACGCATGGACTTCGTCCGCGTCGAACGGGTCGCGAAGGGCACCGCACGTGGCTCGATGTACCTCGACCAACGCCTTAAGGTCCTGCTTATCGTTGGCGCCTTGGGCTTTGCTTGAGATGCACAACGCGCACTCAGGGATGTGACACGGGAACGGCGTCCATGTTTGGGAAGGTGTTTTTCCCGAAAAAACAGTCCCTCCGTTGGTACGCGCGGGTTCTTCGTTCCAACCGGAAAGCACACCTGTGACTTGCATGTCATCGTCATCCTCGTTTTTATGTGTTCTTAGGGGAGTATGAGTCACGGGAGCGCCCCCGCCCCCGCCCCCGCCTAGGCCATGGGTGTGCACGCCATCGATCGCAACGCTTGATTGATTTGTGCTCGGTCGCTCCGAGTTCGCATCGAGTTCGATGACGCTTCCGTCGGTCACCCCTTTCGACGGAGGGTTATTCACCAGAAACGACCACGTTTCGCGATCAACTTTTGTCGCGTTAGCATTCGGCTTTAGATTGCCGTGCGGACAGGTTATCGGCGCTGTTCCTGATTCCTTGGTCATCGCTGTCGGAGGGATAGCGCCTCGCCACGAGCGCCACTTCTTGAGCCATACGGCACTTACCCAAAAAGTAGAGTTTGAAGTTTTTTCGTTAGAGACGTTCATTTCTTCTTCCGTAATAACAGTCGTGTCCCTGTCCCTCGTCATATCAACGATCATGTCCACCTCAACATCACTCGATTTTGTTTTCTGTTCCTTCTCCCACCGGTCTAAACGTTCCCGGGCTCTGGTGCGTTCGTGAACCACGGCGTCTTCGCCCGCGAGTTGCGACGATGCGACCCGCAGACACGCGCGGCAAATAGTCTGGGTACTCGTGGAACAGCCGATGCTCATGTCACCTTGTACCCTGTTTCCATTCTCGGAGCGTACTATTGTTTCGAACGCCATTCCAGATATACGCACCACCTGTTCTGCTTTGTTCGGATCAACACACCCGTGTTGGCACTCAATCTGTGAACAATCCAGCGGCCCGGCGTCAAAACTTGAGTCACAAAAAGCGGCGAGCCACGAGCGCGGGACGAAGCGGTATGCGTCGGTTGGTTTGTATGGAGTATCAGTCATACCTTTATTCACGTCAAGTGCGTTCCTGTCCATGTCATGCACATTGCCCGCATCCTCACCATCAACGCTCGGTGCTTTTGCCGTTTCCGCAACCTCCCGCGCGTTCTTGCGTCGCTCGTCAATCTGCGCCCGAGTCTCCTCGCGACGCACTTCGAACGTCGCCGCCATCAACGCCAGGTTTTCGTTTTTCGAAGTCACGGCGTTTAGTAAATCAGAGGGCAAGGTACTTAGGGTTCTTGGTGCATCCACATCGTCCGCATCATCTCCAGCCCTATCGCCTCCGCTTTCCTTTCGTTTGTACACCAACAAATACGCGTCCGACGATACGTACGAAACGGGCGCGAGCGTAGAGCCGTCTCTAGGAACTTTCGGCGGCTGTTCTGGTTTGTTCTTAGCTTGCCGCTGTTTCCCTTTCTCGTTATTATTATCGGTTGCATCGTTCGCCTCGCCCCCTGAAACTGTCTTCTCCACCGCAACCGCCTCCCCAAACGGCCCGCCCCTAAGCCCAGTAACCACGTCGTCGTCAAAGCGCCACCACCGGTCGGTCGAGTTGGCGTTCGCGTCAGTCTTTCCAACGTTGGCGTTCCCAGTCCCAACCCCCCCGTCCCGCACCAGCGCGACGTAGTGCCCGCTCGTGGCGTTTTGACCGCGGTGGAGGAGAATAGACGCGAGTTCGTAGTCGTTGTGTGATGATTTAGTTTCCATACCATCCATCCCACCCTCATCCGTAAGGAAATCATCCAAGCAAATTTCCAACGGGAACTGAAACGCGTCGGTATTTTTCCGCCGCTCGAAGGTTTCGAAATCAAACACGAAACGTTTCAGCTGGCACACCAGGTATTTCGGAACACGTTTGATTTGGACTGCCCTAGTTGCGTCTTGTAAAGAACAGCAAGTTTCGCACCGGTACTGGTTATCCCCGTCCAAGTGCTCCACGGTGAGGAACTCGTTTAAAGAATCGCGTAATCCGAATGGGGTTTTTTCTGATTTTTCATGCTGTTTTGATCCCGCTGTCTCCGCGGCGCCGGCTCTGAACTCGCCAAACTCCGGTTTCCCCACGTTGAGCTCGAGCTCGTAGAAGTCTACTGGCTTTTTCGAGGACTCAGAGGCGCACCCGCATTTAGTACACGTCGTGGCGTACGTGTACTGCCCGCAGAAGTGAGAGGAGACGAAGGTTGTGGTATTTTCGTAAGGTTTTTCGGTATTAGCGTCGGGCGGTACAGAGTTTTTCTGTCCATCTGCATTCCCTTTATTTTTTGCCGCGACTTTATCAACGTACGCGAGTAACAACTTAAGGAACTCCTTTCCGTCTTGCTGCGACGACGTTTCCAGGGACAGGGCGGAGGCGAAGACCGTGGGGTCACAGGTTTTGTGGTCGCCGAACCGCATCGAGGCGAACAACTCGCGAAGCGCGGCGGTGGCGTTCTTTTTATTGTCCGGCGCCGAGTTGACGTGAGTTTTGTCTAATACACCGCCACGTCCTTTCGTCGCTTCACCTGCACCTTCACCCCCAGAGCTGCTTTCAGAGTGATTCGGGTCGCTCGTAACATCCAGCGCGAACACTTCATCAGTGAATGACCCAATAGAAAACAAACACTGCAGCGCCGCGTTGACGTAGCACGTGTTTCCCAGATTGCGCAACCCGCATGGCATGGTCGTGGTCGGTCGTGCTAGCGTTTTGGGATTCACCCCGACCGCTTCCGTGACTATCGCCTCAATGTCTTTACGCCACAAGCCGCTGCGTCGGAACCCGTCGCGGGGAGGGACCAACCCGCACACGCAGTCCACGCGTTTCGGGTTACCTTTGCATGCGCGACCGCATTTGCCAACATCGCCGCTCGCCAAAAACAAACGAAGCGCGCTCGTGTCATCCAATTCACCCTCCAGTGCGTTTTTCCGCGCGTTTGCCACCGCGGGGTCATCCGCACGACGTACCTTGGTCGCCCTAGGGGACGCGCGACCCTCGCCGCCGCGTTTCCCCGCCATCGCGCCCAGATGTGAATCTGATACTTCGGGAGTTTCGTGACAAGCACTTTTTCGGCAAATCCCAGAAAACGAAGAGCCACGACACCGACCACGACGTTTCGGGGTGTGCAGAAGCGTAGTGCGCGGGGTGTCGTGGCGGGCTAAGAATTGGACAACACAAAGAATGCTCGCACGGGAAGGAGAAGCGCTACTGCGTGGAGTGCACGCCATGCCCCCACGGTAAGGTGAAACGCAGGTGCGTGGACTGCAACCCCTGCCCTCACGGCAAGGTGAAAAGCGACCTCGCGAAGCGCACACCCTGCCCTCACGAGAAGCTGAAAAGCAAGTGCGTAGAGTGTAACCCCTGCCCTCACGGCAAGGTGAAAAGCGACCTCGCGAAGTGCACACCCTGCCCTCACGAGAAGCTGAAAAGCAAGTGCGTAGAGTGTAACCCCTGCCGAGAAGCTGAAAAGCAAGTTCGTAGAGTGTAACCCCTGCCCTCACGGCAAGCGGAAAAGCAACTGCGCGAATCGCAAGCTTTGCCCCCACTGCAAGTTGAAACAAAGGTGCATGGGTTGCACCCCCTGCCCCTCCGGCAAGCGGAAACAGGACTGCCTGGTCTGCATCGGTTGCCCCCACGGTAAGCGGAAGAACAGGTGCGCGTTGTGCAAAGCTTCACGCACGGATCCGCGAGTTCGAAGCGGGTCAAGCGCGAGCCGGAGACTTCGCCCGAGATCAAGCAAGAGCCAGAGATCAAGCGCGAGCCCGATATCAAGCAAGAGCTCGAGATCTTCACCTTCCGCGGCTACTTCGGGTTTGATGACGGCGAGTAAAAGACAAGACAAGTCGTGGAAAAGGTAGGTTAGGCGCTTGTGCGTTCATTGATACACACAGTAGCTATCTATTCCGTGTACATCGTGACCCCCCCACCTCCCCTGACTTTCCACAGCTTCATGGTCCGGTCGTGCCCAACCGATACACAGCTGCCCCCCCCCACAGTCACATCCACCGCAGCGACTCTACTCTCATGCCCGCGCATGCGCCGCTTCAAGGAAAAGTCCACCGCGCTCCATGCTTTGACATCGCCGTCGTGCGACGCTGATACGAAAAACCCACCATGTGACGGTTCATATCGCACAGAAGTGATCGACTTACCGTGCGCAGGTACCGTGTACAAGCACCCTTTCGTATTCCTCAAGTCCCAAACCTTCACGGTGTTGTCCTCCCCACCGGTGACGCAGTGCGCGCCGTTTGGGGAAAAGTCGCACGTTAAAATTGGCTTGGCGTGTCCCTTTAGGTTTAGAATGTTGTGTCCGGTGCGCAGGTCCCACACTCTTCCGTGGGATTCTAAACCGACTGAAGTAGCTAGCGAGCCGTCGGGGTGGAAACACAGGTCGTACACTGCTCTAGAGTGACCCTCTTGACATAATAATTCAGTCCCGACTTCGCAATCCCACAGCCTCCAGGTTTGGTCGAAACCGCACGTCGCAATGAATTTTCCACTCGGGTAGAATTTAGTTCGGCCCAAGCGTCCGACGTGTCCCTTCAGGGTTTTGAGCAACGTACCCTGGGAGCTCCACAACCCTGCAGTGCCATCCGCGCTGGCGGAGGCGAAAAACACGCGGCCACTGTTGGATGGGTTTTTGTTTCGAGTATCATTCATGAGCCAATCTGCTGACGCTTCCGGGTGTAAGTCCGCGCCGGTGACCCTGTCTTCCGATGCCTTGATGGAGACGTGCTTTTCTAAAACGTTACCCTCCGCGTCGCCTTTCCACAGCTTGACGATTCCAGTCCAAGAGGCTGATAGTAGTACTGCACCGTTGTCTACCCGAGAGAACCGGACATCACACAACGGACGCTCATCCCCAACAATCGACGCTTCCGTTTCCATTTTCGAGGTTTTCGCGGCGTAGACGTCTAGTTCCACGACCTCACCGAACCGGCCTTCGGGGTCGTTTTCGTCGTTTTGGTGTGACGCTCGACTCTCCCGCGCGCGCTTCAACCTTTCCTTCGCCCGGGGTAAAGAATACGATGCAATTTCGTGCCTAACCTTGAGCAGTTCATCACTGCCCTCAGTGTAGAACAGCTCGCGTTTTTCAACCACTTCTTGTTCCGGGACCACGCCGGCGTCTCCCGGCGAATCCAAAGCCCCACCATCCATCGAATCGAGTTTCGCTAAATGTTTTCGCAACCGGTCTCTTCGATCGCCCGGCCCTTCGCCGAACAACGTGATTGGTTCTTTTAGCTGTCGCAGCTGTTTACGCACTTCGCCATCATCCGTCGTGACCGCCACCGCGCGTTGACGCCGTCGCCCTTCCATTTCTTTCATAAGCTCTTCTTGCCGTTCCCTCGTTTGCGCACTACCATCACTCAAGTTGAATCGATCCCCGACGTCGCCGCCCGCGATGTGGATGTTGCCCTTCCTCATGCCCTCCTCTAAGGCTTGCCGGTCATGCCCGCCGATCGCGCCGAAGCGAATTGCCTCACCAGGGATGGAAACGCCATCCTCGTCGGGGTCAGCCATGTGGGCAGACCGTCGGGACGACCGAGAGGACGCGCAACCCTAAATGATGATTGACTGAAACGACGTCAAAACAAAAAAGAAAAAGCGCGGGTGTTCATCTTTCCGGAGTCCTGAGTCAGCACCCGCTGTTACCTCTCTCGCGGACACAGTGACGCGCGAACACCTTTCAGTTCGCGACCGCGATGACACTTCCAGGAACGGCGAGAGCTGCCGCTCAGTGCGTGACCGGAGCGGGGCGCACCGCACGAGTGCGCTCCCAAGGAAAGGCATCGTCATTTCGATTTCCCGGCAACCGTCGATTCGGGGCGGTTTCTCAACGACCGCAAAAGCGCTGCGTCAGTGCCACCGCGGAGGCTGCCCCCGTGCGCGACGACAAGGGCGTCACCATGATACGCACGAAGGATGAGTTGCTGGCGGTGTTACAGCAGGCGTCTGACGGTAAGCAGAAGTGTGTGTTGAACATTTCGAGCAGCAAGTGCGGACCTTGCAAGTTGTTGCTCCCAACTTTACACGCCTACGCGGAGAAGTTCCCATCCGTAACATTCGCGCGCTTCTACTTTGACATGGACGACTCGCTTCGGGAGCTGGTCAAGGAGTGGTCCGTACAAGGTGTACCGTCATACCGCCTGTACGACGAGAAGGGCGAGATGCAAAAGCAGTTCGCCACGGGGACACCCACGAAACTGGGGAACACGCTGTACTTGTTTTTGAGCTGATGACAAAGCGGCGATTGATTAATCGATGATTAGCGACCGCGTCAAGACGGAAAGGCTTGTAATATCAAAAGCTGTTGTATTGAGATAAGAGAGATCTAAAAATCTGTTTGTTACACACTGTGCACAGCTTCAAGCGACATTCCTTCTACGCTACATAAATATAAAAACCCTTACTCAAAAGTCCGGCGGTTCCGTGAAGTCGAGTTTCAAATCCTTGGCTTTATCTTCCAGCTCGTTGGCGAGCCACTTTTCATTCGCGTCCAGCGCAGACGCGACGGCGTCCATGCGGTTCGCGGCGCCAGACTGAATGCGCATACCCGCGTCCTCTGATGACGTGGGTGACAGCTCATCCTTGACACCCTCAAGCCACCTCTCTGTCGCCGCCAGCGCTTCCTGCACAGAGGCGGGCGGCGAGCCGTCCTCTACAGAAACGCCCGCCGCCGCCGCGTGCGCAACCGCGGCGACGGAGGAAACGCCTTCCTCTGTGGTATTCCCAGACTGTTTGCTCATACCTCCGTCCCCCGAATCACCGGAATCCTCCCTGAACAGAGCCCTGGATCGAGAGGAGTGCATTGCTTGTTGCGAGTTCCCTGCTCGTGTTTCATCGTGCGCAACCGGGCGGACCTCAAGGTCCTCCTCCCACTCACGTTCCATCTTTTCCAAACTCTCCCGCCGCCGAATCCGCGCGCCGTCCAGGGGCGACGCCGGCACGGAAATTCCCAACGGCGACGCCCCGGGCGACTCCCTCAACGGCGACCTGTGTTCCGTGTGCGGAGTGGTAGGCGCGGAGGGCTGCGCCTTCGGGCGGTCAGGAGTCGAGGGCAGGGAGGATTGCTTCCTTCCGGCTTCAGTTCCAGTTCCAGGCCGCGAATCATCCAGCGGAACAATCCCCGAGTCAATCACGGAGAAGCGGTGTATCCAATCAAGCTCCGCTTGTACCCTGTCCGACCTCACACGGTCTTCCTGCGCCGCCAGCTCCCGATCCTCGGGCGTTAGAAACGCCCACCGCCCAAACTCCGTCGCCGCGGTTGTGTACACTCTCCACGCCATCGGGTTGGAGCACCGAACCTCCACCAGCTCGCCATCTTTTAGCAGCATGCGACACGCCTGGTGGTCCCTTCGCAAGGTCAACAGAGTCCGGTCCGCGAACTTGACGCGAACGCGCCCGTCTTTGTACGCCACAAACGCAGCGCTCCCTTCCCCCGCGCTTTCCTCTTGGATGTCAGCATCCAAAACGGACCACGGGTCGGGGTCGTCAGGGTCTGGGAACCCCCACGTGTACGCGTCGGAGTTCGTGGTGGAGGACCTTCCGTAGGAAACACCGGTGGGTGAATTATTGGAGGGTACCTTCTCATCACTCGTTTCTCCCGAAAAGTCCGCCGCCGCCCTGGTTGATAAACACCGCTCCGCGAACCGCCCTATCGGAACTCGGTGGCGAGGAGTTTCTGAGTCGTCAAGCTGCTCAGAATTAAACTCTCCTCCAGGTTGTGCCGCTTCGAATACCGCACCTATGGCTCCCGCGGGCGCCACGCGGTCGGGAATGTTTTGCGAGTCGTACATCTTGGCAAACTGTAACCCGTTTTTTTCATCCGGGACGTGCGTGACGAATTTGCCGCCGTTAACGGAGACTAAAACATCACCGTCTTGATCGAGTATGGAGACTACTTCCACCCAAGGTTTGATAGGTACCTCAGCATCAACTCCAGAGATTGGGATTTTCGATCGAGCGCGTTCTGACCGTACGACGAACGTAGTCTGCCCGGGCGCGTGTTCCACGGACGGCCTTCTGCTGATGATTCGGTTACCATGTACATCGCGCGCATCCGGGAAACCCAACACGGCAGGTGAGCTCCACCAGGGTTGCTCGTGCCTGTCCCCCTCGTTGACCCACAAGCCGTGGGATAAACTGCTTTGAGAAGAAGATTTACCAAGTCCGGAAGAGACTGGAAGCGTAGTTACTGATCCGGCGCGCTTCGAGGGGTCGACTTTTTGGGTTTTGGGTTTGTTGGCCCCGTTCGCGTTTTCCTTCTCACCAGTATCCTCACCCTCGTACACCGCTTGCGTCAACAGCGCGACTGGAAACTGCCAACGGGGGGGGCAATTATCCGCGCTGAAGGTTGACGTGTGCCACACGTAGTCGTGCGCCATGCGTTGTTTGTTTGGTGTGTCACTCGCATCGTCATTCTCGACCGCGTCGCCATCTAAATCCTTCACCGCGTACAACAAAGGGTACGTCACCCTCGCCACGAGTCCGTGCGCGGAAAGCACGACTCGCGCTACGCCATCTGTTGATTCAATTGCCGCGGCGCCGCCTTCAAGACGGGTCAGGAACCCTTCTTGCTCGGCTTCCTGCGCGTCCCTGCTCCAGGAGGCGAATTTCACGCGCGCCGACGCTCTGAATCGCAAATCGTTAGAATTTGAGTTTTCAGCCCCCGCCCCGATGTGCTCCCTTTTGGCCATCGATGGCGGTAAAAACGGAGTATCCGCGTGTGCGTTTCTGAACTCAAGCGCGCTCTGGACTTTCCCAGAGAACCGGGTCACCGCGAACTCGCTGAGTTGCCGCAATGTCTCGCCCTCGGGCGTGGTAACCGTGAACGCAGATCCGCTGGTGTCCAAACGAACCACGGTGTTGTCTCTGAAGTTCACCTTTACGGTGCCATCCTCAAGAAGCACCGCGCGCAGCACGTCAGGGACCTTTGTTGGGTCCACCAAAGGGGTTATTCCCAACGTTGACAGTTTGGGTTGGTCTTGTCCCTCGGTTGACACCGGGAACGACCCGACGTGCCTCGCGTACGTGAAAATCATCCTCTTGGAAGCGGAGAGGCTTTCATCCGCTTCAGCCCTCGCTGTGGATGTCAAGGGGACATCCTCCAACCGCGTCGCGGTGTCAGCCGACATCGGGTGACCCTGAGTCGACCGTACGAACGGTCCTCGAGGCCGCGCGACCAGATGTGCCGTCTGCTGCCGAACTCGACGCTGTCTCATTTTCAAATCTTGGCTCGACAGAAATGAGTCGGGTCGTTTGACGGTCAATTAGGCTAAGGATTTGGCACGTCCGAGAGCTCATTTTTCGCGCGATGAAGCCTCTTCTGCTGTACGCTTTTTCGTCAGACGAGACCCCTCACACCTCCACGCACCGAGCTGTGTATCGAAGCACTTTCGCTCACATCTCCGGCCCTCTCAACCACCGACCGCTCTATTTATTACGAGCGAGCCTTCTCCTCTCACGCGTCTTCCCGCGCGCAGAGTCGAGCCAGGCCACGCCTCACGTTCGTTCCACGACATCTCGTTGTTTCCTCAAATCGGGAGCTCCCACGAGACCACGACTGTCAGACTGTCCGCCATGTCATCATCAAACGGCTCGCTTAAACGCCGCGAGATGGACGTCACAAAACTGTACGTCCCGATATCCGATATCTCTACTTATATAACAATCGAAACCACGGCGCACGCGCATCGCACTTCCTGCTTCGAAGTGCATTCGGAGACATCTACAGCTGTAAAAAGCGTCGAGAAAATAATTCCATCTGTACGAGAGGCAACGCTGACCCTCCTCAACCTCTTTGACAAATACCCTATCAACCCTACCCTCAAATGCCCTAAACCCTAAACCTAAAGGATGATGTTCGACTACAACCTCACCCTCGTCAACGACTCCATCAACAAGTTCAATGTAGACTTCACCGGCCCGGCGCAATCGCTGTACGCTTCGGGGTTCTGGAAAATCAAAGTTGACTTACCTCCCGAGTACCCGTACAAGAGCCCGTCGATCGGGTTCGCGAACCACGTGTTCCACCCGAACGTGTGCCCCAGCGGGGGCGCGGTGTGTCTCGATGTGATCAACCAGACCTGGTCCCCGATGTACGACTTGGTGAACGTGTTTGAGACATTTTTGCCGCAACTTCTTTTGTATCCCAATCCCGCAGATCCGCTCAACGGCGAAGCCGCCGCGTTGCTGTTAAAGGACCCTTTAGCGTACGAAGCGAAGGTAAAGGAAATGGTTGAAAAGTATGCGAGTGTTGAAGCGTTGTCAAAGTTGAACGACAAAAAGGATGCGACTTTAGGAGAAGGAACAGCCGTTACATCAGCCGTTACGACCACCCCTGTCTATGATGACATGGGCGCGGACGACTACGTATCGTCGGACGAAGACGAAGACGATCGCGAAAACGAAGACCCGATGTGCGCTGTGAAGTGAGGGTGACTAATTGCTCACTACTGAGTTTGAGACGAATATCGAAACGAAACGTTGTTATAGGTACCCATTGTACTCTACATAATTGTTTACAATCAAAAGAATCTATCTTACGCCTCGTTTTCGTTCACAACTCTGTGGTAGGCGCCCCTGCCGCCTCCGCGCTCCGCCGCTGCGCCCACTAGCGACGCTTCGATCTCCTCCAGCGTCTTGCCCTTAGTTTCGGGAAGAAATAGGAACGTCAACACGAACTGCAACGCACTGATACACGTGAACAACGCGAACGCCCCTGAGACTGTGAGGTACTCAGTTAAGGTCAGAAATGTCATAGCTACTGTCCCGCTCGTCAACCTGTTAAGGGCCATGGAAAACGCCGTTCCCTTCGATCGGACTTGGATGGGAAAAATCTCGCTCGTGATGACCCACGTCACTGGCCCTACGCCCAACGAGAAACTCATCATGAAGAGACAAAGCGCGGCCAGTGTAATTGCCGCGGTCGCACCCTGGCCGACGTTCCCTAAGCACCACGCTAACAAGGCCAATGATCCAGTAACAGCCCCAACTGAAGTCAGCAACATCACCCGCCGCCCATACACGTCCACTGAGAATTGCCCTATCACGATGCAAATCGTCTTGCACACCCCCACTAATGCGGCGGCTTGCAGCTGCGAGTGTTCCGATTTCACACCCGCCGCGGCTAGGACTTGTGGAACGTAGTACACAGCGGCTTCTGACCCATTCGCCTGCTGAAAGAACGCAGTACCAGCTCCAATCAACAAAGCGCGCTGCGGCGCCGGGTCGAAAAACAAAGCGCGCCAGCCCGTGTTTCGCTTTTGAGAAGACTCGGATCCGATCGGGGCGTTTCGGATCGATTCTTGTTGACTCGCTAAAACCTGCTTGATGTCCTGCAGCACAGCTCCTGCGGCTTCCGCCCCACACGTCTTTACGAGCACATCTCTTGCCAGCGCTTCCTTCCCAGGTGACCCGTCTCTTAACAACCACCTTGGCGACTCTGGCATCTTCGGGATGAGAAACGCGTAGACGAGAACTGTCGGAATCATGGGCAACACCATGAGCGAGCGCCAGCGAGTGGAATCCTCCATGTACTCGAACATTAAATTAGCCAAATACCCAGTCAACAAACCCACATTGATGCTGATTTCGAACATCGACACCAACACGCCGCGCCACTTCGGGGGGGAGATCTCCGCTATGTATTGCGGGCAGATGGCGAATCCTAATCCGACGCCCAGCCCGCACACCAACCGGCCAAAGAACACCGACGTGAAGGATCCAGAAACCGCGATGACGAACATGCCTATGGCGTACAATACGACTGCAAATTTGACACAACGCACTGCGCCGTGTTTGTTGTACACCACGCCTCCGCCGATCGCCCCCACAGCGCTGATGAAGTTCAAGCAACCCACGGCGACTTCCTCCTGCGAGCTCGTGAAGTTCAAATCCCTGGACATTGGTAGCAGGGCACCTGCCATCACGCCGATGTCGTACCCCAGCAACGCGGCAAAAATGGACACCGTGCACACGGACTGCACCGCGAGCCACTCCAACGTGCCTTTGCTGTTGTTGTCATCTCTGATCGGAGTCATGTCGGCCTCCAGATCGTTTCGATCCGCGATGTTAAAGGAATCCGCGTCGCTTGGATGTTGGATGTTTCCACTTTCCATCAAAGGGGGTGTGTTTGTTCCAGAACCCCCCGAGCGCTGGCGGTTGTGCATGCACAGCCGTGATCGAGTGGAGGGGAACGCGCCACAGGCCGGTGCTTCGCGTCGTCCGGATGCCCGGGCCGTCCGCGCGGTTGACACCGCGTCTTGGAGCGAACAAGCACGGCTCAACACCCAGTTTCCTCGGATGGCGCGAAATCAAATCCCGCGCGCAAAATATGAAAATCGAGGTGAAGACGAAAAGCTACGCTTTTCCTCGGACGTCACGTCACTCGAGAGCGCGAAGAAGTGCGATGCGCTCATACGATCGCGCGCGAACCATGGGACGAAAGCGATGTCCCAATGGGAAGGAATACCCCCACAGCAAGCTGAAAAACCACTGCGCGGTGTGCAGCAGCTGCCCTCACGGCAAGTGGAAAAGCAACTGCGCCGAGTGTAACCCGTGCCTCCACGGCAAGCGGAAATACGACTGTGCTGCGTGTAAGTCTGCACGCGCGGATCCGCCGAGTTCGAAGCGGATCAAGCGCGAGCCGGAGAGTTTGCCTGAGATCAAAGAAGAGCCCGAAATCAAGCCCGACCCCGAAATCGAGCAAGAACCCTTCACCATCCGCGGCTACTAAGGCATCGGTGAACAAGTTTAGCTGTTCAGAAAAGTGAAAGACTCGCATTACACTCCCTCTGGTTCTCCCCTTGGTTTATCTCATCTCTCCCCAATTACCCCTCCACTAGCACGTCCGCCAGCACGCGTAAAACGTCGTTCGGAGTAACCATCGCGACCGGTCTATTTTTGTCGTCGCACACGTACACGTGGTGCACCTTTTTCGTGACGAGCAACTCGATCGCGGCGCCCACTGTGGCGGTCAAAGGACACGTCACCACGTTTTTGGCACCTCCTCTTTGAATGAACACACCGACATCTTGTTCAAGCACGTTCAATGTGTCTGGCGTGATCCCTCTCAAGTCACTGGCGGAGAGGTTCCCGATTAACAGCCCGTTTGCGTCACAAACGCCTAGGGCGGAAACCCTGTC
>MDSY01109732.1_pt1 | contig 13572 bp, 12 predicted proteins | sample 811131 | NCBI WGS metagenome assembly MDSY01 (sample SAMN05326643, study PRJNA326480) | marine metagenome | isolation source: seawater | place: Atlantic Ocean: South West | collected 2010
AGTAATATATAAATAGTTCTTTTAAATAAAATAAATTTAATCCCGTATTAATGTTATTGTTAAACTCAACACTTAAAGTATTGGGGATTGACTTAATGTGTTAAAAACAGGCCTCAACCCGAAAGGGTTCTCAATCTGAGACAGTGGAAGTTTGCAATATGTTAGCAACCCTATCCATGTTTGATTGGAGTTTTTCAGTTTTTAGTACGGGATTTTTTAATTAATAAATAATAGAAAATGATAGAAATAATAATAGTAATTTTTGGAATTTTAGTTGGGGGAGGAATTACTTTTTTTGTTGTAAACAATAAAAACAATGTTAAAGCGAAATTAATCATTGAAGTTGCAAAAAAAAATGCTGAGCAAATAAAGAAAGAAAAGATTTTACAAGCTAAAGAGAAATTTATTGAATTAAAATCTGAGCATGAAAAGGTTGTTAATAAAAAAAATAATGATATTAATAATGCGGATCAAAGAGTAAAACAAAAAGAAAATACTCTTAACCAAAAGCTTGCAGAGGTAAATAGAAAGGATTTACAGTTTAAAAAGGATAAAGTATCCATTGATCAACAAAGGTCAGTTCTTGATAAAAAATATGCTGAGATTGAAAAGTCACATAAGTTACAAGTTGAGCAGTTAGAACAAATTTCTAACCTATCTGCTGCTGACGCTAAAAAACAATTAGTTGCTACACTCAAAGATGAAGCAAAAACTGAAGCGCTATCTATTATAAACAATACAATAGAAGAAGCAAAGCTTACAGCTAAGCAAGAGGCAAAGAAAATTGTTATTCAAACTATACAAAGAATAGCAACTGAGGAGTCAGTTGAAAACTCTGTATCTGTTTTTAACATTGATAGTGATGCGGTAAAAGGAAGGATTATTGGTAGAGAAGGAAGAAATATTCGAGCTATTGAAGCTGCAACTGGTGTTGATATTGTAGTAGATGATACTCCAGGAGCAATTATTCTTTCTTGTTTTGATTCTGTTAGAAGAGAGGTTGCTCGCTTGTCATTGCACAAATTAGTTACTGATGGTAGAATACATCCAGCAAGAATTGAAGAGGTTGTTAAGAAGACTCAAAATGAAATTAAAGATGAAATTATTCAGATTGGTAAGAAAACTACTATTGATTTAGGAATTCATGGACTTCATCCTGAACTTATTAAGATGGTTGGTAGAATGCGTTACCGTTCTTCATATGGTCAGAATTTATTGCAACATTCTAGAGAAACAGCTAATATGTGTGCTACTATGGCCTCTGAGTTAGGTTTAAATACTAAATATGCTAAAAGAGCAGGTTTATTACATGATATTGGGAAAGTATCAGCAGATGATCCAGAAACGCCCCATGCTATCATTGGTATGAAGCTTGCTGAAAAGTATGGTGAAAAGCCAGAGGTTTGTAATGCTATTGGGGCGCATCATGATGAAGTTGAAATGATCTCATTAATTGCACCCTTAATTCAGGTGTGTGATGGTGTTTCAGGCGCAAGACCGGGTGCAAGAAGAGCTATGACTGATCAGTATATTAAAAGAATAAAGGAGTTAGAAGAGACAGCTTTGGGGTACCCTGGAGTCCTTAAGTCTTATGCTATTCAAGCAGGTAGAGAGTTAAGGGTTGTAGTGGAAAGCGAAAAAGTTACTGATGATAAAGCTTCAGAGTTAGCTTTTCAAATTTCGGATAAAATCCAAAATGAAATGACTTATCCTGGACAGGTAAAAGTTACTGTTATTAGAGAGACAAGAGCAATAAGTTACGCTAAGTAAATTTATAATATAAAACCCCATTCATTTGACTGGGGTTTATTATTAATTGGTAATGTAGAATTATAGAGTAACAATCTTATATTCTGATTCTAAGTTATTAGCCCATTGATTTGTTTCTTCTTCATTTTCATATGGCCCAATAAATACTTGGTATACTTCATCTTTAAGATTTGAATTTTCAGGTAAATAAATATAATCACATTTATATCCCTTGACTTTTAAATCGTTTACTATAGCCTTGGCAGAAGCTTCCTCAATAATTGAAGCTGTAGTAGAAATAATAGCAATATTACTTCCTTCTAAATTAAGATTGTACTCTAATTCTATTTGGGCTAATTCTATTGAATTCTCTTCTTGAGAATATTTTAGGACTAAAGAGTTATAATCAATATTTGTATAGCCATAAAATATACCATATGTGACTGATGCAATAATTAGACCCTTTTTTATCCATAATAAATTCATAGGGTTTTTTTCTTTTTTTGGTGCTTCATCATTATAAGATGGAGTTTTAATAACATCATCCATTTTTTTAAAATGAGATTGAGGGGTATCTTGCTTTTGTTTTATTTGGGCTAATCGTTCTTGAAGAACTCTTAGTTTTTCATCGTTTTTTATATCACTCATGTTGTCTCTGAATTTTTAGGCTAATATATTACTTATTGTCTATTGTCAACTAGACAACTACCAAAAATTACCGAAAGTTTTAAGTTAGCAGATATTATTTGCTGTGGAATTATACTTTCTTCAGTTAGTCCTGGAATAGTATTGATTTCTATAATGAATGGTTCCTCATTCATAATAATATAGTCAATACGACAAATTCCACTTAATTGCATGGCTTTGTAGATATCAGTTGTTATTTTTTGTATTTTTATAGTTAGTTTCTTGCTAATTCTTGCTGGAGTTATTTCTTGAGATTCCCCTTCATATTTAGCTTGATAATCAAAGAATTCATTTTCAGTTACTATTTCAGTGATAGGCAGCGCTTGAATATTATCTAGGTTATTGTAAACGCCACAGCTTAATTCAATTCCATCAATAGATTGTTCAATGATTACTTCATTGTCATACTTTAATGCAATATTAATAGCTTTTGTTAAATCTTCCTTTTTCTTTACTTTTGAAATTCCAAAACTTGATCCAGCACCATTTGGTTTAACAAAGCAGGGTAGCATAACTTGATCAATGATTTCTTGTTCAAGAATCTTATCACCTTTTTTGTGTAAAAAAGATATGGCACAACTAAATCCGATTTTTTTTAGTTTTTTATTGCATTCGTATTTATTAAATGTTAGTTCTGAAACTTTTGCATTGCATGAATTGTAAGGGATGTTTAATTTATCAAAATAAGGCTGAATTAATCCGTTTTCAGCTGGACTTCCGTGTATTGCCATGAAAATAAAATCAAAATATATGCTTTTTTCCCCTAGTTTAAATGTAAAATCATCTTTATTAATATCAATTATAACCCCATTAATGAGGGTTGAAAATTCTCCATCTTTAAGATGAATAATATATCCCCTATAAAATTTAGAATTTAAATGTTTTAATACTGTATTAGCACTAAGTATTGAGATATCATATTCGGCTGAATCGCCACCAGTTAGAATTGCAATATTTTTCATCTTATATTTTGTAAAACAAAATAACAAAATTTATATTGTTTATCAAACTGCGTTAGATACATAATTTTTATATTTGTGAATTGTTACATAATATTAAATACAATATTTAGATGTTAGCTTTTCTTAAAAATAAATTTTTTTACAAACACACTTTACTTTCTCTTATAACTTTAGTGTTGTTGTTTTTTTGTTGGCTAAAGTATCTAGACTACTATACTTTACATGCTAAGTATATTCAAGTGCCTGATTTTAATAACATTCATATCTCAAAATTAGACTCAATTGTTGAAGTAAACGATATTCGTTATGTAATTATTGATTCTATTTTTGATGTAAGTAAAAAAAAAGGAATTGTTGTTAAGCAAAATCCTGCTTTTCTATCTCATGTAAAGAAAAACAGGAAAATATATTTAGTAATTAATTCTTTACAATCAAGAAAAGTTAAATTCCCTGATATTTTTGATTTGTCTTTGCGTCAAGCCATAAGAAAATTGAATAAAATGGGGTTGGAAGTAGGTGTATTAGAATACCGTGCTGATATTGCAACTAATAAAGTTTTGGATTATAAAATAAACGGTATAAAAATTGAAATAGGACAAGAGTTGTATTATGGTTCGATTGTTGATTTAGTAATTGGAAAGGGATTAAGTAAGCATAGTGTAATTGTTCCTAATTTAATTGGTTTAAATAGAGATGAGGCCAATATTATATTGAAATCTGCATCTTTAAATATTGGTTCTGAAATCTTTCTTCCAACAGTTAAAGATTCTTCATCTGCATTAATATATAAACAAATACCAATTGGAAATGAAGATAATACTTTAAATATCGGCTCTTTAATTGATCTTTTTTATAAAAAAATAAAAACAACTAATTTATAATGCGAATTATTATAATAATATTTTTTCTATTTGTTTCTCAGATATTGAATGGACAAGAAGTATTGTCTTCATTAATAAGTAATCCTTTTTTAAATGTTAAAAAACAAATACTTGTTAAAAATAAGAATTCCCTTTTGCTACCTTTTTTTGATGACTTTTCTTATAATTCTTCCGTTGTTAATATTGACTTGTGGGAAAATAGTAGTGTTTTTGTAAATAGAAGTTATCCTATTAATCCTGTTTCTATTGGTGTTGCTACTTTTGATGGCCTAGATAAGTATGGTTTTGCTAGAAATTTTTCTCAAGCTTATCCTTCAGCTCCTTCTGATACTCTTTTGTCCCGTAAAATTGATTTATCAGCAATTGACACGGCTTATTTTATGTTCTATTTTCAGGGCAAAGGAATAGGAGATACTCCAGAATTTGATGATTTTTTAGTTCTTGAATTTCTCAACGATTATTTAATTTGGGAGGAAGTATGGTTTTCTAAAGGTCAAACTATGCAAGAATTTAAGAAAGTAATTCAGATTATTGATCAGCCTAAATTTCTGCACAGTGCATTTCAATTCAGATTTAGAAATTATGCTACAATTTCTGGTAATTTTGATCATTGGCATGTAGATTACATAAAAGTGGATGAGTTTTTAAATCCAAATGATACGTTAATTTTAAATGATGTTACCTTTGTGTATTCGGCTCCATCATTTTTAAATAGGTATGAACAAATGCCTTGGTCACATTTTAAGAATAACGAGTTATCTGAAATGAATGATACAGCTGCTATTTTTATAAGGAATAATGGTGCAGGTATTAATGTTGATTATCAATATAATATATATGAAAATAATAATGTAATTGCTCACTATCCAACTTTAGGTTTAAGTAGAAACGAAAGTATTTTTAATTATGATTCTATTATTGGAAATTTTGAGTACAAAAGTCCGCCAATCTCAATAAACTCCTCTGTCTTTACTTCTCAATTCCCTGATAGTATTTCCTTTAATATTGAACACATTATTGGTACAGGATTAGATGATAAAAAATGTAATGATACACTTTCTTATATTCAAGAGTTTAACTCAAGTTTTGCTTATGATGATGGTATTGCTGAGTCAGCCTATGGAATAAATATTGTTGGAGCAAAGCTAGCATATCAATTTAAGTTAAATCGTCCTGATACTTTAAGGGCTGTCCAAATGTATTTTCCTCAAATGTTGTCTTCAGTGAGTAATATTCCTTTTAATTTAACAATATGGGAAAATATTAATGGATATCCTGGAGATACACTGTATTCTCAATCTGTTTTTCCAGTTCATACTGAAAATGGAGAATTTCACACTTATTATCTTGATCACCCATTTAAACTTGTTGGAGTTTTTTATGTAGGCTGGCAACAAACTACTAATGATCTATTAAATATCGGTTTGGATAAAAATAAATTTTCTAATCAGTATATGTTTTATAATATTGGTTCTGGTTGGACTAATTCATCTTACCCTGGCTCATGGATGATTCGTCCTATTGTAAATATGGATAAAGTTATTTTAGATAATGTTGAAATTAAAATGGATGATTTTAAAATATATCCTAATCCAGCAAATCATGAATTAAATATTATTCTAAGTACAATTGATAATTTAATTTCTATTTATAATTTTCAAGGTGCATTATTGAAACAGATTTTTGTTTCTGATAGAATTTCTAAGTTAAATATTAGTGATTTGTCTTCAGGAATTTATTTTATTGATGTGAAAAATCATAAAGGTAGAGCTTTTCAAAAATTCATAGTTAAATAGTATGATAGAAGATAAACAATTTGAACATTATAAATTTGTTGCTGATAAAGGTCAAAAACCTTTAAGGGTTGATAGGTATCTACAAAACTTTGTTGAGTTTTCTACTCGATCAAAAGTACAACAGGCTGTTAAAGCTGGTAATGTTAGAGTTAATGACTTTGTAGTAAAATCAAATTATAAAGTAAAGGGTAATGATGTAATTACTGTTGTATATGATTTTCCTCAAGAAAGAAATGAGTTATTACCTCAAGATATTCCAATCAACATTATGTATGAGGATGATGATATGTTAATTGTGAATAAGGAGGCTGGTATGGTTGTTCATCCAGGTTTTGGGAATTATGATGGAACTTTAGTGAATGCTTTAGCTTATCATTTTCAGAATTTACCAAGCATGGGGAAAGATGATAGGCCAGGTTTGGTACACAGGATTGATAAAAATACTTCAGGTATTTTAGTTATTGCTAAAACTGAAAAAAGTATGACTATTTTAGCTAAGAAGTTTGAGGATAGGGATTTGAATAGAAAATATATTGCATTGGTTTGGGGTGATGTAAAACAACAAGAAGGTACTATAACTGGGCATATTGGAAGGAGTTTAAAAAACAGAAAAGTAATGGATGTTTTTTTTGATGGAGATTATGGTAAGCATGCTGTTTCACACTACAAGGTGCTTGAGCGTTTTGGTTATACAACATTAATAGAGTGTAAACTAGAAACAGGTAGAACACATCAAATTAGAGCACATTTTAAATCTATTGGACATCCTCTTTTTAATGATGAGGAATATGGAGGGAACTCAATTTTAAAAGGAACAACTTTTACAAAATATAAGCAATTTGTGCATAATTGTTTTAAAATTTGTGATAGACAAGCCTTACATGCAAAATCTTTAGGTTTTGCGCATCCTATTTCTAATAATGAAGTTTTTTTTGATTCTGATTTAGCCGAAGATATGAAGTTATTAATTGAAAAATGGCGCAAATATGCGAATCATCAACAACTTTAAAATTTAATATTCATTAATTGTATTATATAGAGTGTCTCTTTCTACTGGGATACGGTTAGCACCTTTAATAAGAGCTACAATTTCTTCTGTACTCATAGTTGGGTTCTGATCTTCAACTCCTGCCATTGAATATATTTTTGTAGTATCATCAATTGTACCATCAATATCATCTACACCAAAATTTAATAAGTTTTGTGTTGTTTTTTTCCCAATCATTGGCCAATATGCTTTTATATGATTGAAATTGTCCAAAAATATTCTAGAAAATGAGTATAGTCTTACGTCATCAATAACACTGACTTCCTTTATATGTGACATTTGATTATTTCCATTACGGTACTTTAAAGGTATAAACGTGTTAAAACCATTCGTTTTATCTTGTAGGGTCCTTAATTTATTCATGTGGTCAACAATATGCTTTGGCTCTTCAATATGTCCATACAAGATAGTTGCGTTAGAAGGCATCCCTAATTTGTGTGCTGCTTTATGTATTGCCAACCATTGGTCTGAAGTACATTTATCTTTACATATTATATTTCTTATTTCTTCAGCAAAAATTTCAGCGCCTCCACCTGGCAATGAACCCTGTCCTGCTTCTTTTAACATTGCTAAGCCTTGGGAGTAACTTACTTTAGCTTTTCTGCACATGTATTCAAGCTCTACAGCAGTGAATGCTTTAATATGTATGTCAGGACGTATTTCTTTTATTTTTTTGATAAGTTCAATAAAATAATGTAAGCCCATTTTAGGATGTACTCCTCCTACAAGATGAACTTCAGTGATCTCTTTACCTTCATGTTTTTGTAGGATTTCAACCATTTCATCAATACTGTATTCCCATGCTTCTGATTTCTTACTTAATAATCTTGAGTAAGAACAAAATTTACAATCAAAAACACAAACATTAGTAGGTTCAATATGTATATTTTTGTTAAAGTAGGTATAGCTTCCATTTTTTTTTTTCACGAATAGCATTTGCTAGTGATCCCAGTAGAGTAATAGGTGCTTTTGTGTAGAGGTTAATTCCTTCTTCTTCAGTTATTCTTTCTTCATTAATTATTTTTATAACAATTGGTTTTAATTCACTGTCCAATTGCTCAATAAATAGGTTAGTTTGTAGCATTATTTAGTAAGTATAATTTTTTGAATAAATATTCCTTTATCATAATCGATATTAAGGAAATATATTCCATTCTCTAAAGAAGATATGTCAATAGTTTTAGAAGTTAAATTTCCTGGAATTAATATATTTTCTCCAATAATGTTTGTAATACTTATCTTATTTATAATATCAGCTGATGTAATTGTTAACTTACCAGTTGTTGGATTAGGATATACGTTTATAAATTTTAATTGGGAATCATTAATGCCAGTTCCAATATTACCAGTGCAATTTACAGTTACTGTTGAATTCTTAAGTTCTATTCTACCTGTTTGCCATGTTGGAGCTGATAGCACATCATTCATAGCTGATGATTGCCCATTAGAAAACATCCAAGTATCACGCGAATATGACATGTAATTTTCATCCATATCAAGTAAGTCACTGCTGAAACCATAATTTAAGTCATTACATGAGTTATTATTAGTATTTGAGTTTACTCCTCCAAAATAGATGTCATCAGTGGCAGGAGTATCATTAACTGAAAATCCAAAAAAAGAATTATTATCATTATCACAACATCCTCCACTTTCACAAAATGTATGACTTAGTCCGAAATAGTGCCCTATTTCATGAGTTGCAGTTCTCCCATCACTTGACGAACTTGCATTACCTATTGTACCAAAATACTTATAGTCTACAACAAGTCCATCTTTCCATGATTGTTGATTACTATTCTGTAAACCAGGAAGATATGCATAGCCTAGTGTTTGACCTCCCCCTGAAGAATTTGATAAGTTACAGACCCAGATATTCATGTATCTTAAAGGATCCCAGTTGTCTGAACCACCTTGACTTGATCTTTTCATGTAGTTTTTCTCATCATCATCATCTGCATCCCAACTTGTTCTTGAAGTAGCTGTTCTGGTAATTCCAGTTGTTGGATTACCATTAGGATCAGTTGTTGCTAAACAGAATTTCATATTAGGGTTTCCAGCAGAATTTAAGAAAGTACTTCTTGGTGGGGAAGGAAACTCTGAATTTGTTTTACTAAAATCTTCATTTAAGATCCTTAATTGATCTTCAATCTGTAAGTTTGAAATATTAGTATTTGATCCAATATTATCTTGATCTCTATGAATAACATGAATCACGACTGGAATTATAGTTTCAGCTGAATTTTTATAGATATTTTCAGTATTTTCATTTTGATTGTTTAAAATATTCTGTCTTATCTCTTTGTATTCAGGATTATTTTCTAATTCTTTTTCTACAATTGAGGTTGTTATACATTTTTTAATATTTTCTTGAGCTGATATCTGTAAAAAGAGCAGAAAAAAAAGTGAAAAGAGTGTTGTTTTTTTCATTTTTGGATTATTATTTTTTGAATATATTGTTTTTTATCTATTTCTATTAATATTTGGTACGAACCATTGCTTAGGCTACTTAAATCTATTCTATTATCTATTATTTTAACGGATAAAGTGATATTTCCTAAATTATTTATAATGTGTGCAAATATAGGGTACTTTTTTGACGATAAATTATCATTTATCCATAATTTTCCACTAGTTGGATTTGGATATACTTTGAAGGTTTTTTTCTGTTCATTTATTGATGTATTATTTGTTATACAAAAATGAGCAGTATCAGTAAAACTAAAAGGTACACTTTGCACAAACTGATTGTTTCCTGTAGTTGAATTTATTGAAAAATATCCATTCCCAAAATTACAGCAAAAACCATCTCCTTGACTATCATTTATTACAAATTTATAACACTCAAAACCTAAACAATAGTAGCTTTGAAAAAGAGTGTTATTTGTTAAACTATCTCCACTATCTATAATGTTATTGTTTTTATCAAGCAGAACCCATGAAGTTTCCATAGCATAATTATCTGTTACTAAATTAAGTTGAACTTCTTCTCCATTAATAGATGAGAAGATTATTGATTCCTTATCATTGCTTGGGTTAGTATCAATTGAGTTATTAGGGTTTTTGGTGCTAACATTTAGTAAGTGAGAAGTTCCCGTACTAGAAATTAACGAAAGTTGAACAGTGTCTTTCTCATTTGGATTTAGGTTTCCATTCCAATTATAATAAGTGTTAGTATTATTATTGATATTGTATTCAATAGATACAGAATTCAGATTAGTAAGACCATAATTTTTAAGAACTACTTTTGGGTAAATAGAACTTGCACAATTTAAGTCCTGGTTATTTGGTTCAACGATGGATATAATTCCTGCATCGCTGTTAGCAATAGTTGTTGGAATACAACCATTTGAATTAAGTAAGCCACTTCTCCAATTACTTATACTGGACCAAATTCTATTTTTTTGTCCCTGAGTAAATGTATTCATGCAGCCATCGTTTGTGTAATCCATAAAGTTCATAAACATATCTCCTGAATTACTACAACTAAGATGAGGATGTATTTTGCATCCAAAGTTTCCTTCTTCTTGTTCTGGAGTATCGTTTACATAATCATCTCCACAACTGTTATCTCCCCAAATATGAAATAGATTAAACCAGTGTCCAATTTCATGAGTGGCTGTACGTCCTAAATTATAAGGATATATTACAGTTCCTATTGTTCCAAAGTGTTGGAAGTCAATAACTACTCCATCTGTATTAGAATTTCCTCCTGCAGGGAATTGAGCCCAACCTAGCACTCCATTTTCTGTTTTAGCTACCCAAATATTTAAGTATTTATTAGTGTTCCAAGCAGTGCTGCCACCTAGAGAGTCATAATAAATATCATCTCCTAAAAGAGTAAATAAATTATTGATAGTTTGTTTTCTTACAATACCATTTGTGGGGTTTCCATTAGGAGTCTGTTGTGCTAAACAAAAATTAATTTGAGCATTAGATGCGAACGGTAAAAAATCAGCAGGAGTATTAATAGCGTCAGTATTAGTTCTTGTAAAATCTTTATTAAGTACATCTAACTGACTTTGAATTTGTGCATCTGAAATATTTTCGTTTCCATTTTTATATACAACATGTATAACAACAGGAATTGTAATATTTAGTTCTTTTTTTAATTGAAATTGAGTGTTTTTTTGTTCTATTGTTGATCGAATCTTATTAGCCTCTAAATTTTTTTCAAGGTATTTATTAAGACGAAAATTACTTCCACATTTCTTATCTTGTGCACATAGAATTGAACTTATGAAAATAAAAAGAAAAATTAGTTGTTTCAAAATTAAGATTTAGTATTGCAAATTTACAGAAAAATCATTGATTATTTACTATCAATAAATTCAGTGTCAGATAAAGTTTTTAAAAAAGCTACTAGATTTTCCATTTCATTATTAGTCAACTGGAGACCAATACCTATTTTTTTCATTAATGGGTCTATAGTTGTTGAGTATTTTCCACCAGAATTATAATGTTCAACTACTTCTTCGATACTTGTAAATCTTCCATCATGCATATATGGTGAAGAAAATTCAATATTGCGTAATGTAGGTGTTTTAAATTTACCATTATCAAAGCTGTTATTTGTAATTTTTCCTAAGCCGATATCTGTAAACGGTTCAGTATCTAATCCATTATTATGAAATAAATTATCCATAAACATTTGTGATCCATGGCAATGAAAACAATCTCCTTTTTCTGAATTGAAAATAGCATACCCCCCAAGCTCAGAAGAAGTAAGTTGTGTTTCTCCTCTTAGATATTTATCAAACTTACTATTTCCAGATATTAATGTTCTTTCAAATTGAGCTATAGCTCTTACAATGTGAATTGAATCAATATAATCAATATTAAATGCCTCTTTAAAAAGATCAGGATAATCAATGTGGGAATTTAAAGCTATTTCTACATTACTCCAACTATTGTGCATTTCTATTGGATTTGTAACGGGTTCAAAAGCTTGATCTTCTAGAGTCAAAGAGCTGCCATCCCAATTAAAGCTAGTATTCCATCCTAAATTAACTAATACTGATGCATTTCTAACCCCTTGAATATTATCTATACCTGTACTAAATTGACTAGGATCCGAAAATGACGATGATTTTTGATGACAACTTATGCAAGCTTGAGAATTATCAGCACTAAGAATAGGATCTTTAAATAATTTTTCTCCTAGTGCAATTCCCTCAGCGGTCATTGGATTTTCTGGTGGAATCTTCATGTCTGGAAATCCAGATGGTGTTTCTATTATATATGGAGTAACGCTATAATAATTACAACTTCCATTGTCTATTATTGCATCACTATTATAGTTTAATGCATTAGGATCTGTACATCCTTCTTCTTTTTTACATGAACTTGAAATAAAAAGAATAAGTACCAGAGTTATAGAATAAATTGAATTCATAACGTTTATCAATTTGATAATTTAAAAATTTATTGAGAATACATCTTCAATGCCATTAGATTTTAAGATAGCTTGCTTATTAACATCTCCCATTATACCATCTGCTGTTAAATTAAATATTTCTGGGTTATTATACCAATTAGTTAATTCCATATTAATATAAATATTAACGACACTATTCGTTTCTTCTAATGAAAATGGAAAGGTTTTATTAAATGAAAAGTCTATACCATTTGTACCTCCAGTATGAGTAGTGTATCCGTTAAAAACTGTATTAAAATCTCCTTCTAATTGCATGTAATGATATCCTCCTCCCAAAAAATCAGGCCATAAAAATGACGGAAAAAAACTTTCATTTAAAAATAAGTTAGTTTTATTTTTAATTGAATCTAATCCCATTGTAAATGATATTGAAGTATAATTTTTAGTGCTATTTACATTTGGGATATTAAGTGTAAGGGTTGAGTCAATTGAAATGTCAATAAAATGGACTTCATTTAATATGGTTTCTTCACCTTTGTTACTAGTTAATTTTATGTTTGAAATCAGATATCTTAATCTTTGGACACTATAATCTATATTTGATTGATTTGTATATATCATGTCATTCATAATTACTTCTTCAGCATTTATAAAATGTTGGAAATAAATCGTTATATCAGTAAAAGATTCATAATAACAACTTCCATTATCTATGCTTGAATCTGCGTTGTAGTTCAAGGCACTAGGATCCATACATCCTTCTTCTTTTTTACAAGCTGTAAAAAAAAATACTATTGCATAAATAATTAAAATTAATTTTTTCATTATTTTTTACTACAAATTTAGGTATAATATTATGATTTAAAACAGTTTTTACCATACAATCAATTCTATTCTTATCTATTCAAATATTGTTGGTAATTTGCATGTACGAATATTGTTATTTTTAAAACTAAATATTCATCTTTGCTTTTAATGTTTGGTAACTTAAAATATATTGATGTTATTTTGCCTTTACCACTTAAGGGTACATTTACATATAGCACTGAACAAGAGAACTTATTAGTTGGGC
>MDSY01024004.1_pt1 | contig 13571 bp, 15 predicted proteins | sample 811131 | NCBI WGS metagenome assembly MDSY01 (sample SAMN05326643, study PRJNA326480) | marine metagenome | isolation source: seawater | place: Atlantic Ocean: South West | collected 2010
TGGCGACAGAAAAACTAAAAGCTAAAGGTTACCGATATGGAACTATGGCTAAAGGCAACGTAAAAGAGGGAATAAAAAAATCTAAAGAACAAGCAATTAAGTTAGAAGATTTTAGAAAGATGGCAATCCAAAAAATTAGAGGTGCACAAGTTGGACCAATGGAGGAAAAGAGAATATCAAATTTTTTTCCATCTATGAAAGACTCTGTTGATGTAAGAAAACAGAAAATGGATAAAGTAAAACAAATGATTTCTAAATTCAATAAAGGAAAAATGGCTAATTTAAAAAAAATTCCAGAAGGTCCAAAAGGCGAAGGTCTTAGAAAGTTAAAAGCTGCAAGACCTGACGTAACTAGAAAAATGGGTTTTGCTAAAAAAGGTAAAGTCATGAAAGCGATGGCTGGTAAATCTGTTAGAGGTTATGGAGCTGCAAGAACTTCAGGAATGGGTTTACAAGATGAACAAATGATTCCTGGTAAATCTATGGATTATTATAAAGACTTAATGTAATGAATTATGGCAACGTCTGGAACAACAGCATTCGATTTAAATATCGACGATATCATTGAGGAAGCGTATGAAAGATGTGGCATACGAACTAACTCAGGTTTTGACCTTAGATCAGCTAGGAGAAGTTTAAACTTACTTTTTTCTGAGTGGGGTAACAGAGGCGTTCATTTATTCAAAGTTGAGCAACAAACTCAAGCCTTAACTGCTGGCACTGCACAATATACTGTGCCAACAAAAGTTAGTGATGTGCTTGAGGCTTTCATATCCACAACCGCAGGTGTAGAAACAAATACTCAAGATGTATCCTTAACAAAAATTGATAGATCTGCTTTTGCTGCTCTACCTAACAAAGGAGCTCAAGGACAACCTTCTCAATATTATGTTGATAGACAAGTGATACCGGTAATTAATTTATACTTAACTCCAGATGCTTCTACATTTACACATTTAAAATATTTTTCTATTAATAGAATCGAAGACGCTGGAGCTTACACTAATCAAGCAGATGTTGCTTATAGATTTTTACCTTGTATGTGTTCAGGTTTAGCATATTATTTAGCGATGAAAAAAGCACCTGATAAAATACAAACTTTAAGATTAATTTATGAGGATGAATTACAAAGAGCTTTAACAGAGGATGGTCAAAGGACTTCTGTTTATATATCTCCTCAAACTTACTTTGGAGATGGAGTTGGATAATGGCATTTGCTAGAGGTAAAAGATCGTTAGCTATATCAGATAGATCAGGACAAGCTTTTCCATATTCAGAAATGGTAAAAGAGTGGAATGGTTCTTTAGTTCATATATCAGAATTTGAAGCCAAACATCCACAACTAGATCCACCACATACTAAAGCTGATGCAATAGCTTTACGAAATCCAAGAGTGCAAAAATTTCAACAACCAAAAACGGTAGCTGAAAACGACGTAACATTAGCTAACTCTGGGGGTATTACAGTAGGTGTAGCTAATTTGACTTTACCTGGTGATTTTGCTTTTGAAACTTTTGAGACGGAAGTTACTGGTAACGGTATAACAACGTCTTTACAAACTATGAAACCTAGAGATCCATCTTTACAGAATAGAAGAAGACAAGTAACAGTTTTAGTAAACCCAGTAACAATAGATATTTCATAATGGCAATAACTTATACAAATTTTTTAACACAAATAAGAAACTACACAGAAGTTTCTAGTTCTGTTTTATCAGATACTTTATTAGACCAATTTATTAGAAATACAGAATTAGCAATAGCTGGGGCTGTTGATTATGATGATCTTAGAAAATTTTCTAATTCAAACTTTACAGCTAGTAATAGAGCCGTTAGCCTTCCAGGTGATCTTAAATATCTAAGAGCAGTTAAAATTACCGATGGAGGAACAGAAATATTTCTAGAAAAAAGAGATCAAACTTTTATAGCTGAATTCAATCCTACTGGAACTGAAGGGCAGCCAAAGTATTATGCCATGTATAATGACAAAAATATTATTGTGGCACCTACACCGGCATCAGCTTTACCAATTCAAATTCAATATATTAAAAATGCGCCACATTTTGATTCTACTACTAACACAATGCTTTCAGATCAATATGAAAATCTTCTTTTGTATGGTGTTCTAGTCGAGTGTTTTTCTTATTTAAAAGGGCCACAGGATATGTACAACCTCTACAAAACAAGGTATGATACAGAATTACAGGCTTTTGCTCTTGAACAAATGGGCTCAAGAAGAAGAGGTCAGTATACTGATGGTGTTCCGAGAACTAAGGTTCCGGCTCCATCACCATAAAAATTTATAAGGAGATAACATGGCAATTACAACAAACGCGATAACAAACTCTTTCAAAGAAGAGATTCTTGAAGGTGTTCACGACTTTACACCTACAACAGGTGATAAATTTAAATTAGCTTTATACACTTCACAAGCTTCTATTGGAGCAGATACAGCAACCTACCCTGGAGATAGCACAGGTAACCAAGTTGCAAACACTGGTCAATACACGCAAGGTGGAGGATTATTGGTTAACGCTCTTGTTTCAACACAGGCAACAGTAGCATTCGTAGATTTTAGTGACTTATCTTTTACAGGTGTAACATTAACAGCAAGAGGTGCTTTAATTTATAACACTTCAAACAGTAATAAATCTGTTTGTGTATTGGACTTTGGTGGTGATAAAACTGCTACGTCAGGAACATTTACGATTCAGTTTCCTAACCCAAACAACACACAAGCTATTATAAGAATCGCATAATTAGGAGCCCGGTGTTATGGCACAACTTACTTACACCGTTACCGTAGCAACGGGCAGCCTTTACCTAGGTGGTGGGGCAACAGGAAATGTTTATTATTTAAATGGTGTAAGAGATATAGATTTAACTTGGGTAAAGGGCGGCACTTTAAGATTTGATCAAAGTGCAGGCACTAATGACAACCACCCTCTATTTTTTGCAACGCAAACATCAAATCCGCAGTCAAATATTTATGCTGACGGTGTATCATATTATTTAGATGGAGTTGTTTCTCAATCAACTTACTTTAATACTACAAATTTTAACGCAGCAACAACTAGATATGTTGAAGTAACACCATCATCAGAGACAGATTTTTTTTATGCCTGTTACATTCATGGAATCGGTATGGGTGGTGCTATCGACGTTACACAAAATACTTGGGGTGCTGCGTCTTGGAATTCTGGTCAATGGAGTGATCAGACAGATATTGATTTAAGCGTAACAGGTCAACAATTACAATCCTCTATAGATTCAGTTCAAGCATTTCCAAATATTGGATGGGGAGGAGATGTATGGGGTTCAAATATTGGCGGTTGGGGAAATCTAAAGGATACTTCAATTATTGTTTCTGGAAGTCAACTCCAATCTAGCATTGGTGAAGAAGGCACTGAAGGTGAAATAAACACGGGTTGGGGAAGAAACACTTGGGGTACAAACGGTTACGGCATTGCAGGTACATTAGAGGCACAAAGTTTACAACTTCAATCAACAACTCCTGGTGTCTCTGTTGAAAATGAAATAAATGTTGGTTGGGGTAGATTAGAATGGGGTAATGGTGCATGGAATGTCGGATACTCTGTAGAATTAGGTTCGTTAAGTTTACAATCAACTATTGGTGAAGAACAAGGGTTTACTGATTTTATAGTTGAGCAAACAGGTTTAGGCTTACAATCAACGATAGGCGATGCACATGAAACGACAGCTGACGGAGAGGTTGCAGTATTTACTAATCTTTTACAAACTTCACAAGGCACGGCCGTTGGAGCTCAAGATGAAGATTTTACAATTTCGGGAATAGGTATTCAATCGAACGCAGGCACAGTTGAGGTAGGTGCATTAACAATAATTAATCCTGACGGAGTACAATTACAAACCACCATAGGTGAGGAGGATCTTGCTGGAGGAGCAATAATAACTTTGACCGGTATTCAAGTTACAGCTGCTACAGGAGGCGCGGATGGAGTATCAGTAGCAGACGCAACAGGATCACAACTACAATCTTCTATTTCCGGTGTTACATTAACAGGAAACGCAGTAATAGATTTAACAGGCATACAGTTGACTGGGTCACTAGGGTCAATTAATATTACACCATGGAATGAGGTAGATTTAGGAGTCAACAATACTTGGACTGAGGTTGATTTGGCAGCTTAAGTTTAGTAAAATAACAATATAAGGATTTAAAAATTATGGCATCAACATATACTGCACTCGGAGTAGAACTTCAAGTTACCGGTGAAAACGCTGGTACGTGGGGTGATAAAACAAATACAAATTTACAGTTAATTTCACAACTATTTGACGGATTTAATCAAACATCTATCGCAGGCGGAGCACAAACAACAGCTTTAACTGTTGTCGACGGAAATACAACTGGTACAGCGCAACAAAATTTCATTGAGTTTACAGGAACAATCACTGGTAATCAAATTGTTACTATACCGACTGACGTAGAAAAACTTTATGTAATTAGAAATTCTACATCAGGGGCTTTCACAGTTGAATTTAAGTATGCATCAGGTTCTGGATCTAGCGTTACTTTCGCTGCTACGGATAAAGGCACAAAATTTTTAATGGCAAAGGCTAATGATGTTACTAACCCTGACATCATTGACGTAAACGTAGTTGACACTGCTGGCATACAAACTTTAACTAACAAAACTTTAACATCACCAGCGATAGGAACTTCAATTTTAGATACTAGCGGAAATGAATTAATTTTATTAACAGCAACAGGTTCCGCTGTTAACGAAATTACATTAGCAAATGCTGCGACTGGAAATGGTCCAACAATTTCTGCATCAGGTGAAACGAACGTTGATTTAAATTTAAATCCTAAAGGAACGGGTGCTCTTAAATCAGGATCAGCTGCAGTAAAAATTGCAGGTAAAGAAACTATATGGGTGCCTGCTCAGGCTATGTATGGAACTACAACAAACGGTGCTGAGGCACAACAAATAGAAACAACAGCGACTAGACCAGATTTAAAAGTTTTGGATTTTGATGCAAGTACAAATGAATTCGCACAATTTGCTGTAGCATTACCAAAATCATATAATTTAGGGACAGTAACTTTTCAATTTTGGTGGTCCCCAGGTAATACAAACACTGGAAACGTAATTTTAGGATTGCAAGGTGTTGGAGTTGCAAACGACGATACAGCAGATATAGCTTTTGGAACAGCAGTTGAGGTTACAGACGCTGGTGGTGGAGCTATTGAAGATGTAATGGTTTCTTCAGAGAGTGGAGCAATCACTATTGCAGGAACTCCAGCAGATGATGATTTAACTTTTTTTCAAGTTTTTAGAAATGCATCAGATGGCAGTGACACATTTACAGGAGATTGTAGATTATTAGGTATTAAATTATTCATTACTACTGACGCAGCTAACGACGCATAATAGGAGAACTAATGGCAACCCAATTCGGATATAAATCTTTAGGTTTCGGTTCCGGTGGCGGACCTCCTCCTTATGAAATTACCTACTTAGTTGTAGGAGGCGGTGGTGCCTCTGGTAACAACAACGGCGGTGGCGGCGGTGGCGGCGGAATGCGAACCCAAACAGCAGAGATTTCCTTAGGAACTACTTATACAGTTACAGTTGGAGCAGGAGCATCTTCATTGTCATCTTCTACATCTGCTAACAACAGCGAATTGTCTGGATCCGATATTACAGCTATTAATTCAGCAGCTGGTGGTAGAGGTAAAGGTTTATTTGAATCTGGTGAACAAGGTGGTTCTGGTGGCGGTGCTGGTGGAAATAATGGCACTGGCGGTGAAGGTAATACTCCAGCCGTATCTCCTTCTCAAGGTGCCGATGGAGGTGCCGGAACAAGTGGTCCAGCGCCTTACTACGCATCACCCGGCGGTGGCGGAGGCGGAGGAGGAGCCTCAGGAGGTGTCGGAAATAGCGGAAGTGGAAGATCCGGCGGTTCAGGTGGACAAGGAACACAAAGTCCCATAACAGGTTCAGCGACTTATTATGCTGGCGGAGGCGGCGGCGAAGGTTACAGCGGCGGAGGTAGTGCAGCACCTGGTGGACAAGGTGGTGGTGGCACAGGAAGTCTTTACTTTAATTCTCCTGCTGGAACGCCTGGTCAAACTAATACAGGTGGCGGAGCTGGCGGTGGTGAGCAAGCTGGTGGTTCTGGTGTTGTCATTTTAAGAATTCCAACTGCAAATTATTCAGGTACAGTAAGTGGATCTCCTACTGTTACCGATGATGGTGATTTCAAGGTTGTAAAATTTACGGGATCTGGATCATATACAGGATAAGTAATGGCACATTTTGCTCAACTCAAAAATTCAACTAACAATGCCGTAGTAAGAGTAATTGTTGTTCACGACAACGAAGCACCTACTGAAGAAGCTGGTATAGCTTTTTTAAAAGGTCTTTATGGGCAAAATACAATTTGGAAACAAACATCTTATAACACTCGAGCTGGCGAACATTTATTAGGAGGAACTCCTTTCAGAAAAAATTTTGCTGGTTCTCATTACGTATACGATGAAACTCGTGATGCTTTTATTGCTCCACAACCTTATCCATCTTGGACTTTGAACGAAACTACATGTTGCTGGGATCCCCCTGTGCCTATGCCTCCACAACCAGATCCTGATGGAAGATCTAAATGGGATGAAGAAAATCAACAGTGGGTTTCTGAATAATTTATACAAGTTCTTTTTCATTAACTTGACCGTTCTTAGCAATGTTGATATAAAAAATTCGCATGAAAGAGGCAAATATTTACGGTATTTTTCCTAGTCCGGTATACTGGTGTAAATTAGAACGTCCGTTTAGTCCAAAGCAAGAAAAATATTTTAAGGATAACAGTGATGGGTTAGCTGAAGGTGTAAATGCTCATGGTGCTTATAGAAATAATGTAGGTAACGTTTCTTCTAAAAATAATTACATATTAAATCTTCGTATTTTTTCTTCTTTAAAAAAAGAACTTACAAAAAGAGTGCAAGATTATTTTAATAAAGTTTTATGCGCAAAAAATGTTAAACCCTATATCACACAATCTTGGTTAAACTACACGCGGGCTAATCAATTTCATCATCGCCATGAACATCCTAACAGTTTAGTATCTGGTGTTCTTTATATTAATGCAGATAAAGCCACTGATAGAATCAACTTTTACAACAAAAAATATAAACAAATTAAATTAGGAGAAGTCACTTCTTGGAATTTGTATAATTCTGAAAGCTGGTGGTTTAGTGTAGAAAGTTATGATCTTGTTTTATTTCCATCATATTTGACTCATGCAGTAGAGCAAAAATCAGGTAATAATACAAGGATAAGTTTAGCTTTTAATGTTTTCGTAAAAGGAAAGTTAGGACACAATTCAGAATTAACAGAATTAAAATTATGAAAAAAAATTTAGAAGATTATGCTATTGTTTATTCTAAAGTATTAACTCCACAAATTTGTAAAAAAACTATTAAGGAATTAAAAAAAACTAAATGGGAACAACACAAATTTTATAATCCAAGAAATGAAGAAAAAAGTTCTCCTTCTCCTGGTCAAGAATTATTTGTTACTCAAAAAAGTCTTTCAACAAATTCAATTATTATGAAAGCTATTTGGAACACAATTCATAAATATATCTTAGAAGATTTAAATTTTCCATGGTTTCCTGGTTGGAGTGGTTATACTCAAATTCGTTACAATAAATACTCACATAATACAAAAATGAAAGAACATTGTGATTTTATTAATTCAATTTTTGATGGAAATATTAAAGGGATACCTACGGTTAGTGTTGTTGGAGTGTTAAATGATGAATATACAGGAGGAGAATTTGTAATGTTCGAAGATAAAGAAATTAAGTTAAATGCTGGAGATATATTAATTTTTCCCTCAACGTTTATGTACCCTCACAGAGTTGATCCGGTGAAAAAAGGAGTACGATACTCATACGTATCATGGGTCTATTAATTTATGCTATGAACGCTCATCATTTTATAGAAGAATACAATGTACCCGTTGAATTATGTAAGGAATTTATAGAGTATCATAAACAGAACACAGAATACAAATCTCAAGGTGCTTATGGAAATGGTGCAATAGATAAGTCAATCAAAGATTCTACCGACGTTTTTTTCTATAATAATTCAACTAATATTACTATAAAAAAATTTTTTAAAGAGCTATCTCGTTGTGTCGAAAAGTATACACGAAAATATAATTTTGATCCTAGTGTTAATCTCTGGACAGCATCGGAACATAACATTCAACATTATGCAAAAGGTGGAGGTTATAAAATTTTACATTATGAAAGAGCCGGTAATTTAAAAACTGTAAATCGTCAATTAGTTTATATGTTGTATTGCAATACAGTTAAAAATGGAGGAACAGAATTTCCATTTCAAAAGAAAGTGTTAAAGGCTAAACAAGGTAAGTTAGTTATATGGCCTTCAGATTTTACTCACCCTCATCGAGGTATTGTTTCATTACATGAAGAAAAATATATTGTAACGGGGTGGTTAGAAATTGTATAATCTGTTATTAAATTAAAAATGAAAATTTTTTGTCTAGTTTTAATATTTACATTTCTTGTAGCATGCGCAAAAACTAATGAGCGTCCAGAATATAACCCTTTAATAACTATAGTCAGAGTTACCACAGGAAATATTAAATAACAAAATACAAAAAGAATATATTTTGATGGCTTGATTGCAAAATTATAATGGAGTATATTTTTACGGAATGATAATTGAGAAAGAAATTATATCTAGATTACCACGCGATTTTATTTTTACCGTTCAAACCATTAAACTAGACACAACTTATTTTAAGAAAAGAATAGTAGAGGGAGTAAAAAATTCTAATCTTAATTATAAAACTAATGTGCAAGGTAAACATACAGAATGGAGATTTTTTAACAACGATCAAAAGTTTGTAGCCATTATGATGGAAATGATAGATCGTCTTGAAAAACTACCTATTGCATTAGATAGGTTTCTTTTAGCGGAGTCCTGGGGACTTATAGAAAATTTTGGGGAATATACAAAAATACACTCTCATGAGCCAAATTATATTTCAGGCGTTCTTTATCTTAATGATCACCCTCAAAAATTATATTTTCCTGATATTAATCAGGAAGTTACTCCTAAATCAGGAAAGCTAGTTATTTTTTCTTCTTTTTTAAAACACTTCACAGATAGAAATAGTGAACATAAGGAAAAATATGCAATCTCATTTAATTTCAGATACGGATCAATTTTAGAATAACCTGATTAAATGCAGGTAAATAAAATAAAATGTGAATTGTTTATCCAAGACGTCCCTAATCATCAAACACATAAAAAAATATTGTTAGATTTAATAAAGCAGCTTCCAAACAATCCTTACGAAAATATAAGTAAAACAGATTGGAACTTGCCAAAAAAATTAAAAAGAAAATATTTAGATTATTTTTATCCAAATATATCTAAATCTTTAATGGATAATCTTCAGGTTTATTATAAATCCAAAAGCTGGAGGATTACAAATGCTTGGTTTCAACAGTATAAAAAAAATTCATATCATGAATATCACAATCATACGCAAACTAATTTCACAAATGTTTATTTTTTAGAATTACCAGATACTAATTTTAAAACTATTATAAAAATAGAAAACAAGGAATACGAGTATAAAGTTAAAGAAGGGCAATTAATAACTTTTCCTGCTCATTTACTTCATACCTCAAAACCTAACGGCTATAAAAGAAAAACTATAATTTCTTTTAATTCAGATTTTCATTATGACGTTTGATAACAATAATAAACGTAAAAACCTTATTGGTCTTAGATTGTGTGAACATGATTCAAACATAAGTTATTATGATGGTAAAGAATTTTATTACTATAAATCTGAAAGAAACTATCAAATTAAACATCATGCATTTGATAATTTTTGGCAATGGAAAAATATAATTTATAATTTATGGAATCTAAAAGAAAAAGATATTGATGACATTGCGATTATTATCGACCCTTGGAGGCACAATCTACCCCTTAATAATGAGGATTTTTTTCCCAGTATAGATAATTATCCCTATTTACCTTTTAAAGCTACAAGACTAAATCATCATTACGCACATGCTTTAAGCACAGATGTCATGCATGATGATATATTGGGCCATATAATTATTGATGGTTATGGAGACCAAGATCAAGCCTTAACAGTTTTCAAAAAAGATAAAATAGTAGAAAAATTTAAACTTAGTAAAAAGGGGTCTTTAGGACAATTGTATAGTATAACGGCTGAGCGATATTTTGATATTAAGGGTAATACTTATGATACGGCAGGTAAATTGATGGGCTTACAATCATACGGCAAACTTGATCAAAATTTTTACAAACAATTAGATAAATATACTTTTGAAGATTATAAAAGTATTTGGGATCCAATAAATTATGTAAATTATAAGGATAGTGAGTTGTTAGCAAACCTTGAAAAATTATCTTGGATTAGAACTGTGCACGAAAAGACAGGTAAACTTTTAATTAATTTTTTTAAAAAGTTTTTTGAAAAGAATGATTATATAGGTTATTCAGGTGGTGTAGCTCAAAATGTTGTTTGGAACACAGAGTTAAAAAATCATTTTCCTAATTTACAAATTATGCCGTATTGTAATGACGAAGGATTAAGCATTGGTGCTGTAGAATTTTTACGGAGAAAACATGAACTAAAAAAACCGATTATAAATAATTTTCCATTTAATCAAAGCGATGAAGCACCTTTATTTCAACCATCTGAAAAAACAATAAAAAAAATAGCTCAACATTTAGCTAACAATAAAATTATAGCTTGGTATCAAGGTCTAGGCGAAGTAGGTCCAAGAGCTTTAGGTAATAGATCTTTGTTGTTTAACCCGTTCAATAAAAATGCAAAAAACATAGTCAATAAAGTAAAACGTAGGGAAGCATATAGACCCTTTGGTGCCTCTGTTCTTAAAGAAGATATTAATCAGTATCTCATAAATCCAATAGATAACCCACATATGTTGTATGTAGCCAAAGTTAAAAAACCAAATTTGTATGGAATTACTCACGTAGATAATACTTGCAGGTATCAAACTGTTGATCAAAAAAATAAATACTTTTACAAATTGTTAAAGGAGTTTAAAAAAATTACAGGTGAATCAATAATATTAAATACTAGTCTAAATATAGGTGGTAAACCAATAATGAGTAATAAAAGAGACCTGTTGTGGTTTTTAAATAATTCCGACATAGATTATGCTGTATATGGGGATGAAATTATAAACTAATTTTCGATCTAAAAGGGACTACTTTCTCTCTAAAAGTGCTTGTGGTATAATTTTGCATGCCTTTAAATTTTGTTAATATAAGACCAGGCTTTAACAAACAGATTACTCCTACAGCTGCAGAGGGGCAGTATATTGATGGAGATAATGTAAGATTTAGATATGGTCTACCTGAAAAAATTGGTGGTTGGGAGCAACTAACTGCTAGCACTATAGTAGGTGCTGCAAGAGCACAACATCAATGGACAGATCTCGATGGCAGAAGGTACGTTGTATTAGGAACACATAAAGCTCTAATACTTTATTACTCTGAAGCTTTCTATGATATCACACCTCTAGATACAGCTTTAACAGGTGCAACTTTTAATACCTCAAGCGGCTCAGCAACAGTTACTGTTAATCTTGCCTCTCATGGTTTAGAAATCGGTGACTTGTTTACTTTTACAATGTCTTCAGCTCCCACAGGTTTTGTTTCAGCAGATTTCGATGGAACTTTTCAAGTAATCACTGTGCCAGACATAAATTCTTTTACAATAACGATGAGCACAACTTCCTCAGGCACAGCAACAACATCGGGTTCTGCATCAATAAATCCATACGTCAGACCAGGAGCATTAAATCAAACCTTTGGTTTTGGTTGGGGAACTGGTTTATGGAGTGGTAGTTTGGCTGGTGCAATATCATCAACTCTAAACGGATCTTTGGCTGATGACGCTCAAGGTAACAATGGTTCAGCCACAAACATAACTTTAGCTGATGCGTCTTCATTCCCAACAACGGGTGAAATTTTAGTTGGCGGTGAATTAATAACATACACTGGTAAGTCATCAAACGATCTTACAGGGATTACAAGAGGAGCTAATGGATCGACAAGATCAGCACACTCTAACGGTGCCATAGTTGAGGACACAGCTGGATTCGTTGGGTGGGGAGAAGCCTCTTCAGCTAGCACAGTAGTTTTACCTTCAGCAGATTGGTCATTAGATAATTTTGGACAAACTTTAGTTGCAACAATATTAGATGGTAAAACTTTCACTTGGGAACCAATAAACACAAATTCAAATGCTCCACAAACCAGAGCTACAGTTGCAACTGGCAATCCAACTAAATCTGTTATGACAATTGTTTCTGATCAAGATAGACATTTATTTCATTTAGGAACTGAAACAACAGTTGGCACCTCAAGCACACAAGATAAAATGTTTATAAGATTCTCAGATCAAGAGGATATTTCGGATTACGCGCCGACTTCCACAAACACTGCTGGGACTTTTCAACTTGATGACGGAACAGAAATAAGAGGGGCTGTAAAAGGAAAAGATTATATTTTTATTTTAACAGATACTGCTGCATATATATCACAGTTTGTAGGACCTCCGTTTACATTCTCAATAAGAAAAGTTGGATCTAATTGTGGTTTGATAGGAAAACATGCAGTTGTTTATGCGGACGGTGTAGTTTATTGGATGGCTGACTCTGGTGGATTTTTTGTCTATGATGGAACAGTAAAAAGTCTTGATTGCTCCGTAGAAGATTTTGTATTTACAACTAATAATACAGGGGACTTAGGTATTCAGTTTGATCAAGCTAAAAAAGTTTACGCTGGTTACAACACACTTTTTGGTGAAGTGACATGGTATTATCCAAAGTCAGGATCAAATGTAATAGATAGAAATGTTACATTTAATTATACTGAAGGCGTTTGGACCACGGGCTCATTGGCTAGATCAACTTATTACGATGCTCAATTATTTGATCATCCTTACGCTACAGAATATAATTTAACTGGAGTCCCTACATTTCCTACGATTAAAGGAGTAACAAATGCTAATGGTGCCTCAACTTTTTATGAGCATGAAAAAGGTGTTGATCAAGTAAATACATCTGGCACCACTGCTATATTAGCAAATGTTCAATCAGGAGACTTCCAACTTTCTCTTGATGGCAATGGTGAACTTTTTACAAAAATAAGGAGGTTTATACCAGACTTCAAAAGAATAACTGGGGACGCTCAAATAACAATTAATTTAAAAGATTTTCCAGTGGATACTGCTGCCTCATCTCCTTTAGGCCCATTCACTATTTCAAGTTCAACACAAAAAGTTGACACAAGAGCAAGAGGAAGAGCTGCAAGTTTAAAAATAGAAAATACAAGCACGGGTCAATCCTGGAGATATGGGACTTTTCGTGCAGACGTACAACCTGATGGTAGAAGATAATGGCTAAAATTACTGCATATATTCCCGAACCTAAAGAAACTTATCAACCTGAAAATCAGAGACAAGTCTTACA
>MDSY01098468.1_pt1 | contig 13569 bp, 14 predicted proteins | sample 811131 | NCBI WGS metagenome assembly MDSY01 (sample SAMN05326643, study PRJNA326480) | marine metagenome | isolation source: seawater | place: Atlantic Ocean: South West | collected 2010
AAAATAGCAGACTTTACTACCTCAATTAAAGGCGGTTTTGGCGCCGTGCGTGAAAGCTGTGATCTAATCATGCAAAGTCAGGAAACATTACAGTATGCTTCAGGCGCGAGTCTGTGAACCGCATATATTTTATCTCCCTGATTTTTTTTGCTCTTTCAGCACTAAGCTATAGTGTTGTTCGTTGGCATCAAGCAAAAAACCAAGACAATCAGGTAACTAGGTTTACGATGACACCTGACTTTATTGCCGAATCTTTAAAAAGTAAAATATATGATAAGTTAGGTAAATTATTTTACATCATTGATGCAAAGCAAATGGAACATTATGCTAAAACTGAGGTCACATATTTTGAATTACCTAAATACACTTTATACCCTAAAAATAGTATTAACCCATGGAAAATTAGCGCTAATAAAGGCACACTTGACAACAATAACAGAGTAAAGCTTGAAGATCGTGTTTCCTTAAAAGCAACCGACAGTGACAGCTTAATACAAGAAATTCATGGCAAGTATTTAGAATTAGATTTAAATACTAATATTATTAGTTCAGAGCAAACAATTTATATTAAAGGTAAAGGATTTACTATTTATGGCTCTGGATTAATTGTCGACTTAAATACCAAACAAATGACACTAAAACAACATGTTCAAACCACTTACAAAAATACTAAATAAAAGCTTAACTACATTCACCTTTGCATGGTGTGTAATACTTTCATCAGCAGCAGCAGAAAAGTTTGATATTAGCCAAGATATTAATATTGATTCTTCTCGGCAGGCGGCAGATCTTAAAAACAAAATTTTTAGTTATATTGATAACGTATTAATTACCCAAGGACCACTGGTCATTAATGCCGATTTAGTGCAAGTTACTACTGACGATGATAAAATTTACTTAGCTCAGGGCAAACCAGCTACCTTTAAACATATTCTAAATGATGGAACACCTATTTTTTTACAAGCCAATACAATAAAGTATCAGCCCAGTAAAAATACCATTGTATTCTCTGGCAATGCAGAGTTTCGTCAAGAGGGAAGTAAAGTAAAAGGCAGTATCATCACTTATAACTTTCTTACTGAACAAGTCAATGCTAGTAGTAACGGTAATGATAATAATGACAGGGTCAGTACCACTTTGCAGTCAAAAGTATTGGATAAAAAAAAATAAATGTCAGATCAAATACTCAAAGCCAATAATTTAGCTAAAGCTTATAAAGGAAGAAAGGTAGTAAAAGATGTCAGCTTGGAAGTTAAAGCAGGGCAAGTTGTGGGTTTACTAGGTCCTAATGGTGCTGGGAAAACGACCTCTTTTTATATGATTGTTGGTTTAGTCAACAATGACAGCGGGTCTATTTTTCTCAATGAGGAAAACATTACTTTGCTGCCTATGCATGAACGTGCTCGAAAAGGTATCGGTTATTTACCTCAAGAGGCATCGATTTTTCGAAAATTAACTGTTTATGATAATATCATGGCCATATTACAGACCCGTAAACATTTATCTGAATTAGAACGCCAAGACAAATTAGAGCATTTATTAGAAGAATTTAATATTGCCCACATTAAAGATAATACCGGTATGAGTCTCTCTGGGGGAGAAAGGAGGCGAGTTGAAATTGCTAGGGCGTTGGCCGCGGAGCCTAAATTTATTTTATTAGATGAACCTTTTGCAGGAGTTGACCCAATATCAGTAGGTGATATTAAAAAAATTATCCTACACTTAAAACAAAGAGGTATCGGCATACTCATCACGGATCATAATGTCAGAGAAACCCTTGATGTCTGTGAACATGCTTATATTGTCAGTCATGGTGAATTGATTGCTCAGGGTAATTCAGATCAAATCCTTGCTAATCAGCAAGTCAGAGATGTATACCTAGGAGAGCAATTCACGTTATAGTGATAGCAACATAATGATAATAATAAAAAACAGGAATAAAATTACTTAAATGCGCCCTACTCTGCAGCTCCGAATAGGACAACAGTTGACCATGACGCCACAATTACAGCAAGCTATTAAGCTGCTGCAATTGTCTACTTTGGATCTTCAACAAGAAATTCAAGAGGCCTTGGAAAGTAATCCACTGCTTGAGATTGATGAATCTGTTTCTGGTAGCACAGAGTCAGAACCTGATAATCTAGAAGAAGCTTTTACGAATACAAATGAAGCACAAAGCGCACTAAAAAATAACGATGGCAGTGAAGATTCAACACCAACAATTGATGAAATTAGTACTTCTGAAGCAATGGATAAAACAGATATCCCAGAAGAGTTAAATATCGATACTACTTGGGAAGAAAGTTACAGTGCTGGTGTATCTGGTACTGGAGCAGGAGTTGTATCAGATGATTACAGTTATCAAGGGGAAACCACCGATTCCATTCAAGATCATCTTCGTTGGCAAATGGACTTAACCCCCTTTAGTGAAACTGATATTGCCATAGCAACAGCTATCATAGATGCTATTGATGATGCGGGGTATCTAACGGTAAGTACCGAAGATATATTGGAAAGCATTGGTGTTGACGAAGTTGACATTGAAGAAGTTGAAGTGGTTTTAAAGCGTATTAATGTCTTCGATCCAGTTGGTGTTGGCGCTCGTTCCATTGCAGAATGTTTGCTGATCCAGTTAAAGCAACTGGATGAAAGTACGCCGTGGCTAAAAGAAACACGAGAAGTAGTCTCTTCACACATTGACTTACTTGGTAATCGAGATTATCGACAAATAATGCGTCAGATGCGTTTAAAAGAGGACCAACTACGTGAGGTGATCAGACTCATCCAAGGGCTCGACCCTCGCCCAGGAGACTCGGTGGTTAAAGGCGATGATCAATATGTCATACCAGATGTTTCAGTAGAGAAAAAAAACGGGCGCTGGCTTGTTGAACTTAATCCTGATACTTCGCCAAGACTAGCTGTAAATCAACAATATGCCTCAATGGCAAGAACAATGAAGTCAACGACTGACAGCCAATTTATTCGATCAAATTTACAAGAAGCAAAATGGTTTATCAAAAGTCTAGAAAGTCGCAATGACACATTACTTAAAGTGTCTAATTGCATTGTGCAACGCCAACAGGGCTTTTTTGAACATGGTCATGAAGCTATGCGGCCAATGGTATTAAATGATGTTGCCGAAGCAGTAGATATGCATGAGTCGACAATATCTCGAGTTACAACCCAAAAATATATGCACACTCCTAGAGGAATTTTTGAATTGAAATTTTTCTTTTCTAGTCACGTCAGTACCGAAAACGGAGGGGAATGTTCATCAACAGCAATACGAGCATTAATAAAGAAACTCATTGCTGCAGAAATACCATCAAAACCATTAAGTGACAGTAAAATGGCTCAACTTTTAGCAGAGCAAGGCATTAATGTCGCCCGTCGGACGATAGCTAAATACAGAGAATCATTGGCTATACCTCCGTCTAATCAACGAAAAAGTTTACTTTAACTAACTCTAAAATGAGGAATTAAGTTTATGCAAATTAATCTTTCAGGCCACCATGTAGAAATTACCGATTCATTACGTGAATGTATACACACAAAATTTGCCAAGCTAGAGCGACATTTCGAACACATTAATAATATTCATGCCGTATTAACGGTAGAGAAACTAAACCAAATTGCCGAAGCAACCGTGCATTTACGAGGCACTGAGGTACATGCAAAAGCCCAACATACTGATATGTATGCATCAATTGACGGCCTAGTTGATAAACTCGACCGACAAATATTAAAATATAAAGGGAAGACTAATCAGCATTAACTTGTTACTTATATTTAATCCATTCAAGTAGTTTAAAATTACTATGATGAAATTAACTGATATTATTACTTTGGACTGTACTTTATGTGCAGTTCAAACCCTGAGTAAAAAAAGAGTGCTCGAACTCATTTGTGAGAAAGCAACAAAAGTAATTGACCAATATACAACCTACAGCCTACTCGATAGCCTATTAATTAGGGAAAAAATGGGTTCTACTGGTATAGGTAATGGCATTGCCATTCCTCATGGTCGTTTAGCGGGCAGTAATCAGGTAGTTGCAGTTATTGCCACGTGCAATAAACCCATAGATTTTGATGCAATAGACAATCGACCTGTCGATATTTTTGTTGCCTTGTTTGTTCCAGAGGAAAACTGTCAAGCGCATTTGAAAACATTACAAAGCATTGCAGAATTATTCAGTGAAAAAATTTTTTGTCGTCAGGTTAGAAAATGTCAAACTTCACACGAGTTATATCAGTTAATAAAGCAAAGCAATTGATCGCTAAATGCACCCATAGGGTTAGTCCCGTGCGTAAAATTAAGGACCGCGTTTAAGATGAAACTCACTATTGTAAGTGGCCGTTCTGGCTCAGGTAAAACTGTAGCATTACGGGTTTTAGAAGATCTTGGCTACTATTGCGTCGATAATATTCCAGTCAATTTATTACCCGCACTCACCCACACTATTATCAATGACTATGAGACTGCTGCTGTTAGTATCGATGTTCGAAACTTACCCAGAGATCCTAATGACGTTACTGACATATTGGATTATTTGCCTAGCTCAGTAGAGTTAAATATCCTTTATCTCGATGCCGAAGATAAAGATCTGATCAAACGTTTCAGTGAAACTAGGCGTTTACACCCCTTAATAAAGCAAAATATCGCCTTGGATCAAGCTATATCTTTAGAAAAAAAATTACTTGATCCCATCGCTTCTCGAGCCGATGTTTACATCAATACTGGCCAATTAACACCATACCAATTAGCAGACTCTGTCAGAGAAAGAATTTTGGGTAAAAAATCAGGTTCGATGATGATTGTTTTTGAATCGTTTGGCTTTAAGCATGGCGTTCCACAAGATGCAGATTATCTTTTTGATGCCCGATTTTTACCTAACCCATTTTGGGATAAAACCTTAAAATCCCATAATGGACTGGATAAGCCGGTACAAGAATTTCTTGCCAGTCAACCGATAGTGACCAAATTTATCTGGCAAATTAATAGTTTTATGATGACATGGTTGCCTCACCTTGAACGCAACAATAGAAGCTACATTACTATTGCAATAGGTTGTACCGGAGGAAAACATCGGTCAGTTTATATTGCTGAATTATTAGCAAATAATTTACGAAAAGAAAGATCTGACGTTCAAGCACGTCACCGAGATTTAGACGTTTCAGGTACATAAAGCTTCTCACTGGTATTGATATAATGACCTTATTTAAACGCACTCTAGTCATCTCTAATAAATTAGGCTTACACGCCCGCGCAGCAACAAAATTGGCTCAGCTAAGTCAACAATTTAAAGCAAAAATAACCATTGAGGTTAATGAAAAAAAAGTTGATGCCACTAGTGTGATTGCCCTGATGTTATTAGCGGCGAGTCAGGGTAAAGCGATAACCGTATTAGCTCAAGGCACTGATGCAAAACAAGCATTAAATGCTATTTGCCAGCTTTTTTGCAATAAATTTGATGAGGGTGAGTAGCATAAATTTACTCAACTGATGGCCTCACCCTGTTACAGAACACTCAATATAACTTAATAAAAAAGCTGAAAAAAATCAGGAGGTAATATAGAATCGTGTCAATTATTATGATTAACATAATTAAATTACCTGCTTGTAAGCTGCTATTTTCTAGTCTCTAGACAAGGAATAGTTATTTTTATTTTCCAACATCGTTTTTTAACGGCGCGGGACAGTTAAATGCCGGAAACTTCAGATCTAGAACACAGCCAACAACGATTGCGACAGGTGTATGAAGCACTTGGAAGCGGCATGTTTGTGCATGTTCGTAAACTCTTACAAGACATGCCTGCTTATGATTTGGCGTTAATCCTTGAATCGTCTCCGAAAAAAAGCCGAAGTATTTTATGGCAACTTATCGACCCTGATAATCACGGTGAAGTACTAGAAGAACTGAACGAAGAAGTTCGAAAAGGCATATTAAAAAATATACGTCCTGAAAAGCTAGCCACTGTTGTTGAAGGTATGGATGTTGATGATTTAGCTGAAGTACTGAGAACTCTACCTGACACTGTTTATCAACAAGTTCTCAATTCAATGGACTCTCAAGATCGCAGTCGTGTTGAAAAAGCATTGTCTTACGAGGAGGATACTGCTGGTGGTATTATGAATACCGATACCATTACTATCCGTCCTGATGTCTCTGTTGATGTCGTTCTGCGTTATTTGAGATTAAAAGGTCAACTACCAGAAGCGACTGACTTTTTGTATGTAGTCGATCGTAAAGATTTCTTTATGGGTTCAGTGTCTTTATCGAGTATTGTTACGGCAAAATCAGAGGTGATAATTTCTCACTTAATTGATAAGGAAATCGAAGCCATAAACGCTGAACTTCCTGACAATGAAGTGGCTCAGTTGTTCGAACGTTATGATTGGTTCTCTGCACCTGTCATTGATGATAATGGTCGTCTATTAGGCCGGATTACAATTGATGACGTTGTTGATATTATTCGTGAAGATGCAGAGCATTCGATGATGAGTATGGCAGGTTTAGACGACGAAGCTGATACTTTTGCACCGGTCATTAAAAGTACCCAACAACGTTCAATATGGTTAGGTGTAAACTTAATCACTGCTTTGATGGCTGTCGCTGTATCGAGTCTTTTTGAGGATATATTAGGACAACTCGCTATTCTTGCCATATTAAATACATTAGTCCCTAGTATGGGAGGCGTTGCAGGTAATCAGACCTTAACTTTAGTCATCCGTGGTATGGCATTAGGTCATATTGGCGAAAGTAATTCACGCATTATACTTTTTAAAGAATTAGCGGTTGGTTTTTTTAATGGCATTATCTGGGCACTATTAATTGCTATTGTAATCGCTTTTTGGAAGCAAGATTTGATGTTAGGTGCTGTTATAGCTTTTGCTATGTTGATGAATATGACCGCAGCAGGACTTGCTGGTGTCACCATTCCACTTTTTTTAAAGAGAATCAACATTGACCCTGCCCTAGCAGGCAGTGTTATTTTGACAACAATCACTGACGTTGTTGGCATTTTTGCTTTTTTAGGCACTGCTACTCTTATGTTGAGCTAATAATATTCTAGTCGCTAATTGATCAAGCTGGCTTCGATTGAATTAACACCTAACACGCTAATACCGAATTAACTCAAACCGAATTAGTTACCTGCAAGCTGCATTTCTTCAATAATTATTGATCCTGTTCTGATACTTCCTTTCATATCTATGTCTTGTCCAATAGCAATAAGCCCTTTGAACATATCAGTCAAATTACCTGCAATAGTGACCTCTGACACAGGATACGCGATTTGACCATTTTCCACCCAAAAGCCTGCAGCCCCTCTAGAATAATCGCCGTTAACTATATTAACCCCTTGGCCCATTAATTCGGTGACTAAAAACCCAGTACCAAGTTGCTGGAGCATTGCGCTAAAATCACCACCGTTAGCACCGACAAGCCAATTATGAATTCCGCCGGCATGCCCTGTTGAACTTAATCCTAGTTTCCGCGCCGAATAACTGGTTAACAAATAACTCTCTAAACAGCCTGATTTAATAATCTGTCGATTTTGAGTAGCAACTCCTTCACTGTCAAAAGCACTAGAAGCCAAAGCTTTTTTTATGTGTGGTTTCTCTTCAATGGTTAAATAGTCAGGGAATATTTTTTGTCCTAAGGATCCAAGTAAAAAAGAAGATTTGCGATATAAATTTCCACCACTTATTGCTGCAATCAGGTGACCAAAAAAACTGCTAGCAATATCTGCTCTAAACATAACGGGCACTTTCCTGGTCGTTAATTTACGCGCATGCAAACGAGATAATGCCTCATGAGCTGCTTGTTTTCCGACTAACTGAGCCGATATCATGGCATCAAAATCACGACTAACGGTATAGGCATAATCCCTTTGCATGTCTTCCATATCCGTAGCAATCATTACACAACTCAAACTATGGCGCGTACTCGGGTAGGCTACCAATTGCCCAGATGTATTGCCATACACTTTAAACCCTTCGAAACTAGCTAGTGTAGCACCATCAGAATTGGTAATTCGCTTATCGGCTTGTAACGCGGTGTCTTCGCAAATCTTCGCTAAAGTTATCGCCTGATCCGTTGACAGTTTTTTTGGGTGATATAAATCAAGATCATCAGGCTCCAGTGCTAACATTTCTTTATCTGCCAAACCGGAACATTGGTCTACAGAGGTATACTTAGCAATATTAATAGCCGCTTGTACTGATTTTTTTAGGGCATTATCAGATAAATCTGCAGTGGAGGCACTGCCTTTTCTTCCTTCTTTATAAACAGTGATGCCTAAAGCACCATCACTTGTAAACTCTACCGTTTCCACTTCACCCAAACGAGTAGTTACACTCAGACCCTCTTGCCTGCTCATAGCAACCTCTATCGCATCAGCACCTAAAGACTCTGCTAGGGCAATGACGTCTGACACACGGTTTTTTACTTGGTCAATTTGATTGGTTATACTATTTTTATTTGGCATTAGAGTACAAGTTCTCATTATCATAGCTAGCCACTATTTATAGTTTAGATATGGCTTTGTATTGGTTTGTTGTATACTAAGTCACAATTACTCAACATACGTGGAAAAATATCGCTTCATTATGCCCCAGTCTGAACATGATATCGACGAATTCGATGAAGAATTAAAAAGTAAATCAGAAATAAAACGTGAAATGCTGCAACTGCAAGCTTTTGCCACTAAATTAATCAAACTAAGTAAACATCAACGGGGGAAGATCCCATTTAATGACGAATTAAAAGCTGAGTTAGTTTTAGCCGATAAAATACACAATAAACACGAAGCTTTGCGTCGTCACGTCAGACATATGGCTAAAGTGCTATCAGAGACAGATTTAACTGACATTCATCAAGCGCTTGATGTGATGGCCAATAAACATCAGCAAGAAAGTAGTAAATTTATTCGACTTGAACAGTTAAAAAACAAGCTATTATGTGATGGTGACAATGAAGTTGAAGCATTACTAACAAAATATAATGCAATGCAACGGCAAAAATTGCGGCAGCTTGTACGACACGCAAAGGCTGAGCAGAAAGCTGAAAAAACAGGTAAGTATAACCGTAATTTACTCAGTTATTTAAAACAATATATCTTTGAATAAAAGCTTAATAGTTACCAAAGTACGGGGCAATACTTTAGCCTAAACAGTTAAGTTATCTGTACTTTAAAAAACTCTAAAATTCAAATGTACTTTATTTATCTATAGATGTCGCCGCATTATCTACTGGTTTGTGAGTAGCGAAGGGCTTCACATTCTTGTAATATAGCCAGCAATATCAACCTTGTTAAATCAACTCTTTCTCATGTCGCATACCGATATGGGCTATTGCTCACGGAAAATAAATGTTGTTAACCAATACAAGCCAGCTTTTATTACGCAATTCAGCTTTGTTAAAAGCAAAATCACCATTGCTAATTAATATGCCTGCAGATGATTTACATATTGAATTATTAGCCTTAAATCCACTCAGTGATATACATTTTTTCACCAATAACTATGCCCAATATCAACACTATAAAAAAGTTAAAAGCACTCGAATTTTTTATTTTTTTTCGGCTTACTATCAGGAAAACACCTTACATGATTTAGTTGTTATCCATTTTCCTAAAAGTAAACAAGAGTTAGCATTTACCTTAGCCATGATAGCCATATGCACTGAACTTGACAGCCAAATTTTAATTGTTGGGGACAACAAAGGAGGGATAAAATCACTAAAAAAATTAACTGAAAATAGTTTTACGGCTTGTGAAAAAATTGACGCTGCACGACATTGCCTGCTTTTTCAAGCTCAATTATCTCAATCCAATGACATATTCAACATAGAAAAATGGTTTTATTACTATCAAATTAATATTAACAACACCTTATTCACCATAGCCACATTACCGGGCGTTTTTAGTCAAGCAAAGCTCGACAAAGGTACCGCTATTTTATTAGAAGTTCTCGGTGAAATTGAAATACCAACCAGCCACACTAAACTACTTGACTTTGGTTGCGGTGCTGGCGTTATTGCTTGTTTTATAGGGTTAACAAGACCTGAAACAGAGTTGCATTTAACTGATGTCAGTGCATTGGCAATCGCTTCAGCTAAAAAGACTCTTGAAATAAATAACCTGAACGGTCAAGTATTTGCAACAGATAGCCTGTCAAATATTACCGAAACGTATCAACACATTATCTCTAATCCTCCTTTTCATCAAGGAGTTAAAACTAATTACCAGGCAACAGAACAGTTTCTATCTGGTATACAACCCCACTTATCTGATGGGGGCACATTAACCATAGTAGCGAATAGTTTTTTACACTACCAAAGTATGATCAAGCAATCGTTAGGGCATAGTGAAGAATTATATAAAAAAGCAGGTTTTACCGTTTATCATGCAAAAAATAATCCAGCAAAACAATGATGCTATGATGGCGATTAATGATAGTTTGTAACCGATTAATCATCTGTGTGCTTGATTAATCATAAAATTTAGTTGCATTATTTGTATTTTTCTACAATTATCAGGTCATTAAAATATATAATATAAAGAATGCGGTATTATGAATCCAACCCATGATGCAAAATCTATTCGCACATCACTTTTTATCGTCCTGATTGGTGGATTGTTTATTATTATATCTGCCAGCTTACTTTGGCTAGGTAAAATATCATTTGATGATAAAAATAAATTAGCACAACAGGAAGTCATTTATTGGGCAGATTATATTGCTCAGATAAGTAGCAACGACCTTTTTAACGATAATAGTGAACAATTAAACGAAAAACTCTTCGCTTTTAAATCAGTTAAAATGATGCAACTGATCGACGTCTATAAGTACTACCCCGACAAAACCACAGAACTTAAATTAGGGATGTTTGCCAGTTTTCATTATCAATTAATAAATAACGAAAACCAAGCTGAGCAAGCAAAAATGTTGAACGATAATGACATTGATTTGTTCGCTACACCAATTAACATTGGCAATACTATCGAATATATTGCACCAATAAAATATCAAAATAACATTGTTGGCTATCTTCATATTAAAACTGAAAATATTAATTCGTTAGTCGGTAACGACAAAACAATATTCTATTTCGTTTTATTTTGTTTGATGTTGCTCGGCAGCTTAATTCTGATTGTATTTAAATTAGAAAAAATGATTACTGAGCCGATAGATGAAATTAATCAACGATTAATTATCGTCTCACAACAGAAAGACTATAGTACTAGACTCGCTAATATGCCTTATAAAGAAGTTGATATTCTTGCTCGAAATGTAAATAATCTTCTCAACAGAACACAAAGGCATATCGAAAAGCTCAGCTTAGCTGAGCAACGCAGTTTAAAACTTAATTCTGAATTGGAGGATAAGGTAACTAAACGAACGGCGGCATTAAAACAATCTAACCAAGACCTTTTATCGACCCTAGAAGAATTACATCAATTTCAAGACCAGCTGGTTGAAAGTGAAAAGATGGCCTCTCTAGGAGATATGGTGGCTGGTGTTGCCCATGAAGTTAATACGCCCATTGGTTTAGGAGTGACTGCATCGACTTTGTTGTCAGACCGACTTGAGGAAATAAAAGATGCCTTTGACAACAAGACACTGAGGTCAAGTCAACTCAAACGCTTTCTTAATGAGGGACATGAGAATGTGGGTATCATTTACCGAAATTTGAACAGAGCAGCTGAATTAATATCTAGCTTTAAAAAAGTTGCTGTCGATCAATCAAGTGATGATCTCAGGAAAGTTAACATGTCAGAATTACTTCACGAAGTATTATTCACATTAGCCCCACAAATAAAAACGACTCCTTATACCATTGCAATTGACTGCCCCGATGAACTTATTGTGGTAAGTAAGCCTGGTCCAATTAATCAGATATTAATTAACCTAGTTTTAAACTCTATTATTCACGGTTTTGAAAAGCGAGACTTCGGTTCAATAAATATTCATATTATGAAACTAGGTGAACAACTTAATATCCTCTATCACGACGATGGTCATGGTATAGATAATTGCATTAAGCATAAAATTTTTGAACCCTTTACCACAACGAAACGCGGCGAAGGTGGAAGTGGATTAGGCCTTCACTTGGTTTATAACCTTGTAACCCAAGCGTTAGGGGGAACCATTAGTTTAGTCGACACTACTGGGATTGGTGCTAGCTTTGAAATAAATTTCCCCATTAATGAATATTCATTATAATTGCATGAATCTCAGCTTATTTCGTTACCTAATTTCAGCATAAAAATTGTATTTTCGTACTAGGTAATTTATTATAGATAAATTAGTTGTTAATATTTGTAACAAAAGCGTAAGAAAACTTAATGATTTATCAACTTTTAGGATTTCTTAATAAGCCCTTAATACAAAATTGGATTGTTTAACATGCAAAAAACTCATATATTGATCGTAGAAGATGAAGATGTCACTCGATTTAATCTGCGAAATTTATTCGAAGCTGAAGGATATAGCGTTTCTGAAGCAATAGATGGCGATAGTATGGCGCAAGAATTACAACAAAACACCATCAACCTCGTCATCATGGATATCAATTTACCTGGAAAAAATGGGTTGTTATTAGCAAGAGAGTTAACTCAAAATACTGAGCTAGGTCTGATCTTCCTAACCGGACGTGACAGTGATATCGATAAGATTCTTGGTTTAGAAATTGGTGCTGACGATTACTTAACGAAACCTTTTAACCCTCGAGAATTGACTATCCGTGCGCGAAACATACTGAATAGAATTTCTTCGTCTAAAGCCGATGTTGATACTGACATTATTAGTTTTAATGAATGGGTACTGGATGGTAATTCCAGAAAAATGACCTCGGCGAGTGGTCAAGCCATATCTATTCCTCGTGGTGAGTATCGGGCTCTTCGTCTACTAATAGCCAACAGTGGTCAAATAGTCACTCGCCAACAATTAATCAAAGAAATGACAGGCAGAGACTTACGTTCCAATGACCGTACTGTTGATGTCACAATACGTCGATTGCGTAAACACTTTGAGTCGGTAGAAAACTCTCCTGAACTCATTAACACTATTCATGGTGAAGGTTATCGCTTTATTGGTAGTGTTGAATCAACCAGCAGCAGTTAACTGTTATTGTTATTGTTAAGTTAATTTAATAAAAAGCTAGTTAAACACTAGCTTTTTTTGATCCTAAATACTTAGATAGACTTAATATCCCCTGATTATTTAGGTTTAATAACTCAACATAATTTTTGCTTTTTTCTTGCCACGTATCAACCGAGTTTTCAATTTCTACTAAATAATTAAATACAGAAACTAAACCAACACTTCCAGCAGCTCCTTTCATTTTGTGACAGCTAGCAGTCCAGCCTTGTTGAAATTCATCATTTGCGGCTTTATTAATTTCTTCTAAATAGATTATTGATTGTTGATTATATAAATCAAGCATTTTTTGAACCATCTGTATTCCTAGGTCATTTATATAACCCTGTAATAAATTATTATCTAACTGGTTAATATTATTCAAGAAAACCACCTTCTTACTGATGTATGTATTATTAATAAAA
>MDSY01044433.1_pt1 | contig 13568 bp, 13 predicted proteins | sample 811131 | NCBI WGS metagenome assembly MDSY01 (sample SAMN05326643, study PRJNA326480) | marine metagenome | isolation source: seawater | place: Atlantic Ocean: South West | collected 2010
AGTTCAGTTGGTTAGAATACCTGCCTGTCACGCAGGGGGTCGCGGGTTCGAGTCCCGTCCAGACCGCAAGCCCATATGGCTGTGGGATTAGAAAAGCTCAGTAAGTATCAACTTTACTGAGCTTTTTGCTTTTTACCACCTCAGAGGCAACTTTTAGCACTAAATATCATCTTATAGTTACAGCAATTCAATTATCTGGTCTTGACAAATTTATACCGAAAACAGCAACTATGAAAACGCCTAAAAAACTGACTATCATATGTTTTGCATTACTAATGCTTACGAACTCAAGCTGCACAAACGCTGAGGCTGAAAAAGAAATCATTGAACTGAAAGCAGAAATAGCACAGCTCAAAAGAAATGAAAGCATGGTCATGGAACCCACCTCTGAGAAACGGGAGGAAATTATTGAGCGATATAATACCGGAGAAAAAAAGCTAGTTGTGACTTACGCAGGTTCGGGAAGCTATGAATTTGTTTCAAAAAAAATGACGTATTACCTCAATGGTCAAAGCAAAGAAGAAGAAAACTACCAAAATTCTGAATTGCAAGGATATTATAGAGAATATTATAAAAATGGTCAGATTTCAGTAAAATGTTCCTACAATGAGGGGAAGAAAAATGGAGAGTTTTTTGAATTTTATCACGATGGTGTAGTATGGGAGCATGGCTATTTCACCAATGGAGACTACGACGGTGAGTACACGACTTATTTTATTGATGGCAAAATAAAAAGCTACGAGCTTTATAAAAAGGGAGATCGAATCGAAGCCATTTGGTACGACAATAAGGGTAATATAGAATATCAGAACTAATTACGCGATCCCACTTTCCTAAAATACACAAACGCTTTTATCATTCAATTTGGATTAACTTGACGCTTTAAGGTTTATGAAGGTGTCTTTTGTTAATTTTGAGGGAGAAACAAATAGTTTATGACCGAAGAAGTTTATATGCAAAGGTGCATAGATTTAGCTAAAAAAGGAATTCGGGCAGTGGCCCCAAATCCAATGGTCGGATGTGTTCTCGTTGCAAACGACAAAATTATTGGCGAGGGTTATCACGAACGATACGGCGAGGCACATGCAGAAGTAAATGCGATAAATAATGTCTCGGATAAAAGTCTTCTAAAGAAAGCAACACTTTATGTTTCTTTAGAGCCTTGCTCTCATACCGGAAAAACACCTCCGTGTGCAGAGCTCATTATTAAGAAAGGAATCAAAAAAGTCGTTATTGGAATAAGAGATCCGAACCCCTTGGTAGGTGGGAAAGGAATTGAAAAGCTTAAAAATGGCGGCATTGAGGTTGAAGAAGGAATTCTACAGGACCAATGCCTAGAGCTAAACAAACGTTTTTTTACATTTCATGAAAAGCGACGACCATATGTAATACTCAAGTGGGCCCAAACTTTAGACGGTTTTTTGGATCGAATTCGAGAAGATGAAACACAGAAAATAAATTGGATTTCAGAGCCTGAAACAAAATCACTGGTGCATAAGTGGCGCAGTGAAGAGCAAAGCATTTTGGTTGGGAGAAATACAATTATTAATGATAATCCATCATTGACTGTTAGAGATTATGGAGGTATGAATCCCATAAGATTGGTTATCGATAGCCAGCTACAAATTAGTGGTGCATTAAATATTTATTCAAAGGACGCACCTACCATCGTGTTTAATAGAATAAAAGACAATAAAGAAAATAATGTAGAATGGGTGAAAATAAAAGAAACTAGTACCAAGAATATCCTTGAAGAGCTACACAAAAGAGGAATTCAGTCGGTTTTTGTTGAGGGAGGTAGTCGAACCTTACAATACTTCATCATTGATAATGTCTGGGACGAAGCACGGGTTGTAGTCGGTCAAAAATATTTTAAAGAAGGATATAAAGCACCTATCATCAATAAAGTACCAGTTAAATCAATTTCATTTGGGAAAGATATGATTCACTATTATAAGCGAAAATGATTGCACTGATTGGAACTGTTGTATGCTCAACATTCATACTTGTAATCTTTAGAATCTTCGAAAGATTCAATATTGGAATATTTCAAGCCATCATTGCAAATTATTTTACAGCATTTTTTTGCGGAATACTCCTTCACTCCAATGAACTGACTAAAGCATCGTTTTTTCATCTAGAATGGGTCCCATTTGTTGCCCTATCGTCGGTTTTGTTTATCACATTATTTATGATGATGGCTATTAGTGCACAAAAAAATGGAATAGCTGCTACCTCTGTAGCCGTCAAAATGAGCATGGCTGTATCCATGCTTGGAATGATCTTTATTTATAATGAAAGCGTATCTATTACAAAGCTTACAGGGATTTTTTGCGCACTTGTTGGCGTTTTTTTAATCGCCTCAACAGGATCGAAAAACAATAAAAGTAAAGCTGCCTACATGCTCGTTATTCTTTTTATAGGAAGTGGCTTTTTAGATCTTAACCTTAATTATGCGCAAAATCACGTGCTTAATCATATTTCTTCCGCTCTATTCACCGCGTTTGGCTTTGCGGTAGCCGGCACAATTGGTATCATTGTACATATAATTCAAAGATTTCGAGGCAAGGCGCAAACCTTTCAAGCCAAGAACTTGATGGCCGGAGTCTTTTTGGGTATACCTAACTATTATTCTATTTATTTTCTTTTAGAATCTTATCAATCATTATCCTGGCAAGACTCGAGTATCTTAGCTCTAGTAAACGTTTCAGTTGTTTTACTCTCAGTAATCACGGGATTTATTGTATTTAAGGAAGTTATAAGCAAAAGAAAGCTTGCTGGAATATCAGCGGCTTTAATCGCAATTTTCTTGCTTTACTTCTCTTCCTAATTCGTATTTTTATTTAAATGAAAAAAATTATTCTTTTATTTTTTTTACTGCATTCAGCTTTGCTTTTTTCGCAAGGAAATATAAAACTAGCTGTTCTAAAATACAACGGAGGAGGTGATTACTATGCGAATCCCACAGCACTTCCAAACCTCATCGAATTTTGTAACTCGACATTAGAAACAGAGCTAAATACAGACGAAGTACCCTATGTAGAGGCTGGCAGTAAAGACTTGTTCGATTATCCTTTTGTGCATATGACTGGGCATGGAAATGTCGTTTTCTCTCCTTTAGAAGCCAGAAACTTACGGATGTATTTTAATGCAGGTGGGTTCATGCATATCGATGATAATTATGGAATGGATGCCTTTATTCGTGTTGAGCTAAAAAAAATATTTCCAAAATTAGAATTGATTGAATTGCCCTCAAACCATCCGGTTTTTCATCAAAATTTCAATTTTGACGGATTACCTAAAATACATGAGCACGATGGAAATGCTGCCCAAGCATTTGGTGTATTCATAGATGGAAGAATGGCCTGTCTCTATACATTTGAATCAGATTTAAGTGATGGTTGGGAGGATTCAAATGTTCACAATGATCCTGAAGACAAGAGGCAAGAGGCTCTTCAAATGGGAGCTAACATTATCCAGTACGTATTTACAAACTAGTATTAATGATCGTGGTCATGACCATCATGATCATGTCCATGTCCATCGTGGCTAGGCTTATCTGCTTTGACCTCTTTAAAATCAATCAGCTGAATATCAAAAACTAAATCTGAATATGGAGGAATCGCACCTTTTCGACCATCTTTTCCATATGCTTGATAGTAAGGAATGATTACTTTAATCTCTCCTCCTTTACCAATAAGGGTTATACCTTCCTCAAAACCGGCAATCATTTTCTGCGTTTTGTAGTTGAATTTAAATACTTGATTTCTATCTAAAGAAGAATCGAATTTTTTACCATCTGCTCTAAACGTGCCTGTATAATGCAGCTGAACCTGCATTCCTTGTTCTAGTTTTGGCTTTCGCTTACCCTTCTTTTTACGCACATAAACCAAGCCCGATTTTGTCAGCTTGGCTTTCTTGTACTTTTTCTTAACCTGCTTGTACATGAACTTGCTGTATTCAGCTTCAGACATTTCTGCTACAAGCTTAAGCTCCTCTGCTCTTTTTAATTCAAGTCCTCTGATAGGATCATAAATTGAATGAAAGGCTTTCATTGCATCAAAGGATTCAGCGGCCGCGCCTCTGCGAATAATTTTCACTTTATTCAAAATATCGTCTTTTTCAATTTTATTGACAACATCCATTCCGTTTATCACATGACCAAATACTGTGTGCTTTCCATCAAGCCATGGTGTCGCTTTATGCGTAATAAAAAATTGACTTCCATTGGTATTCGCACCCGAATTTGCCATTGATAAAATACCTGGTCCACTGTGAATCAAACCTTCAACAATTTCATCGTAAAATTTATATCCTGGATCTCCAGTACCATTACCTAAAGGGCACCCACCCTGAATCATAAAATCTGAGATTACTCTATGAAATTTTAAACCATCGTAATAAGGCTTAGATATTACAGTTTCTTCAGCAGAAAACTCACCTTCTGCTAGACCTACAAAATTCCCGATAGTCATTGGGGTTTTTTCAAATTCAAGTTGACACAAGATGTTTCCTTTATCCGTCTGGAATTCAGCATACATCCCATCAGATAGATTGTCATCTTGACAAAAAGCTAAAGCAGTGCAGAATATAAAAGCAAGACTATATATAGTATTTTTCATTTCAATAAAATTAGATAATGATTAGTTTGAGAAATCAATAAGTTCAACTTCAAATATCAAAGGCATATATGGCTTAATTACACTTCCCGGTTGTGGATTCGCACCATATGCGAGCTCTTGAGGAATGAAAAATTGAAATTTTGCCCCTTTAGACATGAGCTGAAGCCCTTCTGTCCATCCTGGTATAACTTGATTGAGACCAAACTCAATAGGTTCTCCTCGGTCATAAGAGCTATCAAACTTCTCTCCTTTCGGAGTAGTTCCGAGGTAGTGTACCTTTACCTTAGAGCTTGCAGAAGGTTTTTCTCCATTCCCCTTTAGAAGGACCTTATATTGAAGACCTGAAGCTGTTACTTGAATGTCTGTATTCTTTTTATTTTCTTCCAAAAATTTCTCACCATCAACCTTGAAAACAAGATTTTCTTTTTCTGCTTGTTGCGCCTTAACTTGATTTTTTTCTTTGAAATAAGCACTTAAGATTACATTTCCAGGATCAGCACACAACGGAGCCCTGTTGTTGAGCGCATCACTTAAACCCTGAACAACAAGTTCCTTATTCGCTTCACTAAGATCACGTAACACATTGGCAGCGATTGTTTGTCCTATTAAATAGGATACACTATCCACTTTGTTGTTCAATTTATTTTGACTGTAGGTGCTATGTGCTATAATTACACAAAGCAAAAATGAGGAGACTTTCATGTTTATTTAATTTCTTTTGTCGATGCCCCAAAGCATCTTATTTCTAATTGTATCTAAAAAGTTATTGTTTTCAAATTTAATCACATTGATCATGAAATCGGCTTTTTTAATCACAATTTCCTGACCCTGTTTGATGCTGTGGGATTTCCCGTCTAAACTCATCAAATAAGACCGTCCTCTACCCTCTGCATTCAGGGTAATGGGCATATGATCTGGGATCACCATCGGTCTTACATTTAAATTATGTGGCGCAATAGGCGTCAAAATATGCACCTGACAACCAGGAGTAACAATAGGACCTCCACAACTCAAATTATATGCTGTTGAACCCGTTGGAGTCGAGATAATCAATCCATCAGACCAATATGTATTTAAAAAATTACCATCCAATGACACCTTCACATTGATCATTGAAGATGAATCCTTCTTATGTATTGCTAGCTCATTCATGGCAAAAAAATCTTTCTTACCCTGACCAACGTCTACGCTAACCGATAGCAAAGATCTTTTTTGAAAAATGTATTTTTTATCCTTTACTAAATTCAATGCCTCTTGGATATGCTCCTTCGAAACATTGGCTAAAAACCCTAACCTACCCGTATTTATTCCAACAACCGGAATTTCAGAGTTCCTTATATAGTCAACTGATTTCAGAAAAGTCCCATCTCCGCCGATACTAATCATCAGATCCACATCAGACGCGAGTTCTGAATGGGTTGTAAAGGTTTCAAACGAAAACGTGACAGACTTTTTTTGCTTCAGGGTCTTTGAAAGATCTTCCTCAAGAAGTATGGACCAACCAAATGAAAGTATCGTTTCGAAAACTTCATTGAAAGCAGATAGTGTCTGCTTTGTTATTTTACGTCCATAGATTGCAACTCGCATAATTAATATTTCAAATAATTCATTAGCGCGTCATAACGCCACTTCAGGTCATCAGAACCCATACCGTTTTGATACTCTGCCTTGACGACGTAATCATAACGTTCAAAAGTTCTAATTATAGCGGTCAAATCTTCTTGGTTTATTTTCAAAGTTACATCAAGGTTTGTTGATGTTGTATTAGATAATATCGTAGAACTCAAAATCTTCGCATTATTACTTTCCACAATTTGAGCTATTTGTGACATGGAATAATCAGTTTCGCTTACCTCAAGAACTAAAATACCACCTTTATCTTTTATACTTGCCGTATTTGCGATTGTGGTCATTAGCTCAAAAATATTGGTACATCCTAAATACTTCTCTTCGTGGTCCAAAATGGGCATAACACTAATCTTAAACTCAGATATTTTCGATAAAATCTCAAACAAATGGGCATCAGATTTAACGTAGGGTCTAGGCAAGTGCTGAAAGAGTTCATCTAGCGTTCGGTCAAAGTCCAATTTGTCCAATATATCCGTCTCGGAAACGAGTCCAACATAATTCCCGTTTTTCAAAACTGGAAGGTGTGAAACCTTGAATTCATCCATCCAACTCATCGCCTTTTCACCTGAATCAGAATGAACCAAAGGTGGGATGTCATAGGTTATTAAATCAATTGCATTCATGCTTGTGTCCAAAGTAGTAAAATCATTTAAGAGTTTGTAAATTTACTACTCCAAAATTAGTGCCATGGTTAATTTAAGTGTAAATATCAATAAAATTGCTACCCTCCGAAACGCGAGAGGCGCAGATTTGCCAAATCTCGTTCAATTTGCAAAGGATTGCGAGCGCTTTGGCGCAGATGGGATAACAATACACCCACGACCAGATGAAAGACACATCACAACAAAAGACGTATATGATTTGGCACCTATTGTCAAGACTGAATTCAACATCGAAGGATACCCTGACGCAAGATTTATGTCGTTAATAAAGGAAATACGGCCAAAGCAAGCGACACTTGTACCTGACGCTCCTGGCGTATTGACCTCAGATAATGGCTGGGATATAGCAAACAATAAGGAGTTACTTATCAGCACAATAGAAGCGCTTCGCAGCTTAGGTGTGAGGTCATCTATTTTTGTGAATGCAGATGAAGAAAGCATGCATTTGGCCAAAATGGTAAATACCGATGCCATTGAGTTTTACACGGGGCCATTCGCTCAAGGTTTTCAACAGAACCCAGACATGGCTGTCGAGAAATATGTACATGCCGCGGAAATTGCAAATAAATTAGAATTGAGAATTAATGCAGGGCATGATTTAAATTTAAAGAACCTAACCTTTTTCATAAACCGAGTAAAATACGTTTCAGAAGTGTCAATAGGTCATGCCATCATGTCAGATGCATTATATATGGGAATTGAAAAAGCAATTCAATCCTATAAAGAATGCCTCTCCTAGTCTTGCGTTGGAGGCATATGCAACGTTCTTTGAGGGAACGGTATCTTAATATTGTGCTTTCTAAATAAGCGGTCTATTTCAAACCTAATTTCTGATTTATAAGTTTTAACATCCCAATGTTGATCTGCCCAAAATATAAGCTCTAGATGTAATCCATTTTCTCCAAAATCTGAAAGCCTCACAATAATTTGATGTGTCTTCTTCACCTTTGGATGCCCGTTCGCCGCCTCTTTCAATAAGTCTTTCACAAGCTCAGTGTTAGAGCCGTAGGCCACAGTCACGTTAATAATGAAGCGCGTTAGCTTTGAACCATGGCTCCAATTCTCGACTTTATCTCTCGTTAAAATAGTATTTGGTATCACAAGGACATTGCCTTCCCAAGTCTGAATTTGAGTTGTTCTTATATTGATTTTTTTTATGCGGACAACCAAGGCTTCCTCTTGAGGCGTTGATGAAATCTTAATAACATCACCCACTCTAATGTTTCCCTCAAGTAGCAAAATAAAACCTGCAATTAAATCCCTAAACGCATCCTGAAGACCCAACCCAATACCAACAAGCACTGCTGTTGATCCAATAAAAAGATTGGTAAGTGGTATATTTAAGGCGCGAAAGCAAAAGAGAAAAGCGAAAACATAAATTACATATTTTGCCAACTGTGTGTATATGTATTCGTTCCCTTCATCATGACTAGGGTTTTCCCTTAACCTCTTAACAATATAAACACGGATAAAGAACACAGATATTCTAGCGGAGAAAAGCACCGTAAGAATGACCAAAATATGGTAAAAAGAAAATTCAAATTTGGCTATTTTAATAATGGGATAGTTGAGTAAATCCTCAAACCCTACTAAAGGGTTGTTTACCCTTAAACTTAAAATACAAAGATAAAAAGCCAGAAAGTAAACACTTTGACTAATGAGCTTCAATCGTGCTAGCTTCTTTCCTTTGATATTGATTTCAGCTTTTGCCAAATACTTATCGATGAGCTTAATCGCTTCCCTTTTTCCTTTAAAAGCAAGATAAAGTATCAATACTAAAACAAGGATATTCCAAATATTAACATCAAAAGGACCAATATTAAAAAGTACTTCGCTCATTATTTTATAATTATTCTTCCCAGCTTATCGGAAAGGATTTTTTTTATTTTCTCGTAGCTCATCTGCTCTGCCAATAAGTCAAGTATATCTTCATCATTACTCGAACTTGCTTTGATTCTATCTCTAATTTTTAAAATCACTTCATCAACTTTGTGGTATTTAAAGTTGTAAATGGAATTCATAACCGATTTATATATGTCATCGCCTTCGGACTTAGTAACAATCTTGTATTTATCCACCCAATTGTAACTCAACTCAATATCACTGCTTTGAAGGTGAGATACGAAAGATACGATTTTTTGATTTTCTAAATTTTTAAAGTACGATGTCGACAATAAAGTTTGCTTTAGTAAGTTTCGCTCAAATTCCTCGAATATCAACTTAAACAAAGGGTTTTCAAATTTCAAATCGTCAAGAATGAGCTCATCATAAACGAGCTCAATAACACTTGTAGCTTTCTTTTCGTCAGATTCATCAGAAATGACAATTTCTCTTGTGCCAAAAAGAAGCATTAATCGAATTAGGTCAAGCTCATATTCAAAAGCAGGAACCTGTTTCTTTTGAACAACTTCATGATGACCTATATTTTTTTGCTGAAACTCATCCTCTGGTTTTTGAAATGTACGCGCTCCTTGTTGCTCTTTAGTTAGCCTCGCCCGCAAAAGCTTCATTAACTCATTTGAAATCGTTTTCTCATTGATATCAAACTTTTTTGCAACCTCTTGAACATAGACACTTCTCGTAATTTGATCCGGAATCAAAGCAACAGATTGAACTACCTCTCTGATCAATTTAGACCTTTGAATAGGGTCATTTTCTGAACCGTCTATGAGTACAGAAGATTTAAAAGAAATAAAGTCTTGCTTTTTTGCAGAAATCATCTCTTGAATTTCTAACAAAGTATGGTTCTTAGCAAAAGAATCTGGATCCTCGCCATCCGGAAATAAAACAACCTGAACGTTCAACCCTTCCTCAAGAATCAAATCAATACCTCTGAATGATGCCTTTATACCTGCAGCATCACCATCATATAAAATGGTTAAATTCTTCGTGTACCTTTTTACCAAACGAATTTGCTCTCTTGTTAGAGAAGTTCCTGAGGAAGAAACAACGTTTTCAACCCCGGACTGGAACATTGAGATAACATCCGTATATCCCTCACAAAGAAAACATTCATCATATTTAATAATGGCTCCCTTCGAGAAATACAGGCCATACAGAATTTCACTTTTGTTATATATTGGGCTTTCAGGAGAATTATAATATTTCGCAACTTTCTTATCCTTTTTTAAGGTACGGCCTCCAAATCCAAGAACACGCCCTGAAATACTGTGAATTGGAAAAAGAACACGTCCTCGGTAAAAGTCAAAAGTGTAATCCTCTTTTTGCTTTGTTAAACCTACCTTTGTCAGATACTCAAGCTTATACCCTTTTTTCAGCGCCGCTTTTGTAAAGTCATCACTGACATCCAAACAATAACCCAATTGAAATTGATCAATGGTTTCCTGTGTAAATCCTCTTTCCAAAAAATACGAAAGACCTATGGCTTTTCCTTCCTTATTTGATCGAATATTATCTTGAAAATGCTGATTGGCAAAATCATTGATGACAAAAAGACTTTCTTTCTCTGAAATTTGTTCTAACTCCTCTTTGGTTTGCTCTCTAGGTGCGGGAATATTAATGCCGTACTTATCGGCAAGCCAACGCAAAGCTTCAGGATAGGTAAAGTGTTCTTTTTCCATTAAAAAAGTCACTACCGTCCCTCCTATTCCTGTGGAAAAGCATTTAAAAATCTGTTTGGCTGGTGAAACGACAAATGAAGGAGTCTTTTCATCTGTAAAAGGACTTAGACCTTTCAGGTTTGAACCTGCCCTTTTAAGCTGGACAAAATCTCCAATGACCTCCTCGACCATAGCGGTCTGCATAATTTCATCTACAATATGTGGTGGAATCTTACTCATGGGTCTGAGTAGTTAATTTCTGACACCACATCTCCTTCGCTGCTATACGTTGTCCATATACCCACTTTTTCATCCTTATGCCATTCTCCACGGTAAAATACCATTCCATTATCGTACCTCACAATAGAAAAACCTTCTCTAAGACCATGGGTATAAGTCGTCATTGATTTTTCTATACCGGACTCCAAATAATGCGTCCACCTTCCATGACGTTTGCCTTTGTTGTCTTGACCACCAATATACTTTAGCTGCTGCCTACCAGTATACCATTCCTTGTATTGACCAGTAAGTGAGTCCACTAGAACCTCATCTTGAACAACAGACAAGGAATCAACGTTTCCAGTCGCTTCATTTCCAGAGCAACTCAATACTAATATTATCAATAAAAAAGCGCAGCTAAATTTCATTTACTTTTCTCTATTCATTGTATATTCAACCAAGGCTTTTAAAGATTCCTTAGCGTCGCTTTCAGGAAAACTATCTAAGATAGACAGGGCCTCGCTAGCATATTCTTTCATGATTTTATACGCATAGTCAATACCTCCATGTTCAATAACTATCTCAGTCGCACGCTTTATCCTTGCGCCATTCTCATTTTGATTTTTAACTATGTTTTTAAGCTCTGCCCTTACTTTAGGAGGAGAATGATCAAGCGCATAAATCAAAGGAAGCGTCATTTTTTGTTCTCGAATATCTATTCCTGTTGGTTTTCCTATGTTATTTGGAGTTCCGTAATCAAAAATATCATCTTTAATTTGAAAAGCGATCCCTACTTTTTCGCCGAAATCTCTCATCTTCTCACGATGGGCATGAGCGCCAATACTAATTGCTCCCGCTTCGCAACAAGTAGAAATAAGAGACGCTGTTTTCATTTTAATGACCTCAAAATAAACGGTTTCAGTAATATCCAAAGACCTTGCCTTTTCAATTTGTAAGAGCTCACCTTCACTCATTTCTTTTACGGAACGTGCCACAACCTCCAATAAATCTATATTCTCTTTCTCAATAGACAGCAGTAGAATTTTCGAAAGCATATAATCGCCAACGAGCACAGCTATTTTATTTTTCCACAATGCATTCACAGAAAAAAAACCTCTTCGCTCATTTGCGTCATCCACGACATCGTCATGAACAAGCGTAGCGGTATGCAACAATTCAACTAATGATGCGGCGTGAAATGTAGTATCATTAGCTTCTCCAAATAATTTGCACGACAAAAAGACAAATAAAGGACGCATTTGCTTCCCTTTCCTTTTCACAACATACTGCGTAACCTTATCAAGTAATGGAACTTTTGATTCAAGAGCCGATTTGAAATAAGTTTCAAATGAACTCATTTCAGCTTTCACAGGCGCGACGATTTTTTCTATACTCGACATAATACAAATATAAAAAAAGCCCGACTGGGTTTATAAGAAGTTGTCATTAACGTGACAAATGCATGTTTCGTTCTGAATATACCTTTCTGAAGAATGGATCTTTTAGGTTTTCGATGAATCGAATCGCCTCACCTGTTGACTTCATCTCAGGACCAAGCTCTTTTTTTACATCTGGAAACTTCTCATAAGAGAATACCGGTATTTTAATCGCATATCCTTTTTTACGAGGTGTGAAATTAAAATCTTTCACCTTCTTTTCACCTAGCATTACCTTAGCTGCATAATTCACATAAGGTTCGTCGTATGCCTTTGCAATAAAAGGAACTGTTCTAGAGGCACGCGGGTTGGCTTCAATCACGTATACCTTATCGTCCTTAATGGCAAATTGTATATTGATCAAACCTACCGTCTGAAGTTCAATCGCAATTTTCTTAGTAATATCCTCAATCTGAGTCATTACAAAATCTCCTAAATTATATGGAGGTAAAACAGCATATGAATCACCAGAGTGTATTCCAGCAGGTTCTATATGCTGCATTATTCCTATGATGTAAACATCCTCTCCATCACAAATAGCATCTGCTTCAGCTTCAATTGCTCCCCCTAAAAAGTGATCTAAAAGAATTTGATTGTTGCCCATTTCATTGATAATATCAACTACATGATGTTCGAGCTCGTCTTTGTTGATGACGATTTTCATTTTCTGTCCTCCCAAAACATAAGATGGCCTGACCAGTAGCGGAAAACCTAAATCATCTGAAAGCTCGAGCGCTTGTTCAGCACTTTGAACAACACCGTATTTGGGAAATGGGATTTCATTAGCCTCAAGAAGCTTTGAAAAACGTCCTCTATCTTCGGCAAGATCCAAAGCATCGAAGCTAGTTCCCATAATCTTTATACCGTAACGGCTTAACTTCTCTGCAAGCTTCAATGCAGTTTGTCCACCAAGCTGAACAATGACTCCCTCAGGTTTTTCGTGCTGAATGATGTCGTATATATGCTCCCAAAAAACAGGTTCAAAATAAAGCTTATCAGCAGTGTCAAAATCAGTTGATACAGTTTCAGGGTTACAATTGATCATGATAGTTTCATAACCACACTCAGATGATGCTAAAACTCCGTGAACGCAACAATAATCAAATTCAATTCCTTGTCCAATTCTATTTGGACCAGAACCTAAAACAACAATCTTTTTTTTATCAGAAGCTTTACTTTCATTTTGAGTAAAAACAGTTCCATCCGAAAGTTGAATCTCTTCTTCAAAAGTGGAATAGTAATAAGGGGTTAAAGCTTTAAATTCTGCAGCACAAGTATCTACAAGTTTATAGACTCGATTAATATTAAAACTTTTTCGTTTTTTATTAACCATACTTTCTAAACATCCTAGCATATGACCAATTTGACGATCAGCAAAACCTTTTTGTTTAGCTTCTAACATTAAATCTTTAGAAATAGTGTCTATATTAAAATCAGAAA
>MDSY01047266.1_pt1 | contig 13561 bp, 7 predicted proteins | sample 811131 | NCBI WGS metagenome assembly MDSY01 (sample SAMN05326643, study PRJNA326480) | marine metagenome | isolation source: seawater | place: Atlantic Ocean: South West | collected 2010
GCATGGCCGAGAAAGCCACCGAGCGAAAGATGATGGAGGCCCACGGGCGTCCAGTTGAAAGCCTCCTTGACGCCGTGTCCAGTTGCATCGAGAGACTGGAGGCAGCTAATGGCAAGACCGCCAACGGCAAGAAGACTCGCCTCCGCCCTGAGAAGTTTGAAGGGCTGAAAGATCTGGTCGCTGATGTTAAGGCGAGAAACTTCTTGAACCTCCCCGAGCTGGAGACTGCGGCTAACACGGTTGCCAGTATGGTTGATGGACTGGATGTGGTTGACCTCGATCCAGCCGAGCGAAAGGAGACTGCTAAGGAATGGAACGAGACCTACGAGAATCTCTCCGACCGGATGGCTGCTGCGGGGCTGTGATAAATAATTTCTAAAAGGTCTTGCAACCTGCTAAAACATTTCCTACATTATAACTATGCCGTCATCATTCATTGAACTAGACCCAAGGGGGAAATCCCCCCTTGAGGTTGGCATCCGCGACCTCCACAAGTGGAACGGGTTCACTGCTCGTCCTTGCTACCGAGGGATTAAGTCAACGCGAGACGTTCCCTTGGCTTGCACCGATGGGCGGTTCGGGTATTACAACGAGGAAGAGATCAACAAGCGCAAGCCTTCCGAGGCGGCGTATGTAGTTGGTCACGAGAACAAGCATATCATTTACTGTCACCCTGCTAGGTTCCGGCCCTTCAATGGCGCGAGGATCTTTATCCCATGGCTCAACCCAGACCAGACATGGGATGCGTGTAATGTTGCTGGCGATCTCGTCATCAATGCCGAACTGGAAGATGAGAACGAAGCTGCCAAGCTGGAGATGCGAAGGCAGGGGATCATTCCCTTCGACATTATGACTCCGATCGAGGGGGGCTTTACTAACTTAAAAAAACTTTACGATAAGGATCAGGAGGATATTTCCGCCGAGCAGTTAGCGGACAAGCTCCTCAAGCTCTACCCTGTTCCTCCTGCGATCATAGGCTCCACCCCGCCGCCTGAGTCTGGTGACGGCGATCCTTCTGACGAGGACGCTGCTGCTCCTGATGGTGACGGTGACGCTGCTGCTCCGGCTCCTGATGTGGACGGCGAGCCAGCTACCTCCGGCGAGTTCGGTGGGGGGCACAACGATTTCATCGAGCCTGAACTGGATGAGGGTGAGACCCTGAAAGAGTTCGATGCCGCTAATGAGGAGTCTTCTCGGAAGGCAGCTTTCGAGGACCGCTTGAATGAGACCAAGGGAGTTCTTGGCTCCGGTGCTGGTTCCAAGGTGGACCGCGACCTAGCCAGAACATCTGACCCCGTGGCATGGGATACCCATCTCCGTAACTGGTTCACCAACCGTGACACTAAGGGGTTCAACCGACCTTTCTGCCATCGGACATATAACCGGAGGGGACTGGTAAAACGCGCTCGCGGGAGTATGGCTGCGGCTGAACTGGCCTTTGCCGTTGATACCTCTGGCTCTAACATCGACCGGATACCTGAGATGATCGTCAAGATTCAGGAGGTTCTCGATGAGTTCAATCCCAAGGCAGTCCATGTGATCCCGATCGATGTGCGTGTTCACGAGACTACTACGGTCTACGCTGGCGAGGCCCTGCCTGACTTTCTCGGTGGCGGTGGTGGAACTCGCTTCGCCCCTGCATTCGAGTGGGTTGAGGAGAACGTGCCATGGGTTGACGGGATGGTCTTCCTTACTGATGGGCACTGCACCCTGAAGCATTGGGACTCGCTCACTGCACCTGACTGGCCCGTGCTGTGGCTCGATTACGGTTACCACAAGCCCTCAGACATCGGGACAAGGAAGTTTCACTTCGGGGATCGAGTCCCCGTCACACTTGGAAAGAAAGTATAATGGACGAAAAACCAACCCTATACGCTACAGAAAAAGCAATGGCCGAGGAAATCGAAGTCTGCGCTACTTGGAAAGATGCGAGCAAGATGATCGTTTACGTTCTAGAACACGCTACGTTCCACGAGTTCAGGCAACAGGCCATCGATGCCATGGGAGACATGGCGCGACTGGCTGACGAAATGGTTGAGAAATATAATGAACACAGAAAAAGCAATGGAACTGAATGAGATAATATTTAAGACAAAGATAGGAGACTACTTTTATGTGGTCACTAGGTATATGGGTAAGGAAATTGAAAATCCGCAAGTCGATGTCTATCACACCGTTGCCTACCGAGAAATTATTGATGGTGTGGGAGATTATGCAGGGACTAGGATTGCAGGTATCGCAGGTGAGGTTGACATCGAAAGTTGTCACCTTGATTTGTGTGGAATCTATAAGAAGCGTCTTGAAAAAGGCGGCGACTGGGAAGGGCACGACCGCCCACTAAAAAGAAAAAACAAAATTAACAATAACGCATGAAATTATATCAAGTGATAAGTAAGCAAGAGCCGTGGCGGCGCGAGTTCTTTGGAACAAAAGCAGCAGCCAACAAAGCAGCCAAGGAAACGAACGACGATGTGGTGTCCTTTGATGTAGGCACCGATAAGAAAAGCCTCGTGAACTTCTGCGCTTCTTTCTGGACGCTCGCAGTTCAGACTGCTGACGAGAAACCAAGCGGGGTCCGGCGTCCAACCGCCGAGCAGTTCCGGTTCGGCAGCGCCCATGCTAACGCGACTGGAGTGCTCGCCAAAAAGTAATTGGACATTCTGTTAGAAATATGTATAATTCTTTTGTGAGTAAGATAATTGATGTTCGGCATTGGTTTCCTGCCATGCGTAAAGGGTCAACCCGATACGTAATTCAGAAAGAACTAGAAGCCATCGCCGAAGAACGCGCAGGACTCAAGCCGAGGATTGACGCTATTCTCTACCTGCTCAAACAAATGTAACCCGATCCCTGAACCATGGAAGGAGCTACCTTAAACATCACTACCGATAATGAAACGCAAGCCCGTCTCATCTTGTCGATACTCACGAGAGCTGAAGAAGACGGCGAGTTGGACTTCTCTTTTGGATGTCGGATATCGGAAGTCAGAGAAAAAGTTGAATTCGACCACGCGCTTTAACGTGAAAAAAGAATTAGCAGTTTACGAAACGGTTACGCTCGTGCTCACTTCCTTCGTAGCTACATTCCTCTTTATCCACGTAGGGTTTGCGCTGTTGCAATTTCTTACTAAATAGCTTTCGCCGCTCGGGCATGGTATGCAGGGAGATCCTGCAACGGGTTTAGCTAGTTCCTAATGAAACACCCGAGCGGCGACCGCCTTAAAAAATACCAGAAAGTTCTTGTAATCCTACCCCATTAGGCCATACTGCCAGTATTGAAATGAGCAAAAAGAAGCCTTACAAAATCCAAAGCTCGGCGATTGATTTCTTTCACCGGAGGCAATCCGCCGGATTTAATACCTGTGACCAGTCTGATGCCGGAGTTGGCAAGACCCTCATGGCCATACTCATGGCCAAGAAACTTGGTCGGCCCGTTGCGATCATTTGCCCTAAGTCTGTCATCCCCTCATGGGAACGGGAGCTGGAAGAACAGGGGTTGACTGCTACCTTCATCCTGAACCTTGAGCGGTTGCGAACGGGCAAGACTCAGTTCCTTACCAAGGTAGGCAAGAAGTCCTTCAAATGGCACATGGACCCTGACACATTGTTCCTTGTCGATGAAGTCCACCAGTGCAAGGGGCCGTTTACTCAGAACGCGGCTTTGTTCATAGCATTAATCAAGCAAGGCTTCAGTGTCCACTGCATGAGTGCGACCTCCTGTGAAGACCCGACCGAGATGCGCCCCCTCGGGATGGCTCTCGGTCTCCACTCTGGAGATCAGAAGGTAGCTGGTCTGAAGAGATGGTGGCCTTGGATGAAGGAATACGGGTGCGTCAAGAACGAGTGGGGTTCATGGGTGCTTGAAAACCCCGCGCATCTTCCACGGCTACGAGCAGAGATGTATTCCACAAACACCATGCGCCTCACCGTTGATGACTTCCCTACATCTTTTAAGCTGAACCGGATATTCACTGTCCCGATCGAGTTCAGAGAGAACAAGAAGATCATCAAGGCTTATGATAGTCTAGGCATTACACCTCAGATTGTGGAAGAGTTTATCGAAAAGGGAACGGTCACAGATAGAGATCACGTTCTGGCTAACATCACTGCTGCCCGTCAGTTGGCGGAATCATTTAAGGTCGTTGACCTCGCCGAGATGGCGGAAGACCTCATGGCCCGTGGCAAGTCCGTTGTTCTTTTTGTCAACTACAAGGACACGGTTGACGCTCTCCGTATCCGACTCAAGTGTGATTGGATTGACGGTCGCCAGACTGGTGACAAACGTCAGCAAGTTATCGATGACTTTCAGGAGGACAAGTCACACTGTCTTGTGGTGAATGCAGCGGCGGGTGGGACCGGCATCTCCCTTCACGACACGGTGGGCAACAGACCCCGAACCTCTTTGATCTCTCCGACATTCAACTGCAAAGTTTACAAGCAAGTGCTGGGGCGGATCCACCGCAACGGCGGCAAGAGCGATGCGGTTCAGAAAGTTTTAGTTGCAACGAACTCTATTGAAGAACACGTTATGACTTCGATCAACCGGCGTCTGGATAACCTTCACACCCTCCATGGAGCCTGAATCATAATGGAGAAACCATTCAGCCATGTGTATGCCGACATCGTGTATCAAGATCGGCAGAAGAAAGGGGCGAACTCGCTCGATGATGAGGAGCTGGTGGACAACCAGATGTATTGCATTGGCAGCGCCTGTTACTACCTGCCCAGCGTGTCCCCCCAACAAGTATCCGAAGCGGTAGAAGTTGCCAAGTTTTCACATACACTCCATGGGGCTTAGACACATCGTCAGAGAAGTATATCCGAATGGAATCCCTATGATGATTCAGGGGGAGATTCAGCCGAATGAGTCTACCGTGAACCCTGATACCTGCGCCTTGTATCCTGTCTTTGATGACAAGGTGCTCCCCGCTTCGCCCATGCTTGATGACAAGACCCGCAATAATATCGCCCTCCGACTCACCAACATTATTCTAAAAAATTAAAATGACATTAGACAAACTGAAAAGCCGCCAAGCTACCGAGCATCAGAAGCGAACCGACGAGATCGTCAAGAACGTAGCCAACCGCAAGTGGACGAAGGACGCTCTCTCTAAAAACCTCGATGCCCTTTACATGATGGGGATGCGGCACGGGTGGGAGGCTGCTCAACTCTGCGTCGAGGGCGGGGATTAATCATCGTCCAGCCGGAGGAACCTTGCGTAATTAGCGTGTTCTTCCATGAGTATTCTCAGTCTTTCCCTCCCCACTTCAGTAGACATTAAATCATCTACCAGATTCTTGGGTGGGACAGGGTTCTCCATGAACCCTGTGAACAGAAGCTGGGATCTCCGCTTCCCGTATCTGGCCCCTTTCATTGCCTGATACATATCATTGTTCGAGACGCCCATCCCCCTGAAACCTTTCATGGCGCGGGACAGTTGGCTGTTGATACGCATCCTGCTCTTCCTGATGTCTCGGTGGATTCTTGCCACTTGACCCTCGGTCATCCCTGCGGTTTTCTTTAGCTCCCCAAACTTACGTTGCGCTCTTGTCTGCTCGTCGCGCATCTTAAACACGACTCGCTCAAACATATCGATGGGGGCCTTGGTCTTAGGCACCACGGGCATTGCTTCGTTAAAGATAATGCCGAACGCTGAGTTATCAAAACTCTGCTCGTCCCGCCCGAGTGCTTGGTAAGCCTCGATTAACTTCAGGGGAGTCCTCGGCCCGTAGGCTTCTTCCCCTAGATACCTAGCCATCTTAGCAATCCTAAGCGGTAATGTATCTGTCTCCTCCCAAATAGGATTATCGTTACGCGCATTCCGGTTCTCTCTAATATCAAAGACCGCTCCGGCAAAGATCTGATCGCCGAGATAAGGATCAACGAAGCTGGATGTGACTAGCTTAGTAGCGGCAGTGAGCGGCTCTCCCCGCACGGCGTGTTCTAGGGTCCGCAACATCGGGTCCGCGATAACTGAAAAAGGATTTAAGTAAGTAAGATCCCATGACTTGATGTCTCCGTTGTCTAACTTCTGAATGAAGAAAGTATGATTCCGAAGGTATGGAGGTAAAGACATACGGAACGCTTCATCTTCTTCCTCGCCCATCCCAGAGAGCACGACTCGCAAGAGCGTAGGCACCGCCATACTGAGGCCCCCAGTGACTGCGGCGAACCCTGCCAGCCGTTGATATCCCCTCGCTTTGATGACGGGGTTGTCCGACCCCATCTCTTTGACTCCTCGTCTGATTGTATTGACCGCAATCCGTGGGACTTCAGCCGTGAACCGAACGAAAGGTGCGATGAGCAACCCAGCGCCGGAGCCAGTGAACTTTTTAATAATCGGAAGGGCGCGAGAATATGACTGCGCGGTGTCCCCTATGATCTCTGCTGCTTCACGCTTTAGATCTATTTCCGAGATTTTACCCGCAGCCAGATCTGCTTTGTATGCTTTTCGCAGCACGGCTAGTTCGTGTTCAAAGTAACCAATCTTGTAGAAGGTATCCATGGCCCCTGCTAGACGCGCCATCGTATCCGCTGCGACTCTTCTAGCGTGTGCAGGTGTCTTTTTGCTGGATGCCTTAGACGCTAGATCTGAAAGCTGGGCTTGAACTCCATCAGTTGTTTCTTCTCCCCGAAGCAGCCGGATCATAATCTCCGAACGGACTTCGTTTCCGAAGACATCAAGCCCCTCAAGCGATCTGAGGTATGCGCTAGTCTCGGCCCTGTTGCCTTGAACGGCCCGTTTAATCGCAGAGAACATACTCATCCCCGTGCCAGACATCGGGTTACCAGAAAAAATATCCTTAGCCGAATGGATATATCCCTGCGCGGGGCCGAAGAAGAGCACGTTACCGAGTGCATTTCGGAGGTAGAATCCTAATGAGAACAGAGTCTTCGCAGCCATTGCTGCTCCGGTAAGTCTCTGCGCTACCGCCAAGGAAGTGCCCATCACGGAAGACGCGGCGTCATTGCCCGCCCTCGTTGTCTGCTGGAACATTGGCAAGATGCTATTGTAGATATCCTTCTCAACATACAAACCAGCCAGAGGATTTAGCCCACTGTCCGCCCCAGAATTTTGTATCTGTCTGAAACGATTAGCGTATTTTGTATACCCATCGGGTTCCTTTAGAAGGTCGTTATACTTTTCTTTTGTAAAGAGCCACCCGTTCTCTATTCCTTGTTGCCGCATCGACTCAAGGAAATGTTGATGTGATGCAATCTTGGCTACGGTAGAGAAGGCATAAAGCAGGTTGTCTACGCTGTCTTCTGGAATGTTGTTCGCGCCCATAAGGTCCGCGAGCGGCTTGGGTATTTCCGCCCTGCCTTGCAGGTTCTTAACGATTGCGCGGAGTGCTCCTGTAGCCTGTGGCTCTTTGGTCTTGGGCATTCCAGCCAATGCAAAGGCGGAAGCAAAATCCTCCGGCCCCGTTTCTGTATCATACGATGAGAGAAACTCAGTGATCATCTGATACCCCAGTGACTGTCCTCCTAGCTCTTTGGAGTTGTATACCCTCTCTGCTTCTGCCCGTGCATCTGACTCAGATATCGAGGGGTTGGCAGCTATCTGCCGTCGAGTTTCGTTCTCGATAAACTGGTCGTGCATAAAATCAATCGCCGCAGACCTGACGGCAACGTCCGCTTCCTCATTGGATTTAAGAATGCGATCGACGTAGTCTGTCTCAGAGAACATCCGGTATCTACGGGTGACGTAAAGCCCAAGATTGTTATCAAACTTAACGAGCACCCCTTTATCATGCCGCCCGAACAGGTCTCTTGCTTTTACGGATAGCTCGTCTGTGAGCCGCCGGAGATCAAGAAGGACGTTGAATAAGTCTGGGGACTCTACTTGTATTTGTTTTAAGGCTGCGTCACGGTCACGCATCATTTTATCTTTTCTAGCCGCGAACGCTTTCTTTATGTCGGCCTTATAACTGATGTCGGCTAGATCCTCTTCAGCTCCTTTAGCTGCCTTATTCAACTCAGTCTCTCGCGTAATCGCTTCATTCTTCTTTTTCCTCTCTTGATTGCGAAGCTGCCTGCGCTTACCTGCATCAGGTTCTGTAGCCTTGATGTTGGCGCGTGCGTTGTCATACGCATCTTCTATCTGCGTTATTTTATTTGATAACTCGGCGGCATACTTCCTCTGGATATCAATCTTAGCCTTGTCCCTAGCATCAGCTATCGCTCCGTCAGGGTCAGGGTCAATGTTATTGGTCGTTCCGCTAGCTGTCTGGATTGTTTCCCACGGGGTATTGTCGGGGTCGTAGTCTTTCTCGATCGCCCTCTTATATTTCAAATGATACTCCTCAACTATCTTGTCTCCTGATCTAAGGAACGCATCCCTTTGCCGAGAGAACCGCTGAACTGTGGGGTCAGTCTCCCCGAGGAATAGCTTCTTGAATGTCCCGCCGATCTTATTGAAGCCAACACTTTTTTCGATAAGGGGCAGCTCCAACAATTCGATAAACTCGCTATAGTCTACACCAGCGTCATTAAACTCAGACGGAAGATCAGACACGGCCCCGAAGATGCCGGACATAATAGAGGCTTGCTGCCCCTCGTCGAGAGGACGGCCCTGATCATTTTCAATATCCTGAACCGCTTCGTTAACAGAACTATCAAGCCCTCTCAGTTCACTCAAAGTAAGAATCTTTGCGCTCTCTACTTGAACACCCGACCGTAACGCTTTTGTTTCAATCGCGCCTTCTTCGCGGAACATAGGTTCTTCTTCTGCGATTCTGGCTTTCTCTTGGCGAATTCTATCAAGAGCTTTAGCACTGATACGCATTCTTGCGTTCTCTTTAATTGTCGTGCCAAACAAATTTCTTTTTGTGTCTGTTGCCAAGCCACCTGACACAAGTGTCGCCGGAAGCCCTTTGATAATATCTCCAAGAGTTACGCTTGGCTCTTCTTGTTCTGTCTGCTTGCGTATTTTTTCCCGTGTGGTCATGGGTCTCCTTACAAGAGAAATACCTATGTCCGCCATACGCCGCGCACGGTAATCACTAGCAAGTTCTTCAGAGTTAAAGGTAGGTATTGTTTCCCTCTGATTTTCATATGGGTGCGCTACAGAGTTATAAAACCCGTCAATCGAATCTCTCCCCATGAACACAGTTTCCGGTGCGTCTTCGCTCAAGACGCGGCTGTATGGGCTGAACCCAAATGTCTGATGCATTACGGTCGGTAAATTATTAATATCTTTGACCTTTACCGTAGCTACTTTGATCGGGTTCCCTGAAGAATCTGCTATTGCCTCTTGCGATGTTGCTACCTCTAGCAACTCTAATATACCGATGACATTTTTATTATCGTCGCGGGAATCAAAGATGAAAAGATCTCCCCCTTCAGATTCAGTAACAGGACTGACTGCAACTCCAGCCGAGTTATCTTCGGCCAAGAAAATACTCGCCCCTTCTAAATCAAAGTCGTCTAAACTCTTGTTAGCTTCTTCAGCGGCAGTTAAGAATCTATTTTTAGAAGATTCTTTAGCTCCATCCAACCGGATGTCTGACAAAAGCTCGGCTGCCTCATTAGAAGAAACGTCCAGCATATGCGCTGCCGGACTCCAAATGCCGGATTTTAATCCAGTAACTCCGGCGGAACTAGTTCCGTCAGGATCTCCGCTGGCGTCGGGATCGGATAGTCCGGATGCAGAACTCGAAGGAAGTCGCTTGAGTCGAACTTTTTCTGCGTAGGCCGTATCTTCAGCAACAGAGCGCAGCTCCCTTGGTGTGGCCCAGTCTGGGAAGCCATAGCCTCCAAATCTTTCCTCAATAAGTTGTCTCGCTTCGCCATCGTCAGTTGTTTTATCCCATATTTGACGAGATTCATCAAGGACTGTTTCCTTGTCTTCTTTCTTAGCGTAGCTGGCTTTCTCGCGTTTTTGTTCTGGCAAGAACAATGTCCGTATTTGCTCCCACGTTATTGATTGGATTTCTCGGGTAGACAAGTTAGTCCCGTCTCGTTCGTTGATAAACGCAGCCGCATCTTGATGCGCCTTTAAATTCAAGGCATACGTCCCGTTAATACCAAATTGTTTTGAACCACTACTGCTGATCTTGTCCTCTCCTTTAGAGGACGCAAAATTGTGCGCTACCTCAGTGTCCGCACCAGCAACAGGAATAAAGTAAAGTGCGCTCACTGCATGAGTGTCAATAGTCCCGTCATCTGAATTAGCAGGGTCGGCAATATTGTTTCTAAAGTTTCTTACCTTGTGTTGCTCCCCAAGAAGATCACTATGAACGGCTTCATCAGTAGTCAGCAAAGCGTCAATTGCTTTTTGAATTTCTTTGTAAGACCCCCATCCTACTGCGGCGATGGTGTTTTTCTTTGTTACCTGTAACCCTAGCCTGTCTCCTTCTGGGGATAAGATGGCATAACCACGCGGATGGTTTAGTTGATCAAATATGCGGACGTATCTGGCAGGAAGGGTTTCAGACTCGGTTCCTTTTTTGGCCTGTTTAATTAGTTGCCCCAAAGTCTTGCCGAGCATCATATCGTTGAACTTCTTTGTATCGTAAATAACTTCTTTCTTCCGCTTCTGGAACTGACCCGCTGTTTCAGCGGCACTTTTAGAAATGTTCTCAGCCATTTGCAGTGCTTTATCTGCCATGGACTTTGTATACTTATTCTGTTTGTTCTTGGTGACAACTTCCATGACACGGCCCGCGAGGGACACGTTCTGGAACCAATCCTTCTGCGGGCTTAGAACTGCAAGTGCGGTTGAGGATTGCTCAAGAGTAATGTTATATCTCTTCGCCATATCCTGCGCGATCCTGTTTGCTCCTTCATACCACAGCTTGGCCCGTTCTCTCATAACGGGGTGCATGGAGTCATAAAGATGAACCAAGTTATCGACGGCGAAAGCACTTACGGTGTCGTAAACCTCGTCCGCCAGAGGACGCATCTCATCAAGAATATCTTTGTTTGTTTGCGATCTCCATTCTTTTGCAGCGGCTAATGTTGTTCTGTCCGCACCTCTGACAAAATCAATAAGACCTTTTACGTTGGCCATCTGTGCTTCAGTTCCAGTAAATCCGGCTTCCCCAGTGTATAGCTTGTTGGCTATACGCTTAACGAGGGCGTCACTGACTCTACTCGCAGAATTAATTTCTTTGATAAGCGTTGCTTTTATTGCAGTGGCAGGAAACATCTCCACCCTGCGGTCGTCCAGAGCCTTCAGTTGTTTATAAACAAGAGTATCCTTGCCGCGAACCTGAGTAGGTCGGCCTCTAAGGTTCTTGCGCCCTTGGAACGCTACATACTTGGCGACAGAAACGCTGTTGATTACATAGCTATCCTGCTGCTCGTAGGCTTCAAACGTGCTGTCTTCTGCCTCGCGGCCTTGTGCTGTGTTGACTCTCGATCCGGCGGTGACTCCGATGCCTGACAGATCTAGTGGTGCGTCTACAGGGGAAAGAGATAAAGCATCAGCCGTGATGCCTGAAGACAACATCCTCCCCGAGGAAACCTCCCTTACGCCATAACGGTAGCCCCCGTATTCCAAATCAAGGCGCTCTCTTCTAGATCGTGCGCGTTTCTTATCGGTGTAATCCGCACCAACTTGCAGTCCGGTGTGACGGTCTATGATTTGATACTTTGTTGGTTGAGCTTCATCATCAAGCGTTGTGATCCCTGAAGCGAGCGCAGGCACGCCTGCATCAGGCCGCTCGATAGGCTTGTTCATGTTGATCTGCTTTCTGAATTTCTCTACAGCAGACGCAGGATTGTTTGCATCGAACGGGGCAAAGTTAGATTGAACCCTGAACCCTGATTCCATGGCCCTGATTTCATTGACCATTCGGTCAACAGCCACACGCAACTGCGGGGTGATATCTCCACGAGACCTGTAGTAGCCCAACTTCTTCAAGAAACTTTTGAAGTAACGAATGATATACTGCAACAAGCTCGGGTTAGATCTAAGGAAGGCTACATCTTCTTCGGTAGTGAAACCTCGGGTGACCCGTTGGGCGTGTTGCCGTAGCATTTCTTCAACAACTTGTGATTTCACTTCGGGGTTGCCAGTCCGCCAACCCATTTTCATGCTCTCGCGAACCTCCCCTGCTTTTGCTGAATCATCTCCGTAGGCATCAATCGCCCGATAAGCATCTGCAAGAGTCATGGAGTCCATGATTTCTTGGATCTCTGTAGTAGTAAGCGCGGAAACAGAAGCGGCATGAGCAACTTCCTCATTAATCACTACCGCCAATATCCCCCGACGAGTATGCACAGGGACAGGACGACCTCCATTGCGTTGTTGAAGCTCTAAGACAAGGCCAGACAATTTCAAAGGATTTATCGTCAGGACTCCAGTCTTGGGGTCCACCTCGGCCATGACGGGGATCTCGTTGTTTATTTCTATCTGTGTTTCAGGACTAACAAGTCCTTCAACATAAGAAACAGTTTCTTCGATACGCGAGATTATTTCTTGTTGGGTAGTTGGATCAACTCCCGTTGCGGCTTGGACGTTCGATGCAAGGCGGACCTGTTCTTGCTGCGACTGAATGATGTCGTGAGCTACTTTATTTGCTAACGAATTGGCCGTGACAGGTTCTTTGCGAATCGTGCTGTTGGTCGCGGGAGACGCGGGGAATACCTTATCTGCAATATAGTCTGCTGCGGTTGTGGAAAGAGATTCAGAGTTTACTCTGCCTTCATCTTGCAAAGCTACAAACTCATCCATCGAGATGGTTGCTTTCTTTTTTCTTGGACCTGCCGTGGCAATAGCCGCTTGAGACAGGTCGAGCACAGAAGAAAATATTTCTGTGAACTGAGGAATTTCAGTTTGGGTAGGATTAAAGAACGCGACGATTGCATCAATAGCTCGCTGAAAGAAATTATTCTGTTGGTCAGAAATTACTTTTACTACCGCTTGAAAGTCGGTCGAGGTGAGAAAATGAGCCACGAACTCGTCTATATTTTCTACCCCGTCGAGAACACGAGGGTCGTTGTTCGTGTAACCAACCTTAGTTAACTGAGAGCCGCGCACGTTAAGGCGTTCGCGTATCCCTCGGACCGTTTGTTCCAGAACACCAATCGCGTTGGCTTCTTGGCGAGTCTGTTGAGCCGGAGATTTGCGGGTAACATTAGTTACAAAAGCATGAGTAAGTTCGTGCAGTAGCGTGTCGGCGACCCCGCGCGGGTTATGTCCGCTAATGTTTATTGAGATAGCAGGGGTGCCATCATTAAGAATGTCAAAATTACCTGCGTAATTTTGGTTTGTCTCATCAATAGTAAGCTCAATTGTATTGATGTAGTCTGGCGACTTCAAAAGAAGCCGAGCCAGTGCAACTAGATTCTTGTCGTATTTTTTCTGTGTGCGAGAAGACACTCCGGCAATACGACGAAGGGCTTCAATAATCGAAGACGAATCCCCGCTTTTTAAGCCCAGCGCAGCGATGGCCTCAAGATTAACTTGCTGGACTTCAGCAAGAGACATTGCAGTGGGTTGCGAACGAAGGTGAAGCTCGCCAATAGACCGGCGTATAAAGTTAAAGAACTCGGTTACTTGACCATCAGAAGCCTCTACTCCTCTAAGGGAGCGTATCTGATCTTTTAAGAA